>Ga0172375_10000800_pt1 | contig 51047 bp, 49 predicted proteins | sample LakKiv1m_FD_114537 | JGI IMG/M metagenome (GOLD analysis project Ga0172375, IMG submission 114537) | Freshwater microbial communities from Kabuno Bay, South-Kivu, Congo - kab_092012_11.1m | ecosystem: Environmental > Aquatic > Freshwater > Lake | place: Democratic Republic of the Congo... | reverse complement strand
GTTTGTTTTAGAACGGCAATTTTAACTGTGCCGCCCAATCTATAACCAAGAGAGGGAAGATCTATAGAGGTGGGAGACTCAAGCTTAACAATACCCTGATGAGGCGTAGTTAGTTTAGCCTTGGGTATAAGACTAGTAAGCTCTGCCTGCGAGAGGAGGCTGTTTTGACCTAAAAAGAAGAGATAGGAGTTCACTTGAGTGAGATCTTGGTGACTGTAAGTTTGGTTTGCGGTTGGCGATGACCTTTGCGGCGGCGATATCTAGACTTTGACTTGAATCGAGAGATGTCGATTTTTTTGCCCTTACCTAGTTCTTCTACCTTAAGAGTGACGCTGGCTCCTTTAACTAAAGGAGTACCGACAGTAGCTTTGTCATCTTCAATGACTAAAAGAACCTGATCGGTGGTGAAGGTCTTACCGACTTCTAGATCAAGATGTTGGTCAACTGAGAAAGTATCGTCCTTAGAGACGAGATATTGGTGACCTGATAGTTCAATAACGGCTTGAGTATTTGCCATGAGGGGTATTTTACCTAAACTTTGGAGAAAAGGCTAGTCAGCCGGTCTTTTTGGAGGTAGCAATAACCAGGCCAAAAGTAATGGCAAATGAAAGAAGTGAGCTACCACCATAGGAGAAGAGAGGCAGGGTGATACCAGTGACGGGCATGAGACCCAGGTTCATACCAACATTGACAATGGTCTGAGAGAAAAACTGCCAAAAGGCACCAGCGGCAATTAAACTTGCGAAAAGGTTGGGGTTATCAATCTGTTTAGTTAACCAAAGTAAGATCAAAGTCAGGCAGGCAAGTAATATGGTGGTGCCAACCAATCCAAATTCTTCGGCGAAAGAGGCGAAGGCAAAGTCGGTGTGACGTTCGGGCAAGAAACGTAAGTGTGATTGAGTTCCCTGGCGGACGCCTTTGCCGATAATGCGACCGGAACCAATGGCGATCTGAGACTGAATGACGTTGTAACCACTACCAGAGGGGTCCGCATATGGGTTTACAAATGAGGTAAGACGGCGTTGTTGGTAGGGCTCAAGTAGTTGGTAACCTAGAGGTAGAGCGATAAGGCCGGTGAGTAAAAGAGTTAGAAGATAGCGGCGAGGCAGGCTGGAAACAAGCATCATGCCAAACCAGATAAAGGAGATGATAATGGTAGAGCCTAGGTCAGGTTGAAGCAGAACCAGTAGAGCAATGGGGAGAAGCAAAAGAATACGGGTAAATAGCCAGCGCCAAGGACGTAGGATAGGTTGGGTTAAGAAGTAGGCAAAGGAGAGAATTATGAGCGACTTGGCAGTTTCAGAGGTTTGTAGGTGAAAAGGGCCGATCTCAATCCAGCGGACAGAACCACGAGTGACCTGACCAAGGATATAGGTGAAGATGAGAGAAAGGATGGCGATAATGTAAGCAGGGAGAGCCAGAGAGCGAAGGGTTGAGGGTGAGGTCTGGGAAATAATGATGGTGACTAAAAGAGAGAAGAGGATGAAGGTTAACTGAGTAAGAGCCAGAGACGGGGTGGTACTCCAGATAACGGAGAGGCTAAAAACTAAAACGACGAAGGCAGCTAAGATGGGTGGTGTGGCACGCATTAGACCTTGGTAACGGTCAGTTCTGGCCCTTTAGTCAAATGGCGAACCAGAGCTTTGGACTTAATTAAATCCTGTTGAGACTCGGGCCAGTCGGGCAGGGTGACATCGACTTGGTCGGTGAAGGCGCAGTTGGCTTCTTTACGGGCTTGTTGGATATCGCGGATAAGCTTTCTGGCCTCACCCTCCTGCTGCAACTCAGGAGTGAGAGTAAGATCTAGTTCAGCTTTAAGTTCCTCACCTTTGTCTAAAACAATCTCTTTGATGTTAAGTTCTGATTTGATGATCTCAATCAATGCCGGATCAAGATTGGTAACGGGGGCTTTGACTTTAAGCGAGGACAACGGCTGACGAACCGGAATATTAGCGGACTTGCGTTGGGAGTGACCCAGCTCACAGATCTGGCGAACTAGTTTCATTTGATCTAACAAGGCCTGATTGACCCTTGATTCGGTCTGGGGCCAGTTGGCTAGATGAACCGTCTCCTCTCCGGTTAGATTGGTATATATCTGATCGGCTAAGAAGGGGGTGAAGGGCATAAGTAAGCGGCTTAAGGTTTCAAAACAGGTGTAGAGGGTGTGGTAGCAGGTGTTTTTGTCATCAGAGTCTGGAGTGTTGGGGCCGATGCGATCCCTAGAACGGCGAATATACCAGGTAGAGAGGTCCTGGACAAAGTCCTCGATGGCCTGCGTGGCAGAAAAAGCATTGTATTTCTCAAGATTGGTAGTAACGGTGTTAACGGTTTGGGTTAGACGAGACATAATCCAGTTGTCGAGTAAGGTAGGGGTGAGTGACTGGTTAGAATCGGGCGTCCAACCCTCCATAGAGGCGTAGTTGGCGAAGAAACGGTATGAGTTCCAGAGGATCATATGGAAACGGCGTTTAACGTCATTGGTGAGGTTGTAGCCAAACAAAAGATTGCGTTCTGGATTGTGACGGGCAAAGGTCCAACGCATGACATCAACGCCAATTTGGTCGGCGGCTTCATTGAACTCAATGGAGTTGCCCCAGGACTTGTGCATGGCCCGACCGTCTTCGCCGAGCATGGTGTTAAAACCTAAAACATTGTTAAAGGGAGCGGTGTCCTCAAGAACGGTGCTCATAGCAATCATGGAGTAGAACCAGTTTTTGAACTGGCCGGGGAAGGATTCGGTGATAAAGTCAGCTGGGAACCACTTGTCAAAATAGCGCCGGTCATCGGTGTAACTTAGCTTGTTTGTTTTTGGATCAATGAGAGTGGAGAAAGGAACAATGCCAGCATCAAGCCAGGGATTGCCAACTGGTTCGATGCGGGAGGCGACTCCCCCGCATTGGTCACATTTAATCTTGACGGCATCAATTTGAGGTTTATGGGGGGATTTGCCAGCAAACTGATCCCAACCAGAAACAGCTTTTTGTTCAAGTTCTTCCCGGCTGCCAATAACTTGGAAGTGGCCGCAGTCGGCACACTCCCAGATGGGCAGAGAAAGACCCCAGTAACGGTTTTTCTTACTGATGAGCCAGTCGTGCATGTTGTCCAACCAGTCCAGTTCACGATCTAGACCAAACTCAGGAATCCAGTTGATTTGGCGGGCTACCTTCTTCATACGCTCTCTTAAGGTAGGTTTGCCTTTGTCCATGGCGATGTACCATTCATCAGTGACCTTCCAGACAAGCTCGGTTTTGCAGCGCCAGCAGGCGGGATATCGGTGGGTGTAGTTTTCAAGCTTGAAAACCCAGTCAACGCCGTCTTTTTGATCCTCACTGGTTAGATAGTCGAGGATGAGCTCTGGGTGTTTCTTGGCATTTTGTCCAGACAAGAAACCTAAGCCCTCAAGATATGAGGCGTCGTCGTTGATAACGGGAATCATGGGAAGGCCGAGTTTTTGGCCTAGCTTGAAGTCTTCTGAGCCAGCACTAACGGCAGTGTGAACTAAACCCGTTCCTTCTGTGGTAGTGATGGGGAGAATCTGGTCGTCGGTGGCGATAACAGTATGGAAAAGCGGATGACCGGAGATGTCTTTGACAGCCTGCAGGTGATCAAATGGGCCTAAATACTTAAGGCCAACCAAGTCTTTACCTTTGAGAGTTTTGACAACACCTTGATGATCCTGACCAAAAACCCTATCAAGGGCATCCTTGGCGATGTAGAAGAGATTGCCGTCGTTACCTTTGACTAAAACATAATCTAGTTTGGGATCAACGGTGACAGCGATATTGGCGGGGATAGTCCAGGGAGTGGTGGTCCAGATGATAAGAAATTCACCAGGCTTGTCTACCAGGGGTAACTCAAGATAGATAGCTTTGTGAGTCACTTCTTTGTAGTCCTCGGTGAGCATCTCATGTTGGGAGATGGCGGTCTGACAACGGGGACACCAGGGAACTGAGTCATGACCTTTGTAGATCCAGCCGTTTTGATGACAAACCTTGAGGAAGTGCCAGATCATGTAGTTGTTCTGATCAGACATAGTGAAATATGAGTTGTCCCAGTCCATGAAGTAGCCTAAGCGTTTGCTTTGGTCAGTCTGAATACCAGAGTATTTTAAGACTCTGTCTTTACACTGTTGGACAAATTTGTCGATGCCGTAGCTCTCGATTTCTTTTTTGGTCTTGAAACCTAGCTCTTTTTCAACCTCTACCTCAACCCAGAGACCCTGGCAGTCAAAACCATTCTGGAAACGCTGGGCGAAGCCTTTCATGTTATAGAAACGCTGCCATAGGTCTTTGTAGGTACGACCCCAAGCATGATGGACACCCATGGGATTGTTAGCGGTGATGGGGCCATCTTGGAAGAAGAACTTTTGCGGAGCTTGGTCATTTTTGTGAAGATAACGATCGACAATACCAGATTCATACCAGGACTTGAATAATTCCTTCTCCTGGGCGATGAAGTCGGGTTGAGCGTCGACTGGTTTGATGGTGTGTTTTGATGATTTGGCGCGAGGCATGGATTTATTGTATACAGCTTTGGGAATGATAACCAGCTTGGTGAAATTGATTGACGAGTAGCGTGATTATATGTTGGGGGGAATATAATTGCAATTTGTCCTGTTATGGGATAATATTGCATCACCGTATCCTTTTTTAAGAAAGGAATTTGCACCGTGAAAGCTAATGGCAGATTCGTTGTTGACAGTGTCGCAATAATGGTATGCCTGGGCGGCAATGGTTCCGCTCCCAGCGTGAACATCAAGGTGGACAACGAGAAGGTGGCAATTCAGCCGCCTGGCCGTTATGAGTTTTCTTTCAGGAGACCCGCAGCCGTCTTCATCGAGTGCTTCTTGCCCTGTGGCAATACACAGGCAAGGACCAAGCACACGCTTGAAGAGATGGTGGTGGTGTTGACCGACGATGGTATGCTGGGCATCCTCACAGACAAGGGCGAGAAGACTTTCTGCTGGGGAGCGCCAGGCGTGCTGGTCGAGTCAGAAGAACCAGAGCCGGAAGCGGAAGTTGTTGAGGCGTAGCCTCAAGGGGGTGTCTGCACTAATGCAGGAGCAGGCACCCTTTTTTACGGGGTGAAAGGCTAGCTTTTGCGTCTTAAGAAAGCGGGAATATCCAGTTCGTTATCAATATCGACTTCGGAGTGTTGGAATTTGTCATCGAGCTTGGGTGAGGATGGTGGTGGATCGTCTGAGTCATCCTGAGTGGAGGTATTACGGGAAGAGAAATCAGCAGACTGAGTTTCTGAAGCACGAACAAAGGGAGAGACAGGACGGTTAACAAAACTTTGGAGGCGGCGGCGTGACTCATCAAATCCAGTGGCTATAACCGAGATTTTGATCTCGTCTTTCATATCATCCTTGATGGTGGCACCAAAGATTATGTTGGCGTCAGCGTCAGCAGCTTCAATAATGACCTGAGCGGCTTCGTTGACCTCGGACATGGTCATGTCTCGTCCACCAGTGATATTGAATAGGATACCCCTAGCTCCATCGATAGAGGTCTCAAGTAGAGGTGAGGTAACGGCAGTGCGAGCAGCGTGTTGGGCTCGTTTTTCTCCAGAACCAGTTCCGGTACCCATAAGGGCTGATCCGGCATCAAGCATAATGGAGCGGACATCAGCGAAGTCAACGTTAACAAGCCCTGGGATGGTGATTAGATCAGAGATACCCTGAACACCTTGGGCTAGAACTGAGTCAACAATGGAGAAGGCATCAACGAGGGAAACTTTTTGATCGACAATTTCTAGGATTTTTTGGTTGGGGATGACAATCAAGGTATCGACCTTGTCTTTCATGCTCTCAATCCCCTCTTCACCTTGAACCATGCGGCGAGTGCCTTCAAAGAGGAAGGGTTTGGTGACAACGGCAACTGTTAGAGCGCCAACCTCCTTGGCAATCTCGGCAACGACGGGGGCAGCACCAGTACCAGTACCACCACCCATACCGGCGGTGATGAAGACCATGTCGGTATCAGCTAAGATATCTCTGATTTTTTCTCTTGATTCCTCGGCAGCTTGGGCGCCGACACTAGGATCAGCACCAGAGCCTAGACCTTTGGTTAGTTTTTCACCAATTTGAATTTTGGTGGGAGCGTTGTTGGCTAGTAAGGCTTGAAGATCGGTGTTGACAGCAATAAACTCAACCCCCTGGATCTGGGCCTGATTGATCATGGTGTTTAGAGTATTACCACCACCACCACCGATTCCGAGAACTTTGATTTTGGCGAAGGAGTTGATTTCTGGTTTAACTAGACCCATACAATTTAAATAAGGATTTTATGTGTTTGGTTGGGCAAATAGTAACAGTTTCTCTAGTTTTCCACAAGCTAAGCAAATCAGATTTAGGGTAAAAGTTGTTTGATCCAAGAGGTGCCCTTGTTAACAATTCCTTTACCGGGCAGGCTCTTGAAGATGTCGGTGAAACCACCGGAGAATTTAGCTTCGGAGTCGGGGTGAGAAACGGCATAGAGAATTAAGCCGGTAGCAGCGGCGTAAGCTGGAGAACTGATCTCATCTATAAGACCATTTAGACCAGTAGGTTGACCAATGCGAGCGGGTAGTTGAAGGGTTCTTTTGCAACTGTCTAGCACGGCAACAGTCTCGGCTCCCCCACCAGTGATAACGATACCAGCCGGAGTGGAACCAGCAAAACCAGCGCGTTTGATTTCCTCACCAACAAGGCCAAAAATCTCATTGAGGCGAGGGCGGATAATACCGTCAACTAAGGTTTTGCGAGAGGTGGTGCGGATCTCCTCCTTTAGACCTAAGCGGGCTAGATTGATATCATCATCTTTGCGTTTGTTGTCGGTTGTGTCCTGAGTTGTCGTGGGCTGGGGTTGGCGCTCAAGTGCGGTTAGATGTTGCTTGATTTTTTCAGCAGATTGAAGCGAGATGCGTAGGCCAATAGCTAAGTCATTAGTGATATTTTTAGCACCAACCGGTAAGACAGCAGAGTGCGACAAAGCTCCGTCTACAAAAATAGTCAGGGAAGTAGTACCACCACCAATATCAACCAAGACGACTCCTAGTTCTTTCTCGGTTTCGGAGAGAACGGCTTGAGCGGAAGCTAAACCGGTAAAGACAACGTCCTCGATGTTGGTGCCTAGATCGGCAACACACTTGGTTAAGTTCTTCATGACAGCAGTGGAGCCGGTGACTAGATGGGCCTCGGCTTCAAGACGGACACCAGTCATACCCAAAGGGTCTCTGACACCTGATTGAGAATCGACTATAAACTCGCGGGGAATGACGTGAATGATTTCTCTGGATGAAGGCAAGGATACAGCTCGAGCGGCTTCGATGACACGGTAGATATCATCCTGGGTGATCTCTCCCTCTGGATTGCCAACGGCAACTACTCCTTTAGAGTTCTGGGATTGAATATGTTCACCGCTAACAGAAACGAAAGCAGAGTTAATAGAGTAACCGGCCATACGTTCGGCGGCCTCGACCGACTCGGTGATGGAGGCAATGGCCTCGTCAATATCGACTACCTGGCTTTTTTTGATACCGCGACTGGGAGCAGAACTGACACCAACAACATTGAGACGCTGCTCATCCTGAGAAGGATTAACAATGATAGTAGTGATTTTGCTTGAACCGATATCGATTCCGGTAATTAGGTGAGGCCTGGCCATGAAGCTGATTGTGTGTGTATATAAACTTAGTAACTTGAGACGACCGGCTTGTTAAAGCGCAGATCTATTATAGCGCGGTCAGATTTGATTGTATCCGCTGCGCGAATTTGTTGTAAAGTGCTGATTGCGGTTAAGGGGTCGGCATCAAGGGGGAAAACAACATAAAGTGAGGGTTTTAAGTGGACAATCAGATTGCCTTGATAAAACCAACCCTTGGTGAAAGGAATAGCTGAGAGATTAAGCTCCTGGTGGTAGAGATAAATTTGGGCAAGAGTGGTAGATGAGAGCTGGTCAGGTGGAGAGGTTAAGAAGAATACCGGAGATGGGGCAGACTCGCGATTGGAGATAAGCTGGCCTTTTGAGGTAATGGTAACAGTGTCGGTGTATGAATCTGATAGAGCAAGAATTACGGTTTGAATGGGACTGACAACTAGCTGGTTGGCTGATTGACTGGAGGGGGTGGCCTCGGGGGTGATAGTGGGGAAAGGTGAGGGTGAGACCGACTCGACTAGACCTAGAACCAGAGGGTCTGATTGTGAAATAAGAGTAGCGTGAAGAGTATGAGGAAATGACAGGCTTAATTTAGCATCGGAGAGAGAGGGGTCGATCTCAAGAAGCCGCTGGCCAATTCTAGATGGTTTTAGGAAGAGAGAGACCTTGCCTTGGTATGAGTTAAGTAGATCAAGATGAAGAGGGAGACATTGTTTGTCATCATAGGAGCATTTGATGTCTTTGACTCGTACCAGATCTGATTTAAATAGATAAAGAAAGAGGGAGAAAATAAGAACGAGAACAACCAGTTGAGGTAACAACTTAAGCCAGTTGGAGGAGCCGGAATATATGCGGGAACGGCGGTTTGGTGTAAGTGGCTTAGCGCGACGACGGCGACGATAACGAATCATTAAGATAGGGGGCTAGGTGGGAAATAATTTGATCGGTGGCATCGGTGCGAATGGTAGATACAGGTTTTTTTAATTTCAACTTTAATGCCTGGTTAATGGCCACCTCAAGATTGTCGGGGGAGAGATCTTTTTCCTGAAGAACGATGCCAGTGCCAAGGCGTTTAAGCAACTGGGCGTTTTTGTCCTGCTCGTGATGGGAGACCCAGGGGATGGGGATAAGTAAGCTTCGCTTGTTAAGGAGGAGTAATTCATAAGTAGTGTGGGCACCGGCTCTGGCAATAACTAGGTGGGCAGTTTTAAGATAGCGGACGGCGTCTTGAGCAAAGAAGTAAGGCTGGTGTTTGTAGCGAGTACGAAGATTGTTTGGCAGTGAGGCCTTGACCCGACGGGCTTTGTCTTGGTCTGAGGTGATGGTGTGAGCACCGGTTTGATGAACGACTTTGTATTTTTCAACCAGCTTGGGAATAAGGGGGAAGAGGGCCTTGTTGATAACAGTACTACCCTGCTTGCCACAGGTGATGTAAATGAGGGGTGGCTTGGGACGTTTGTAGGTGGTCTGCTCAAGTAAGCTGGGTCTGATAGGTAGACCAGTGACAAAGGATTTGTGCTGAGGATAGTTTTTAAGTGAGCTTTGGTGGGTGAGAAAGATTTTTTTGACAAAGGGAGTGATGGCCCGATTGGCCCAGCCAGCGGTGACGGTCTGTTCATGAGTCACGGCTGGGATACGAAGCAGCCAACCGGCGATGACAATGGGGACGGAGAGATAACCACCAAAGGAGACAATTAAGTCAGGTTTGGTGGAGAGAAGATAGGCAAAAGACTGGATGAAGCCTAGGATAATTTTTAAAAACTCAAGCGGATTGGTGACACGATAAAACTTGCCGGTTTTAAGCTCATAGAAAGGAATGCCTGAGCTGGTCACCTCCTGGTACTCGGCGCTAATCTGTTTGTCGCCACGCATGGTGAACTTGTGACCAACCCAGATGATTTTGTGGCCCTGAGTACGAAGCTTTTGGGCAACTACTAAAGCTGAGTTGTGATGACCGCCGGTGAAGATAATGGTTTTGGACATAGTGAATGTTTGTTTTTTTAAGTCTTTAGAGTCTTGGCGATGCTGGTTAAGACCCCTATGGCAACCAGAGTGCTGATTAGTGATGATCCTCCATATGATATCAAAGGTAGCGGAATACCGGTTAAGGGAACCAAGGCGACCATGGCTGAGAGGTTGAGCAAAAACTGAACCGAGATCCAACCGGCGATGCCAGTGGCTAAAAGCTGATTAAAGCGATTGGTTGATCGGGCGGCGATCTTGAAAGCAAGGATGATAAGCCCCAACAGAAGCAGGATGAGAATTAAGGAGCCAATAAAACCTAGCTCTTCGGCAATGACGGCAAAGATAGAGTCGGTGGTAGCTTCAGGTAAATACTGGTATTTTTGCCGACTTCTACCCAGTCCCACACCGGTTAAGCCACCTGATCCTAGGGCAATCAAGACTTGGTTGATGTGATAGGAGGCGCCTAGCGGATCTTGGGTGGGATCAAGAAAGGTGGTTAGACGAGCACGACGATAGGGTGAGGAGAGGATGAGGAAAATAATGCCTAAGACCCCAGTTGAGGCGAGACCGACTAGTTGGATGATGGGAGCACCGGAGACGTAGTAGATTAGAAAACCCGTAGTAGCCAAAACAATAGCGGTACCTAAGTCAGGTTGAAGCATGGTTAGGCCTAATACTAAGGCTAGAACTGCTAAGAAATTAACCAGTTTGCGAGGAGTCTCAAGCCAGGCAGAGAGGTAGATGATCAGAGAAAGCTTGAGTAGCTCAGATGGCTGGAGACTAAAACCGGGTAGAGCGATCCAACGCCTTGCACCTTGAACCTTGTTACCAATACCAGGGATGAGCACAGCGATCATTAGAAGCAAGCAGAGTAGGAAAAATGGCAGGGCGATCTTCTTGTAAAACTGGGGTGGAAGAAGTGAGGATATAAAAAAAATAATTAAGCCCAAGCCGGTCCATTTTAGTTGCTGAAAGACAAAGTGATACTTGTTGCCAAAGTCACGGTAGGCCTCGACAACACTAGCGTTGTAGACAGCCAGAAGCCCTAGTAAGAGCAAGGAAAGGGTGAGGACAAAAAGAGAGACAGCCAGAGGATGTCGGGGGTGGGGACGTTTCATGTTAGATGACGGCTAACCAAACGCCAAAGATGACCACCATAATACCAGCTAACCAAGCGCGAGAGACAATCTTGGATTCATGCCAACCAGCTTTAAGCAGCCAGTAATGGAGAGGAGCGACTGGAAAAATGCGTTTACCACGAAGTTTGACCGAGAGAATTTGAAAGAAGCTGCTTAGTCCAATGATGATAAAAGGAGCACCCATAACGATGAGGGCGATGATCTTGCCTAGCAGCAAACCAACAACAGCCAGGGTAGCACCAAAAGAAAGGGCGCCGACGTCGCCCATGAAAATACGTGCGGGGTAGACATTGAAATATAAGAAGGCAATCAGACCGCCTAGCCAGAGGGCAATAAAGATGGAAAGAGAGGTGTCAAGAATGGAAGCTGAAAGGAGCCAGAAGCCAAAGAGGGTAATAAGCAGGAGTCCTCCGGCTAAACCATCAAGGCCGTCGGTGATGTTAACGGCGTTGGCAAAACCAATGACTAAAATGGCGGCCAGGGGGATATAGAAGATGCCCAGATCAAAGACACCAACAAACGGAATGTTAAGGATGGAGATGCCTAGGTTGTAGTAAAGAAGAGCGCCAATGATTAAGCCTAGAGCAACCTGAATCAAGAGTTTGTGCTTAAACTTTAATCCGGCAAAGCCTAGGTCACGGTCAAGTTCAAAGAAACCAACAATATCGTCATAAAGACCTAAAATACCAAAGGAGAGGAAGGTAAAGAAAATAACATTGATCTCACTGGCGATGGGATAAACGGAGGTGACATAGACACCAAAGAGACGAATAAGAGGAAAGATGACGGCAAAGGTAAGACCAACGGTTAAGAGTATCAGCAGTCCCCCGCCTTCCGGAGTCTTGGCCTTACTTTTGATGTGTTCTGAGGCAGCGTTTTTGTCTTTGGAGAGAATGGCTGATTTGGATTTGTAGAAGCGCAAACGGTAAAGCAGATTAATGAAGGGAATAATGGCAATGCTGGTGATAACAAAGGAGAAGATGAGTAAACCTAGAAGTAGGGCCATATTAGAGAAGATGAGGAATAAATATTACTGCACCGACAATGATAGAAGCAAAAGCAGACATAAGAACCATACCAGCTGAGGTGTCCTTGGCGATCTTGGCAGACTGGTGGTATTCGTGGGTAAGTAGGTCAATTACTGACTCGATGGCGGTGTTAAGCATCTCGGAGATGATGACTAAGGAAAAGGTAAAGACCAAGATTAACCATTCCCAGGCAGCCAGTGAAAAATAAAATCCTAGAAGAGTAACCAGGGTGGCAGCGATTAAGTGAATACGAAAATTGGGCTGAGTCTTGAAGTTGTAGACAATGCCATCCCAGGCAAATTTAAAGTGAATATGATGAGTTTTCACAGGGTTAGTTTAGCAAAATTTTGGAATCAAAGGGCGAGCAGAAGCAAGTTGGCGATATCAAACCAGAGGGGGGCGGCTGTTTCTGAACCCCAGGGGGATGAGGTAGGCTCTCGTAGAGTAACTAACATGGTGAACTTCGGGTTTTCTGCCGGAGCAAAACCAATGAAGCTAGCAATGGTCTTGTCTTCGTCGTAATGGCCTGAGACGGGAATCTGGGCAGTACCGGTTTTGCCAGCGACTTTAATCCCTTCTGGCCGATTCCACCTAACGGTACTCTCATCAACTGCCTCGACCATCATCTGTGTAACTAGAGTGGCTGTTTCTGGTGAGATGACTTGTTGGGTTTTGGGAGTAGGGAGAGAAATTAGATTGTCGCCGTCCTTAATTTGCTGAACGATATGCGGCTTAACCCAGATACCTTGATTGGCGATAACATTGGCGGCGGCCAACATTTGAATCCGGGTGATAGCAATACCCTGACCAAATGAAGAGGTAGCCAGATCGATATCTTTAAAGTCATTAATTTGCTTTTGCTTGGGAGTGATCTCTTCCTGAAGATCGATGCCGGTCGCTTGACTGAAACCAAAGCGATTTATGTAATCAAGAAAGCTGTCCTTACCTAGCCGACGAGCGGCAAAGATCATGCCGGTGTTGTCCGAGTTGATAATCACCTCGGTCATGGTGGTACCGGGATGGTACTGGTCATTCCAGGTCTTGATGGTGTATTGGTTGATGCTGACAGCCTGATCACAGGTGGAGTCACACTTAGTTTCGGGTGAGACTACGCCAGCATCGATAGCAGCGGCCATGACAATGGGCTTGAAGATGGATCCTGGCTCAAAAAGATCGGCTATGGCAGGATTTTTGTGGAGATTGGGATCAAATTTGTAGAAAATGCGCGGATCATACTGGGGGGCGTTAGCTAAAGCAATAACGGCACCGGTGGTAGGCTCCATAACAATGGCTGAAGCCTGAACGGCACCATATTTCAGCAAGGCTTGATGAAGCAGTTTTTCAATCTGATACTGGAGACTGCGATTGATGGAGGTAAGTAGGGTGCGCCCATCAAGTGATGAGTAACTGGTGTAGTCCCCTACCAAGATGGGGTTGCCAAAGGCATCGGTTTCCTGTTGGAGGCGTCCACCACGACCCTGGAGCTGACGGTCATAGTAACCCTCCAAACCAAAGTAGCCCTGCGGTTCACCTTGCTGATTCTGGCCGACAAAACCGAGTAAGTGAGCACTCATGGAGGCCTCAGGGTAGAAGCGAACGATCTGCTCATCAAACCCTAGTCCCTTGATATCAAGATCCTCAATGGCTTGTCGCTGCTCACGGGTAAGGTGGTGTTTTAGAGCAATCCAGGAACGGTCACTGTTAAGCTTTTGTTCAAGCAACTCTTTAGCGGCTGCTAGCTTTTCTTCCGGGGTGGGTAGGATTTCGGCTGAGCTGGTGGCCAAGTCTGGAGTACTAGCGATAATGGGAGCAACTTTTTGCACTATCTCTTGAGAACTTGCCTCCAGTTGAGGACGATAGGCATAGAGAAGAAAGCGAGTCTCGACACCAGCTAGAATCGATTGGTCTGAGGAAAGAATCTGACCTCTTCTGGCTGTAAGAGTAACGACTGAGTTGTGCTGGGAGGCAGCCCTAGCACTTAGGTCATCACCTCTGATGACCTGCCAGTAAAATAGACGGGTGACAACGATAAAGGTAATTAAGGGAATAATGACCTGAAGAACCCTGATCCGGTAGGTGGTTGTCATCTAGAGAAGGGCTAAAAATATAAAACTAGCGAGAAAGGTAGGCGACAGGGGCGGGGGTGGTGAGAGCAAGTGGCTTGTCAACCTTGACGAAACCTCGAGAGTCGGCCCAGGTTTCGAGGGCGAGAAGTGAGGATTCCTTGGCAATGTCGTTGGCAAGGGCGACGTTTTCTTTACGGATTTGATTTGTTTGAGCATAGATCTGATTTAGCTGTTGGCCTTGAGTGGCAAGCAGGTTGGTACCAACCAGGTTAAGGATAGCAAGAGTGATGACGATTATGAAATTGAGTTTAAGGATGGTGTTGAGTGATGGCTTGGTCATTGTTTGGCGGCGGCTCTTAGCTTGGCGCTGCGAGCTTTGTGATTTTGGTTAATTTCTAAAACGGTTGGTTTAACCGGTTTTGAAGTTAGAATTTCAAGATTGTTTGATTCGGCTTGCTTTTTAAGGAAGTGTTTAACTAACCTGTCTTCACCAGAGTGAAAGCTGATAATGACGAGACGGCCTTGTTTTTTAAGCAACCTAAGGGCCTGAGGAAGAGCCTCAATGAGACTGTAGCGCTCTTGATTGACAGCCATTCTTAAGGCTTGAAAGGTTTTGGTAGCCGGGTGGATCTTGCCATGAGGCTTGATACGGGCGACTAGGTCAGCCAGTTGAGTGGTGGTAACAATGGGGGTGCGCTGACGAACCTTAACAATCTTGCGGGCAATCTTGGCGGCAAAGGTCTCATCACCTAACTCAAGAAGTAAGCGGGTAAGCTCTTTTTGAGAGAGGGCCATAAGCAGATCGGCAGCGGTAACGCCTAGATCTGGATCCATGCGCATATCAAGAGGGCCTTCTGACTGGAAGGTGAAGCCTCGCTGCGGCATAAGAATCTGGAGAGTGGAGACGCCTAGGTCAAAGAGAATGCCGTCGACGGGTAGATTGACAAGCTGGTCGAGATTGGCAAAGTTGCTACGGATAAGGAGGCAGGTTTTGGCCTCAACTTGGGTTACAGGTAGCATGACATCAAGTTTGATATTGATGTCTGGACAGGCTGACTGTAACCGAGCTGAAGCACGCTCAAGGGCTTGGGGGTCCTGATCGATGGCGATGACTGAAGCACCTTTTTCAAGTATGGCTTGAGTGTGACCACCATCTCCCAGAGTGGCGTCAAGATAAATTCTGCCAGGTTTGACCTGAAGATACTCTAAAGCTTCTTTAAGTAAAACTGGTTGATGTTGATACTCGGTCATATATTTAGCTCACTAATGGCAGTCTCGATTTGGCTTGAATCTTGTTCTAACTTCTCAAGGTGCGAATGATAGCGGCTTTGGTCCCAGATCTCAATGCGAGTCAGAGCTCCGGCTACGACTATCTTTTTGGTTAAGTTGGCCTGTGATCGAAGATGGTCGGGGATCAAGGTGCGTCCCTGTGAATCCAATTCGAGTGGTGTTGCTTGTTGGACTAGCAATCGAGTGAAGTTCCTGGCTGATGGATTGGTTAAGGGAAGGGAGGCCAGCTTGGCGGAGAGCTTCTTCCAGGATGAAGCGGGGAAAAGAAAAAGGCACCCATCCAGACCTCTGGTGATGACGCCACCAGATTTTAGTTGGGAACGAAAGCTCTTGGGAATGGCGAGACGGCCTTTGTTTTCGAGATTGTGGTAGTAACGGCCAATAAACATATTGCATAGTCGCAGGCAAGGTGACTTAACTTCTAATGATATCGGATGTTTCACCACTTGTCACCACTAATAGTTAACTATGTCAAAAGGTATCGTGTCAAGAGGGAAATACAGCAAAAAAACCACGTTTTAGAGGACGTGATCAATCAAGAAAAATGTAGGAGGGTTTGGATATTACTTAAGAGGGAGGAAAGGGCCGACTAGATAGAGAGTAACGTCTTGAGCTTCGCCTTTAAGATCATCCCGGATGATGGTGACTTGTCTACTCCAAGGCTTAATGTCTAAGTCAACGGTAAGCTGTCCATCAACAGCCTCAACCTCTTCTAGAACTTGGTAGTCCTGGCCATCGAAGTAAGCAAGACTAGTGGCGTCACTGATGAGAGTAAGAGTGCCAGTGACATCGTCAGATGAGGCGGAGGTGATGACGAAGGGCTCGGAGACTACCTCACCGGAGTAGGTACCGATATATCCGTGAGTGTAACTTAAGATGGCAGTTTCTGTGTATTTTATGGGAGTGAATTTGAGTTTTTGGTCGGTAGTAGCGGAGGGACCATCGATGAAGACATAGTTGCTTTTGAGAATATTGATCTCGGTGTCATTCTCGAGCTTGGTCTTAATGGTACCGGTGCTGATGTCCTGGTCAAAGCTACATTTACCACCTGAGGAACAGCTACCCAGTAAGAAGGCTTGAGTGAAGGGAAGTTCAACTGGCAGAGAGATAGAGGTACGACCGCCTTTAAGAGAGTTGCCCGAGAGATACTCGATATCGACAGTAAGCTCGGGGGTGTTACCCGGTTTGTCCATGTAGAGGGTAATGAGTTTGTTGGTCTGGTGTGGGAAAAGGGTGATGAAAGGACGGTCAGGAATGGGAAGGGCGTTGATGATTTGTCGCTTGGCGGGAGGAGGAGGAACTTCCTCTGTTGAGGAGGAGGAGATTAGGCGATAGGCGACGAAGCCAACCAGGCTTAGGATAAGCAGAGCGGGAACTAGAAGGACGAGTTTAGACTTGGGCATACTTTTGGGATAACAGGTTAATTTAACTTCTCGTCAAGGTATTTGGCAAGCTTACCAATGGAGACGGTCTCCTGGAGGGCGGTGTCCCGGTCTCTTACCGTAACGGTCTCTTTCTCGAGAGTGTCAAAGTCAACAGTGATACAGAAAGGAGTGCCGATTTCATCTTGGGAGTAGTAGCGCTTACCGATGTTGCCTCGATCATCCCAGTCAACCACAAAGCGATCGTAGAGAAGAGTCTGGACTTGTCTAGCTTTGTTAACTAGGTCCTCCTTGTTGGACAGAAGAGGGAAAACGGCGGCCTGGTAAGGGGCTAGTTTGTAGGGAAGCTTGAGCATAACTCGATTTTTTTGCTTGTCTTCGTAGTAGGAGTTAATAAGAATGGTGGTGAGAGAGCGAGTGATACCAAAAGTGGGCTCGATGACGTGGGGAATGAATTTGCGGTTGGTCTTGGGGTCGGTGTATGAAAGATCAACACCAGATTTTTCCGAGTGGTTTTTAAGATCAAAGTTAGTCCTGTAAGCAACAGCAAACCATTCTTTGTAACCAAAGGGGTACTTGTACTCAAGATCCTCGGTGCGTTTGCTGTAGTGGCTTAGTTCATCGGAGGTGTGAGGACGCCAACGGAGTTTGTCATCGGTAACACCAAGCATGTGAGCAAAGCGAGTAACTTCTTCTTTCCAGAACTCAAACCATTGCTCCCAGTCTTTCTCCTCAACAAAGTACTCAAACTCAGCTAGGTCAAACTCTAGGACCCTAAAGGTGAACTTGCCCATGGTGATCTCGTTTCGGAAAACTTTACCAGCTTGGGCTAGACCAAAAGGCAGACGAGGATGGATGGAGTCGATAACCTGTTTGAAGTCAACAAACATACCCTGAGCGGTCTCCCCTCTTAGGTAAGCGGTGTTTTTCTCGCCGGTGATGATACCAACCTGGGTCTCGAAGAGTTGGTTGAAGAGGCGAGGAGAAGTCCAGTCAAACTGGCCGCATTTAGGACAGAGGATGTGCTTGTCTTTGATAATGGTTTCAAGCTCCTCAAGTGACTTACCCTCAACTTTGGTATCAGGGTACTTGTCCTCGATGAGGTGGTCAGCTCGGGTACGATAGTGGCAGTTTTTACAATCAATGAGAGAGTCGGAGAAAGAAGCTGTGTGACCGCTGGCTTCCCAGACTTTGGGACTCATAAGGATAGCGGTATCAAGGCCGTAAACCTCGGGACGCTTGTGAACGAACTCTTTCCACCAGAGATTGATTAGATTGCGATTTAGCTCAACACCCCTGGGACCTAGGTCATAGGTGTTGGCCAAACCACCGTAAAGATCGGATCCGGGGAAGATAAAACCACGACGCTTGGAGAGCGCTACTACTTTCTCTAGGAGTTTGTCATCAGCCATGGAGATATTGTAGCATCCGCAACTTTATAGTTACTTACCCAAAGCCATGGCAGGCTCTGACTCTAAGGAGGGTTGATCACCTACCCCATCATCGACTGGAGCATCAGGTCTGGCAGGGGTGACTTGTTCTGTTGTCTTGATACCAGCATCAGCTGCCTCAACATCAGCCGTGTCATCAGAACTGGCAGAGGAATCGGTTAGTTGCAACTCTCCGTCTTTGATGACGTGGACGACGTGAACTGGTCTGGGTCGAAAACCTCTTGGTTCTACCACTGTGACTGCACGGCCATCGCGGCGAGTACAAAGAGCCTTACAGCCAGGATAGTATTTTTCAATAGCAGCAGTGGAGTGCCAGCCTTGAAGATAGACGGGGTAATCATCTGTTCGCTTGCCGTCTAGTGGAGGGGGTCCTTGGTGTCCATTAAGGTAATAGGCTGTCTCGACCTGATGGTTGAAGGGAGAGAGATCAGAAAAGACGGTGGGCTCTAGCTCTTCGGACGGCTCTGATAACTGAGAAGAAATGCCGGGTCTGACTTCTTCGGGAACCCACTGGGAAAAGACAATGTCACCCTGGGCAATGGCTTGCTCAATGGCACTTTGAGAATGAATGCCATCAAAGTAAATAATGTCGGGAGTCTCGCCAGGACGGGCGCTGCGGTCCTGAACTGAAGCTCCGGTAACTTTTAGGGATTCATTTCTTGGCATAGTAGCTTTTTTAACAAGCTAATTATTAATATAGGGAATTTTTTAGCCGACCATTTAATACTACCCGTTAGTGTCAAGATTGAGAATATTTGTGGCTAGATTTGGTTTTTAAGTAAGATGTTTGCTGGCGGTTAAGCGGCGGTCAATGATGTGTTCGATGTAATCTAGTAAGGACTTGGCGTCTTGATGTTTGGGCATGCCGAAACCTAGATCACTTAATAGATCTTTGTGAAACTGAGTGAGGGCGAGTTCTTGATCGGTCTGGGTGATAAGGTTGGATTGGTCAAGCAGGGTTAGTAGTTTTAGAAGTTGGTGAAAGGCTTCTGGCTGGGCTTGCTGTTCGACAAAGATTTTGTCAATAACCTCGATGGCGTGAAAGGCCAATCTGGTTGTTTGAAGATTGTTTCTGATGTGGTCAAAGCTGTTGATGGTCTCGGCTTGAGTAATGATGGGCATGCCTCTGGTGGTGGCAAAGTAGAGACTGGAATACGAAAACGGCTCGATATGCGGTGCTTTTCTGGAAGTGGATTTTCTTACCCCCTTGGCGACGGCGACTAACTTACCATGTTTGAGGGTAAACAGGGTAACAATGCGATCGGCCTCACCGAAGTTATGTCTCTTGATGACAACAGCTTGATCAGAGAAGTTTTTTAACTCGCTCATGGAAGGGTAATCTCCAGATCACCCTGAACAGTGTACTCAACAGGCTGGCCGTTGAAGATAATGGAGTGGGTGATATTGGGTTTGCCAGGTTGTTTTTGGATGAGCATGGGGAAAGGAGTGGAATAGGTGTCGGGCAGTTGGTAGGTAAAGACTAATTTGCTGGATGACTGGGGCCTTAGGGTAAAGAAGGCTTCAAAGACAGTTTTACCTAAGTCCTCATTAGTGACTGCAGCTACTTCAGAACCAACCACCTCGGTTAGGGTAGATCCTTTAGGGACATAGAGTCTGACCCAGTCGCGATAAACTCCGTTAAGACAAAGGCCGGCTGTCTCGAGGTCACAGTTGCTGGGTGGATGAGGGTTGTCGTAAGTAATAGTGACGGTCTTGGTGACAGAACCATTGGCGTCTAGGGTGATGTCTTGCTCAACAGTCTGGGTGATGAACATGTTGGACTTGGCTCCGGCAAAGTTGGTGTCATTGATGTGGAGATAGTCACCCTCGAAGGGAAGAATGCGACCGGCGGCATTAAAACCCTCGGCTGAGGTTTGAGAAGACTCCTGCGGGAAGTAAAGCAAAAGATGCTTTTCCTTTAAGGCATTGAGACCGACGTTAAGTAGCTGGGGCCAGGTGGATTTGGGCGAACCCATGGCATTGGCAACAATGGAGTGCATTAAAGGACCTAAAACAGCCTTCCTGTCTTCACGAATATAGTTGGTGGGCCTGGTGGCAATGTTTTCCAGGGCATATACAACTTGCGGACAATCACAGCGAGGATCATTCTCGGCGCTAAACTCTCCCCAACCGCCAACGCCGATGGGGCCTAGAACCTTGAGTAGTTCTACTGGAACCTGGGTATCAAGAGCGATTATGCCATCAATCTGTCTGACTCCGGGAATTTCTTGGTAATGCTCTAAGAAGGTTTCCATACTGGCCTTGAAATCGGGACTCAAGTTCATGTCACGAAGATTCCAGTTGTTGACCAGGGGCAAGTATTTCTTGATGGGATCAGGAGCGGGTAAAGTTTTGTTCCAGCGAGCATCTAGATCGTAGATATCGTAAGAATCAAGCGGGGTTAACTTGCCTCGATCAACCTTGACATAAGCGTAGGCAGTCATAAAGCCACCGGTGGGGCGAAGCTCGGCATCATTCTGGAAAAGAAGCATGTAAACTTTTTCGCCGTTTTGGCCAAGCAGGTCAGGTAAGAGGGCAATCAAGGGTTTGGCTTCGGTTAGAGCCAGATGGGCTGCAGAGAGGGTTTCCTGAAGTTTTTTGACATTGGCACGAATGGGCTTGTTGGCAACGGTAACCGGATAGCGGTTGGGGTCAATTTGGTTGATCTGATCACGAGCCAGGTCAAGATCCTTGGCTACCTGTTCTAGTTGCGGAGAGATGGCTTCCAGAGTCTGGGCCAAGAAAACAATGCGTTCCTCGGCTGAGGTAGCATCCGGTTGAGCCGACTCGGTACTGACTTTAAAGCCAAGTAGGTCGGCATAGGGCTCGATGGCAACGGCTAGAGATTGACCAGCTTCGATGGCGTGATAGGCACCTTGTAGGCCTCGTTCACCGTCAAGGTAGTAGTTGCGAACAATGGGGACATACTTGGTCCAGGAGAGATAGCGATACTGTTGTTGAGTTTTGACCAGGTGATCCTTGGCAGCAACTAACTCTGATTGGGTGGCAGCCAGGTCCTGACTTTGAAGAGCGGCGGCGGCATTTTGAGCAGAGCTTAAGGTAAGCTTGGCGGGAGCCATCATGAGATAGGCGGGAATAGCTAGGGCGGCCGTGGCTATAAGAAGAAGCAGAAGTATAACTGAGAGGATAATTAAGGGTTTTTTAAGGCTACGACGAGTCTTGGGTATTTTGAGTTCAGTCGGTTCAGATTTGGGCGTATCAGAAGCGGGTTTGGCTGCGTCGTCTGACGAGGAGTCTGAGGTTGGAACGGACTTAACATCTTCGGCAGCAGAAACACCTTCACTTAGATCAAGCTTCTTGAGTTGCATATCGATTTAGTTTACCAAAATCTGGAAATGGAAGACTACCATTTACTGATCATGGCCAGAGGGGTCTTGAGAATGATGCGCAGGTCATCTAAAAGATTGCGACGACTGGCATATTGGGCATCGATTTTTAGACGTTTGTCCCAGGGAATGTCATTGCGACCAGAAACTTGCCAGGGGCCGGAGATACCTGGTTTGACGGTTAGACTTGTATCAATCTGCTCTTTAATCTTCTTACCATACCGCCTGATAGCGTCCTTGGCTTCGATGTCACGGATGGGACGAGGACCGATTAAACTCATACTACCAAGTAGAACGTTGAAGACCTGGGGAAACTCGTCTATCGAGGTTTGGCGAAGAACTCGGCCTAATTTGGTAACACGAGGATCTTCATCCAGGGTAAGCTTCCAGCTTTGTTTCTTGAACTTCTGGTAGAGCTTGGGGTGATTCTTCCAGTATTCCTCGGCGTCGGTGCGCATGGTCCGGAATTTGATGATCTTAAAGACACGGCCGTTTTTACCAAGACGCTTCTGGAGAAAGAAGATGGGTCCTGCTGAGTCAAACTTGATTAAGAGTGGCACAATGATCCAAACGGGGACGAAGAGGACAATGAGAGTGAGGGCGGCGAGTAGGTCAAGTAAGCGTTTGGCAAGATCGTAGAACATGAGTGTTTTTTTAAATTAATTTGTCTAGTTTTAATGATTTTAGAATTTCGACTAAAGCTTTAACATTCTGGGCATTAACCATGGGGCAGGCTAAAAGGGCATCACCAGTATCGACGATGACCATGCCCTCCATGTCGGTGATAGCGATGAGGCGATCACTGGCAAAGATGAGATTGTGGAAGGAGTTTCGGGTGACGACGTTCTTGGGATTGCCTAGGATAACATTGCGCTGAGCATCTTTGGGAAAGATCTCGTAAACCTGCGCCCAGCTGCCAACATCGTTCCAGGTATCCTCCAGAGTAATCATCTTGGTGGATTTAACTTTCTCTAGAAAGGTTGTCTCGATGGGGTCCTTGGTGATCTGTTTATATAGCTTAAGGAAAGCGGGTCGGTTTAAGCTTTTACCAGAAGCAACATGCTGATTAACTTTAGTGACAATCGAGTTGATCTGAGGATTGGCCGAAAGAGTGTCAAGAATGAGCTTAACTGGGGCAGCAAAACCAGAGCCATGCCAGTAGTAGTTATTGGAGCTAATGTAACGACGAGCTCTTCTTTCGTCGGGTTTTTCAACAAACTTAAGCGCTTTGAAAACCTGAATATCCCCATGAGTAGATAGCTTCTTGCCGGTTTTGATATAGCCAAAGCCGGTGTGAGGTGAACGGGGCTTGACGCCGAAAACTATGACCGAGTCATCAGCGGCTTGCTGGGCAGCTAGACTAGACATGCGATGGAAACGGGGAATGTCTTGAAGATAGTCGTCGGCAACCAGGAGGTGGACGATGGCATTGGGGTCACGATGGTAGATAACCGAGGCACTTAACAAGTTGGCGGCAGTAGTACCTTGTTTAACCGGCTCTAAAAGCCGGTTTTGTTTGGGGATCTGGGGTAAATTCTTTTGAATCAGAGATCGGTAATGGGCAGGAGCAACTACATAAATGCGATCATCGGGTATAAAGCCCTTTAGTCTTTGGTAGGTTAATTGGCTTAAGGATAAATCGCCATCAAGGTGGAAGAATTGCTTGGGCAGAGCCTTTCTTGATTTGGGCCAGAGGCGAGTGCCGACACCGCCGGCGATGATAACTACATATAGGTTTGCTGGTGCTTTTGCCATAGTGTTTCTAATGTAGCAGATAATTGATGTTGAAAGACAAGGGGTGAGAAACGAGCAGCATTTTTGCGGCAGAGAACAGGAGATATGGTGGTTTGATTTTCAAATTTGGTGATGACATTGATGATAGCTTTGGTTGTCTGAGAGGTAAAGAAAAGGCCGGTTTTTCCCTCAATGACAGTTTCCCGGGCACCGCCCTGGTTGTAGGCAAGAACCGGGGTGCCACAGGCCTGAGCCTCAAGGGGAACAAGCCCAAAATCCTCGTGAGAAGGAAAAATCAAGGCTTTGGCGGAAGCATAAAGACGCCTTAATTGTTGATCAGAGACAGAGGAGAGGAACTTGACGTTGTGAGTAGCTTGGCGTTTAAGTGATGAACTTTGAGAACCTGAGCCAACCACGATTAAGTTGGATGATTGAAGACTGGGATGGGCAAAGGCTTTGATGACTAGATCGGCTTTTTTGTAAGGAACTAAGCGACTGACGAAGAGATAGTGGGTGCGTTTTAACCTAGGTGCTTTGGAGAAATAGTCGTAGTTAATGGGTGGATAGATAACGGATGAGGCTCGGTGATAGTAGCGTTTTATCCTTGATTGAACCTCTTTGGAGATGGCGATGTAGTGATCAGGTCGATGAGAAAGGTAAAGATCGTTTTTTTGATATTTTTTTATGTTCTTGTGCAAATATCTTTTCACTAGAGGAGATAAGATACCCAAACCAGGGTGTGTTAAATACTCTTGCTGTCCCGACCAGAGATAGCGGGTGGGAGTAAGGCAGTAACAGACATGCAGAGTATTAGGCTTGGTGATGACGGCCTTGGCTGATTCGCTGGTGATGGAGATGACCAAATTATAATCATTAAAGTTAAAGGTCTCAAAAGCTAGGGGGGCAAGAGGGGCTAAGAGTTCATGATGGGAACGCAGGAATGGAAGATTAAGGAAACTGGGACGAACATCCATGCCGGAGGCCCAGGTAGCCTTTGCTGGGTCGTAAACAAGGGTATAGAGGGGGGCTTTGGGGAAAAGTTGGTGGAGTTGCTGAATGACCCGCTCTGCCCCACCAAACTTGTTAACCCGATCGTACACTAAGGCTATTTTTAAGTCGTTTAGATTACTTGAACGCATATTTGTAAGCCTTGAGAGTCTGGCGAGCAGTCTTGGTCCAGCTGAACCCAGTGACGTGAGACTGTCCCCTATCAATCAGGCGCTGTCTTAAGTCATGTTCCTTAACAATCCAGGAAAGTTTTTCTTCCAGGTCCTGCTGGTCGTAGGGATCAAAGTAAAGAGCGGCTTGGCCATAAATCTCGGGTAAGCAGGTGGCGTTGCTACTGACAACTGGTGTTTTTAATTTCATGGCTTCAAGGCCGGTTAGGCCAAAGCCTTCGATTAAGGATGGTTGAACCAAGGCAAGGGCTTGTGCATATATATGGGGTAAGTCCTGATCGGGTACGTAGCCTAGAGGGACAATGGCATCGCTTTTAGTAACCCGTTTGTGAAAAGCAGAACGGCCGGCAATGATACCGAGTTTAAGGTTAAGAGAGTGATTGGCGTTAAAAGAATTGACGGCGTTAATGAGAAGATTGACGTTTTTGTGGGGGTAGAGATTGCCGGTGTAGATGATGTAGGGCTTTTTGAGGGAGTATTTTTTAAGTAAGGTTTTGTCTGGAGTATCGACTGGCTTGAGACCAGCGTTAACCGCTTCGTAGGTGACAAAGATTTTGGCTGAGGGCACCTTTAATTGAGTGATGAGATAGTTTTTCCAGTAGTGAGAAGGAGTGATGATAGCAGTAGAGGTTTTAAGGTTGCGATTGATAAGGAAACGATAGGCTAGGTGCTTGATGCGATACTGCCAGGAAGGCAGGGTGGTGGTGTCAGGGCCGGTGGAGAGGTGTTTGATTAGGTCGTGGATGGTGATAATAGTTTTTTTGAAGTACAACAAGGGAGTGTTAAAGTGGGGAACGTGGAGCAGGTCAAGGTGGTGAGAGTAGAAGATGAAAGGATTGATGAGTTGCTCGGCAAGCGAGTAGATGGGGGTTTTAAGGGGGACAATAGTGACGTTGGAGAAGGATTCTAGATCAGAGAGGAGTTTGGGATCACCGAAAATAATAAACTGGTCTTGAGGAGAGAGGGGGATGAGCTCACTAACTAACTCCTGGACATAACGGCCGATGCCGGTGTGTTTGGGGCCATAGAGACGGGCGTCGATACCGATTTTCATATAAACTTTAAGTTAGTTGGTGCTTGATAACTCTAAGCCAGCCAAGCAAAGTGATGGCTAGAAGGATGGGGTAGGTGATGAAGAAGGGGTACTGGTTTTGATAGAACTTGCGATAGAAAATTTTCATGGCCTGGGTCGAGGCCTTGGCCACTTTGATGCGAGTGGCTTTGGGTGGTCGAGCTTTGTTGGCTGATTCTTTTCTTAAGCCAGAGCTGGCACCTTTGTAATGGATGGTGGTGACTTTGGGATAATAGATGATTTTTTTGCCGGTTTGACGAATGCGGTAGCAGAGATCAATATCTTCTCCGTAAAAGAAGTAGCTCTCGTCCCAACCGCCAATTTTGTCGAAGAGTTTTTTGGAAAGCATGATGTAGGAACCAGCGGCCACATCGATGGAGTGAATCCGATCATAGCCTTTGTAACTCTGGTAGTAGTTGTTAAAGAGACGACTATTGGGAAAGAGGGTATTTAGTCTTAACATCTTGGTGAGAGCAGTCCAGGGAGTAGGAAAGCCTCGGTGATTATCAAGATCGATCTGGCCAGTGGGTAAAAGTAGCTTGATGGTGATGGCACCAACATCCTGGTGAGTGCGAAGATATTTTAGAGGTTTGACTAAGGCGTGGGGGGTAAGTTTGGTGTCTGAGTTTAGAAAGAGCAAGTATTTGCCTTGGGCGATGGCGGCAGCCTGATTGTTGGCAGCAGCAAAACCTTTGTTGTCCTGATTGGCAATTAATTTAACTTGGGGAAAATCCGCCTCGACCATTTGGGCTGAGTTATCAGGCGAGTTGTTATCAACAACTATAACCTCGAGACCATCTTTGGGACTTTGGGATTTATAGACTGATTTGAGGCAGTCTGATAGCAGCTGCTTGGTGTTGTAGGAGACGATGATGACAGATAGGCTCATGATGTTTGGCTGGATACTTGCTGATAAATGTGGCTTAGTTTATCAGCAATGACCTGATAACTAAAGTTTTGCTCGACATAACGGCGAGAAGCGAGAGTGAGTGACTCGGCTTTTTTGGGGTTGTTTACTAGATCAATGATGGCAGTAGCCATAGATTTGGGTGAGTCGGCGATAATGGCGTGCTTATGAGGATCAATACCCAAACCGGCCATACCAACAGATGAACTGACAATGGGAAGACGACTGGCCATAGCAGCTAGATTTTTCAATCTAGTGCCACCCGGTCCTTTTAAGGGTGTACAAAACACATCGGCTTGATGATAGGCTTTCACTATACTGTCCGTATCATCCTCGGCAATATCTGAGATTAAGACAGAGTCGGAGGCTAAGGCTTTAAGAGAGTCGGGTTGGTGTTGGCCAACAATCCAGACACGGGCTTGGGGGAGTTTTTTCTTAACTAAAGGTAGGATCTTGGTGATTAAAGTCTGAGCCGCTTCGGTATTTTGAAGCCAGTGGAAATTACCGACAAAGAGAATAGTGGGTTTTTTAGTTTTCCAGGATGTTTTTTGTTTGAAGAAATCAAGATTGACTCCATTGGGAACAATATCAACGCGAAGATTTGGTTCTAGTCTTAGGATTTCTTCCTTGTCCTTGTCGGATACGGCAATAACCCGATTGGCTCGACGCCAGTAGAAACGTTCCCAGTGTTTTAGTTTTAGGACATCAATATTAAGAAGAGGGCGAAGTAAAAAAGGAGCGGACTCGTGAACATAATGCTGGTAAACCTTGAACTCAATGGTCTGATCAACTAAAACAATGGGAACCTTGGTGCCAGAGGGAATGTGGGGCATGGCATAAAAAGTCTCGACATGGATTAGATCGTAGTGATTGTTGGCAAGTTCGTAGGCAATGGCTTGCTGGGCTTGCCGAGAGAAGTTTCTAACAACTAAGAATGGTTGAAGTGAAAAACCAGTCTTGAGAATATTCTGCATGGTAAATGGTTTGCGAGACCGGCGATATACCTTAACTTTCTTGCAGAATTTTTTCTCCAGAATTGGTGTGTATTGAGTCTCGGCAGGGTCTTTGATTAACGAAACTAGAGTAATATCGTGTTTTTTCTTGAGGTGTTTTAGGAGATTCTGAGTGCGGATCTGTCCACCAGAAGAGTCTGGATATGGAAGATATGGGGTGAGCATTAAGATTTTCATTTGCCTTGACCTAATTCAACAATTACATAACGCGGTGTTTGTTCAAGAATGGTGTTGTTGGGGTCACTGATCACCTGGTTGGTTTGGTCATCAAAGTTAACCGAGACGTAGTGGGTAGCACCTCGCTCAAGCAGGTACGGAATACCCCAGAAGGAGATGGGCCATCCAGAGCGTCTGGTTTGATATAGGAAAGCAGTGTCGCCATTGTAGGGAGCAATGACCTTGGCGTCGGCAGGGAGAAGTTTGTCAGCTCTGATACCAGCCTCAACAATGCTCCAGTTGTTGACTTGGTAGTAGCCCTTAACCTGATACCAAGAGAAGGCAAGAGACAATAAAACACAACCTAAAACAAGCAGAGGCGTAAAGGGCCAGATTAAAGATGGGTTAGGTTTGACGAGAAAACGGGTACCTTTAGCTAAGAAGACGGCCAGAACGGGAATGGTGATGGCTTGGTAGTAGTCGTGAGTTACATTACCACCAGCGAATATAACTAGGTAGGCAAAGATGCCAACCAACCAAAGATGGAAGAAATAGTGTTCTTTGGGTTTGAGTTTGGTGACTAGACCAGTGAGGAAAGGCAGTAAGCCAAAAGCGCCGAGAATCAAGAGAGAGAGCCGCTCGTAAAAGAGCCAGCGCCACCAGGCGGGACGAAGGCGGATGTTCATGTAGTTGTAGAGCCAGAGATTGCTTGGGATGCCTTCAGGGAACTGTTGAATCCAGAGACGCCAGAGAATTAAGGGAGCAAAAACAGTGATAAGGAAGATGTAGGTGGAGGGTTTAAGCAAAAGCTTGAAACCCCAGGTGAGAAGACCTAACCAGACTAAGGGGAGAAAGTAAAAGATGGCATAGGGCTTGACCAGTAAGGCAAAGGCAAGTAGGGTGCTTGATAGGAAGAAACGGGAGAAGTTGGGCTGACTGGTAGCTTTAACAAAGTAATATGAACCAGCCAGAGTAAGGGTAATCATTAAAGGATCGGGTAGAACAACCCGAGAGTAGTAGACACTGAAAGGAAGAACGGCCATAAAGAAGGCTGATAATAGGCCGGTGTAACGATCAGTTAGGAGTGAGACTAAAGCATAAAGAAAGATGATGGAGATAAGGGAGTAGACAATGGAGAGGACTCTGCCCCATTGATCAAGATCAAGGGTAGTAAAGTTGCCGGCTATAAAAGCGTGAATGGCATTGTAGAGGGGAAACTCGGCCATGCGATAGCCTTGTGGGTTATCAAGATCAGAAGGAAAGGAGGAAAGATCATGGAAGCGAGGGTGAAGCAAATCAATACCGTTTTTTAGGTATTCCTGAGAAACAGAGGCAGTATCGGCCTGACGCCAGGAGTGCCAGTCAGCTAAAGGATTATCGATTTTGTACCAACGTAAGATAAGGGCAAGTAGAAGGATAAGGATGAGTAAGATTTTGTGTTTCATGAGTGTTTGAGAGCAATACCAGAGGCTAGGCCAGTATACATCCAAAAGAGGGTGGCTACTTTGCTAGCTTCAAAGACGTCGATAAAGGTGGCGATAATCAGAAAGCCAAAAACTAGGCCTAAAGTACCTAGGCTGTAGAAACGTTCGAGAGAAGACAGTTTTTTCTTTAGATTAGAGAGGAGATCAGTAATGATATTGATAATGATGGTGATGAGGGCAATGAAGCCAAGGAGTCCGGTTTCGCCTAAGGCTCTTAGGTAATCATTGTCGGTAGCGAGTGAGATGGAGGCATAACCAGTACCAAAGAAAGGATTTTTCTTGAGAGCTCTTAAGGCTCTGGGCCACTCGACATCAAGACGAATCGAGGTGGAGCGGTCTTCTTGGATGGCTCGTTTGTTTTCGATGGGGGTGGGTTTGGGAGTGGATGAGGGGCTGGCGTCAGCTGCATATATAGGGGGGACGAGTAGCTGGGTACGAGAGTCCATCAAGCCTTTGACCTGATCCTGGAAGCGGGAGAATTTAAAAACATCAAAGAGATTACCGAAACGACCAGAGATGCTGGGAGTGTTAACCAGGCCAACAAAGGCGACCAGGAAAACAGGGATGATCCAGAGAGGTTTTTTACCAAGTAGGAAAACTAGACTTAAAGATAGGACGGTGGCACCGAAAGCAATACGAGAACCGGTGCGTAACTGCAACCAGAAGAGAATGAGTAAGAAGGTAACACCAAACAATCGAGGTAAATGGCGACGGAAGAGAAGAAGTAAACCGGCAGATAGACTTAAGGTCATGGTGAGGTAGGTAGCTAAATCGTAGTGACCGGCAAAGGTGGAGGAGAGATTAACTCCCGGCTGAAGGGTTAAGGCGATACCAGTGGAGTACTCGGCACTCTGGGTGGAGATAACGGGAGCGTTAAAGTAAATCTGAGCTAGACCATAAACAAAGACGGCCAGAGCGATTAAGGGAATTAGCTTAATAAAGAAGAGCAGGTTGTCCTTGTTTCTGGCAAGTAGCAAACCGGCAAAGAAAGGAATAGTGTACTCGACTCGCCTGGCCCAGTGAAGCAGACCCAGAGATAGCGGGGTGGTTTTGGTTAAGAAAACACCGCTTAGGGTGGCAAAAAGAGCAACTAACCAAAAAACTAGGATAGCTTTGGCGGTGGGGCTTTTGGTAAAAAACTTGAAGTAAGGGCGGAGTAATAGGAGGAGGAGAAGAGCCAGTAGGGCAATGATGAAGTCCTCGGCTCTGACGGCAACATAGGTGCCAGGAACATTAAACAAGGGAAACTTGGGGTAGAGCGGAATAAAAATAAGGAGGGCCGCGAAGGTGTATTTAAGCAGAGACTCTATCAAGGAGTTTTTAGAGTTTGAGCGCTTGGTGGTAGGCTTGTTTTTTGGCGTCATCGCCTAGTATTGTCCCAAAGAGTAATAGCCGCAGCAATGAGCCGAGCTTGAAAATGATATTGACTAACGGCAGCTGCCAGGAGGGTTTGTGTTTTTTGTAAAAATACTTGATACCAGTAATCTCTGAGGTGAGAGCAAACTGAGATGAGGAGGCCTTGGATTGCAGATGGGTAATGGAAGGAGAGTTGGAGTAGATAACCTTGTACTCAAGTTGCTTAAGTCGGTAGCAGAGTTCTAGGTCTTCGCCATACATAAAGATGTGTTCATCAAAACCGCCTACCTTGTTAAATACTGGGGATGGTATAAGCATGAAGGCGCCAGTGATCCAGTCAGGCTCAAAGGAGTGGGTATAAAAGGAAGCGGGGGGATGAATGGGGCCAATCAAGTGCTTTAGTACCGGCAGCTCATCAAGAGCGGTGTGCCAAGCAAGTAGACGGAGAAGAGTGGGAAAGTAACCACCAGTAGGTTGAATGGTGCCATCAGCAAAAAGGAGGCGGATAGTTAAGGCTCCTAACTTGGAAGTCTGGTCTGCTAACTTGACACTTTCCTTTATTGAATCGGGGGTAATGAGAGTATCTGGATTTAAGAAAAGCAGATATTTACCTTTGGCATGTTTGGCGCCTAAGTTATTGGCTCTACCAAAGCCTAGGTTTTGCTCACTTTTAATCAACTTTACTTTGGGAAAGTGCTTAGCAAGCATTTGCTGAGAACCGTCGGTGGAGTGGTTGTCGACGATGATGACCTCGAATTTAATTCCCTTGGTGTTGGAATATAAGGAGTTAAGACAATCACGCAGATATTTTTTGGTGTTGTAGGAAACGATGATGATGGAAAGGTCTAGTTTCATAAAGATTACCTTAAGCTAAGTAGGCGTTTGAGTGAGAGACGGAAATGATTGAAGACAAGATAGGTAAGGGGGAAGATACTAGTCCAGATAAAGAAGCGGGTATAGGGAGAGGAGTAGTAAGGTTTTAGAGTGACTTTTGATTGGTACTCAACACCATCGATGACCATGGCCCAGCGGTCGTACTGTGAGTCAAAGAGATAGTTGGAGATGGGGCTTAACCTAGGATTCCAGCCCGCAACAAAAAGGCTTTCTCTTAAGGGATGATTGATCTCTTCTAGGTAATAGGTAAGCAGGTGATCACGGACGTAGACACGACTGTCCTCAGGGGGGTAATTGAGGCGATATGAGGGCAAACTAGCCCCAAAGAGATTAAGCGAGAAGGTGTCTTGATAGAACTCTAGAACTTCACTTCTGCCAAGGTCGGTGTAATAGGCGGATTGATCTGGATGCTGCCAGGTGTCGCCTGGCTCAGTGGAGCGAAGGGCATTGGGTAAAGCTACCACCTCAGGTTGAGGAAGAGCGAGATAGACTAAACCTGAAAGATAGAGAAAAAGGATGAGGAGTCGGGTGACGAGCTTCATTTAGGTAAATGATAGCATTTTAAGGCTATTGGAAGAGGCGAGGGCGGCCAAGATGATAGTTAAATTTCTTGAGACGGCGTTCACCGATGACTTTGGCGGGTACTCCGCCAACTATAGACCCTGGTGGAACATCTTTGGTGACGACTGCCCCACCGGCGATAATGGCACCCTTGCCAACGGTGACACCAGGCATGATGGTAACTCGGGGACCAATAAAGACGTAGTCACCAATGGTGACGGGCTCCTCAATGGCTTTCATATCAGTGGAGTGAACATCGTGTTCTGAGTTGTAAATCATGACCTCAGAGGCGATGTCGACGTGAGAACCAATGGTTAAGGGGGCACGACCGTCAAGAAAAGCACCGTAACCGATGATGGTGTCCTCCCCTATTTTGATATGACGAGGGTCGAAGAAGCGGGCGCCGGTGTGGATGGTGGAGGAAGGATGAAGCTGTAGGCCAGAAAGTCGATAGATAGAGTGGCGAAGGAAGTGAATAGGTAGATGACCGATGCAGTTTAAAAGCATTAACTCGAAATCGAGAAAGTAACTAAAGAAGCGATTGGTAATCTTACCAATGGCAACGCCAAGAGATAGGGGTTTACCGTGTTTGTCGACAAACTGAAGACCTTGAGAGGTGATTTTAAGATTGGCGATTTTCATATTCGTATTCTAACAGTAATTAAAGATTGGTTAGGACTTTAAGCGTTTTTTTGGCGGCTTTGTCCCAAGAGAAACGAGTGGCGTTTTGCTTGCCTTGCTTAATCCGCTGTGCCCGCTTAAGACGGGGTAGGGATAAGGCTTCTCTTAAGCTCTCGGCAATCTGATCAACAGAATGGGGATTGTTAATATAGATGGCGGCGTCTCCGGCTACCTCAGGTAAACTGCTGACACGAGAGACAACGGTTAGGGTTCCACAAGCTTGGGCCTCGATAACGGGGATACCAAAGCCTTCATAAAGTGAGGGGAGAACGTATGCGACAGAGGACTTGTAGAGGGCAGGCAGATCGCTACTTTCGACAAAGCCGGTGAAGATAACTTTCTTCTCCAACTTGTATCGCTTGACGACCTTGAAGATCTCCTCGAACAACCAGCCCTTTTTACCGACTATGACTAGCTTTGTACCACCACCCAGGCGAGAAAAGGCCTTGATGAGATTGGTGATGTTTTTTCTAGGCTGGAGAGTACCAACGTAGACAAAATACTTACCGGTAATGCCATATTTTTGGCGAACTTGTTGTTGCTTGGTTAAGGGAATGCGGGGATGGAATAATTCCTGGTCGTAGCCTGGATAGACAACATCAATCTTGTCAGGTGAGGTGTTGTAAATCTCAACAATGTCTTTCTTGGTGTACTCGCTGATGGTGATGATTCTTTTGGCTTTTTTGGCGGATTGAGCGGTCCAACGGCGAAGTTGATTAAGATCGTATTGGGTAAAGTACTCTGCCCCAAATTTTTCGTAAGAAAGGTCCATAATGGCAAAGACTCGCTTAACCGGAGAGACTAGGGGGATATAGTGGCTGGGAGTAAAGAGCACGTCAGGACGAGGAGAGCGAAGCAGACGCATGGTAAGACCAGTTAAGACCCAGGCTTTGGTGGGACCAAAGACCTCGTAGGTAAAGTTGTTGGAGGTAGGAGGCAGATCAGGCAGGGGGCGATTTTTTAAGAAAACAACAAATTTGTGCTTGGTTTTTAGTTTGGCTAGATGGTGGAGTAGCTCAAAAGCAACCTGATTGACACCGACTCGTTGGGAGATGTTGGCTTCGTTTCCGTCGATGGCAATTAACATATATATATGGTTATTGGTGATTCTGGGCCACTTCTTGGTAGAGTTTGAGAGTCATTCGGGCGGTTTTTTGCCAGCTGAATTTCTTAAGTTGCTGGTGGCCGTTTCTGATTAATTCTGACCGGTTCTCAAGACCTTCGATTATACCATCGGCGATACTTTCTTCTGATAAGGGATTAACCAAAACGGCGGCTGGACCAGCCACTTCCGGCAGACTGCTGGTGTCACTGGTAACGACTGGAACTGAGGCGGCGAACGCATCTAAAACGGGTAGACCAAAACCTTCGTAGAGAGAAGGAAAGAGAACAACCTGGGCCTGAGAGGTGAGTAGGCCCATATCAAGATCGGAGACAAAGCCGGTGAAGATAACTGAGGGAGAAGCCAGCTTGGCTTCGTCTTCACTGGGACGACCGACAATGACGAGGAGGAGGTCTAGTTTGGCACGCTTAAAGGCAGCTACAGCTTTATGAATGTTTTTGCGGGGATGGCCGGAACCAGGGACTAGGATATAGGGCTTGGTGATGCCGAGACGGCGGAACTGATTGGTGACGATTTCCTGAGTGTTTAGGGTAGGAGGGGGCAAGGTGGGTGCTTCAGGGATAACATCGATACGCTCTGGATCTACCTCAAGGTAGCGAATGATGTCGTTCTTGGTGGCCTGAGAGACAGCGATGATTCGCGCTGATTCTTTAATAACCCAGAAAAGCCGCTTACGGTGAACCCGGCCAACTTCCGGATGAACGTATTGAGGATCCTTGAACATAGCCAGATCGTGGATGGTAGTGACTTTGGGTGCTTTGGCTGGTGGCTCGGCCCAGTCAGAGGTGTGGATGACGTCAACCGGACCAGTAATGCGCTCGACTGGATAAAGATGAAGAGTGTTCCAGAGAAAATGAGCCATCTTGGGCGAGAGACGATGGGTCTTGCCTATAGCTCCTGATTGATGGCGAATCCAGTGGTCAAGTTCGGCCTTGCGACGAAGCGATCCGCCAAAAAGAATCAGAGAGTCTTTGGTTTTGAGTTTTAGCAACTCGGAAACAAGGTGGCGGGTGTACTGGGAAACTCCGGTGCCGTAGATGGCTTGGGTAACGTCAATGGCTATTTTCATAAGGTAAAAAGTTACTTAGCAGTGTAATGATCAACAAAACCGACTCCTGAAAAGTCGTAGGTGGTGAGTAAGTGATAGCCGGCGTTATCAAGCCAGGTCGGGATGTTGCGACCGGGATCAGTCATCTGGGCTAGGTAATGAAAGTAAAGAATATCTGACTTGCCAGCAGTACCATCAGAAAGACGCTGGTCTAGTAGAACAGGGTCATTGTTTAGATCTTTTAGGGGAGCAGTGTAGACAAGATCAGGAGCGTACCAGAGAACCGGAGCAAAGGCGTCGGCAAAAACAAAGATGGGCTGGGCGCCTTGGGTTTGTTGTTGATCCAAAGCAAACTGGGAAGCGGAGCGCCAGTCTTCTCTGTGGAATGAGGGAGTGATATAGAAGATGAGGTTGGCCAGTAGAGAGGTGGAGATGATGACAAAGAGATTAAAAATAGCTAGCCGGGGAGGAAGAGCCAGTAAGCCTAAGGCCATGAGGGTGGTAAAGGCGGGAACCAGGTAGATGAAGCGCCAGTAACCAAGCATAGGCGAGAAGAGAGAAAGAACGGCGGCGGTGATAATGGGCAGAACCAACCAGAGAAGGAAGAGACGACTCACCGGACGCTTGAGACTTAAGATAACCAGAGAGAGATAGTAGAGGGTGACGATGGCTCCGGAGAGAAGGAAGCTGTTGGAGGCGGAGAAGTTGATGCGACCAAAAGAAAACTTGGCGGGAATCATCAGCAAAGACTTAAGGTCTAACTGTCCAGAGATCTCTACCCAACCAGGTAGACTCTTTAAGAAGGCACTACCTTGAAACTGAAGCATGAGAGTGGGTAACCAGGGAAGGAAAAGAAGAAGGGTGACCAGAAGAGAACTCAAGAAACGAACCAAGAGACGGCGATGGGAGATGAAGATAAAGACAAGCTGAGCAAAGAGGTTAAAAAAGCCTCCATAGAAGGTGTAGATGCTTAAGGTAGAAACAAGGGTGAACACACCTAAATGAAGATGGCGTTTGGTTTTGATAAAGAGTGCAAGTAGGTACCAGGAGAGGACAACGAGTAAGGCAGAGAGGGAGTACATGCGTAGTTCCTGAGAGTAGTAGATGTGAAGTGGATTAAGGCTTAAGAATAGGGTAGCTATGAGTGAGTGAGGAATCTTGCGAGAGAAGATTTTTAGAGTGGCTTTGTGATTAAGAAGCTCGAGGAGAAGATAGAGGAAATAGATGGTCAGGACGCCAAAGATGACGTTGGGGAGGCGTAGTAAAGCTTCGGAGCGGAAACCGAGCTCTAAAGTAAGGTGAGTGATTAGATAATGGAGAGGGGGGTGGAAATCGGTGGAGAGATAGGAAAATATGTCAGTGAAGGGACGGTTACTGATAACTAATGAAGCACCTTCATCAAGCCAGAAGCTTTGGTTGATTAAGATAAGGCGGAAGATAAAACCAAGGAGGAGGATAAAGTAGATCATAGGTCTTGTATGTAGTAATAGGGCAGGTATTTGATTAGCTCAAGTATAGCGAATGGGGTCAAAGTAAGTGTCAAGCAGACTCAAGTCGAGGCTGACTTGAGCTTGATGTTGACAGTAAGATAGTAGATGGCTTGAAGCAGGCTTAAAAAGAAGCCGTGGAGGCCATCCAGGAAACCAAGTTTGTAGAAGTAGCGCTTGATGAAGTCTTTGGTGGGTTCTAGAAATAAATTAAGGTAGGAAAAGGACTGGTGACGAGCGAGTCTTTTTTTAACTTCCAGATCAGAGTAGGTGTTGATCTTGTCGACAAACTCGGAGACGTGGTTGTAGTTGTAGTGAAGCAGATGATGGTGGAGCTTGTGTGGACGAGAGTTGGTCACAAACAACTCATGAACCTGACCGCCCCAGGATCCAAGGGAGCGATGGTATAGACGGATATGGTTGTCGTCTTTGGGTCCCCAGTCGGTGTGAAGAATGGGCTTGTTAAAGATAATGTTGACCCGGCCAATACGATAGACAGCTGGAGTATCAGGTAGAGAAGTGATTTCCTGGGCTAACTGTTTGGGAACGACCACGTCAGCTTCGATGGAAAGGATGAAGTCATTTTTGGCTTGGCTGTCGGCAAAGTTTCTGGTGTCGGCAAAGTTTTTAAAGGCGTGATGAATAACCTTAGCTCCGGCTTTTTTGGCAAGACTAACCGTCTGATCAGTGGAGCCTGAGTCAATGACTAAAATCTCATCGGCAAACTTTAATGAGTCAAGAGTGCGGGGCAAGTCCTGCTGCTCATTAAGGGCAGGAATAACAACGGTTAGTTTCATGAGTGAATCTTAGCGCGAGGGGGAGAATAGTTCCAGAACGGCTTGTTTTAAGCTGCTGGGACGATCGCTACTAGCACCTAACACTGTCTGGGGTGGGGTGGGTTTAACATCGGGAATGGTGGAAGAGTAGAGAACAATGGCCAGGGAGATGAAGGCGGCGAGAAATGCTAAAAGAAGGTAAGTAGTGGAGTTAAGCTGACGCCTACTTTTCATAAACTTAGACTACTTTACTTGTCATTTGTTTGTCAATAATGATTTTATTGATGAGAGAAGACAAATATGAATTATGAGGACACAAGTTGATTAAAGAGCTTAAGATACTGGTCGGTTATTTTGTCCCAGGAGAATTTTTCGGCTTGCCTTCTGGGCTGACTGCCCCATTTTTTTGCAAGAGCTTGTTTTAGAACTGAAGCATACTCATCAACATCTTGCGGATTAGTGACATAGAGGCCGGCTTTGCCAATGATTTCTTGTCTGATGGGGTCGTTGGTAGCAACCACAGGCAGATTGGAAGCAAGGGCTTCAAGATATACCAAACCAAAGGCTTCCCGATCGTAAGGACAGAAGGTAAACAGATCGGCGGAGCGGTAGTAATCAGATATCTGCTGATGAGGAACTAGGGTGTGTAAAAAGCGGGATTTACCAAGCAGCTTATAACCTAAGTTATTAATTCTTTCGTCTAAGGGTCCCTGGCCTAGATGAATAAATGAGCCTTGTTTTAGCCTGGCGACAGCGCGTATCCCCTGCTCTACCCTTTTCTCCTTAGTGGAGGCGGCAACATTTATGATTATGGGTCTTTGTAATTTAAGATTTCGGATTGGTCCCCAAGGTGAGAAAATGCGGGTATCGACGGCGTGGGGAAGAAGAGCCAGACGCTGATTTGGCCAAGGTGAGACTTTTTTTGCCCAGGCCAGTTGGGCAGAGGTAAAGCAAATAAAGAGGTCGGGACGGAAGAGAAGATTCCAACGGTCGTCCCAACCCGGACCAGAGTGTCCAGCAAGAACCAGTTTGTCTTGGGTAATTATGGTGAGAAGGCGAAGAATGGGAATGGGCCAACCGGAGTTTAGGGGATAGATAATATCGTAGTTGTTCTTAAGCAAATAGGGTAAGACTTTTAAAAAGAAAATAAACTCTTGTCTTTTGGAGTGGTCGATAAATAAACGCTTGGTGAGGTGAGTAGCTGGTAGATCATTAGATGAGCGAGATATCTTAACGGGGATGACATGGGTGGTGAATGTTTTGCTAGTTACTTTTGGTCCTGATTGATAGACGGTGACCTGGTGATGAGGACTTAATCGAGTGGCAAGTTGATCAAGATAGGTTTCGACACCGCGGTTAAGATGGCCAGAGTAGAAGCTTAAGAAAGCGATTTTCATTGTCGGAAACCAACTCCCCGTTTTAGGAGGAGTTTTAAATAAGCTTTGGCGATGGTAATGGGATCGTCAATAAAGATATTGGTGGTGGCTTTGCACAGATGGTTTTGGTTTTGTGAGATAAAGCGACGGTAGTTTTTGATAAGTAAATGAATATCGATGTCTAATTTGGGATCGTATTTGATGTTAATTTGTTTTTGCCAGGAATACTGACACTCATCCGGCCCGGACCAGTTGATATATTGAAACTCGGGCGAGTAAAGTAGTGGATAGTTTTTGGGAGTAAGATGGAGCACGCCTTTTTTGTTCTCAAAAAACCATTTGTGATGGGCTAGTCCAGGAACACGACGAGCGCCAGTTAGCCAGTTGGTGATATCAAAGTCTGTAAAGACCATATCAATCCCTCTTGAAGGGGTGGCAATGTAGCCTTTTTTACCAACACGAGACATTTCTTTAATGATGTGAAGGGGTGAGTGAAGGTCCTCAAGGGTGTGAGTACAGAGAACAAAGTCAAAGTGATTGTCAGGAAAGGGGAGTGGATCAGTTTCTATGTTTAGTTGAACGAAGTGGCGAGCTTTTAGCTTAGAAGCGAAGGTGTAGGGAGCCTTTTCTGGTGGAAGAATATCTACTAAGGTATGAATGTTGATCTGATCGTGCTGCTTACTACCACCGCCAATATCAAGAATGCGATCAGAGGGTTTTAGTTTAAACTTGTTGATAAGATCCTGGTCGGTTAGGGGCATGGCTTTGATTATATATCTGCTGGCTTGGTAGCGATGATAAAAACTTGCGGTCCCCAAAAGTTGAAGGGAAAAAGACCACGTTCTCCTAGAAACTTAAAAAGTAGTTTGCGAGGATTCTTGGTCGTCAATTCCTGGGACCAGAGACTGGAGCTGGTATCAACAAGCATTCTTTGATTAGTTAAGTATCTCTTTAGAGAAAGTAGATATGGCTCGACGGTGGTGTCATCGTCTGGTTGATCGTAAGTATCTTTAGGATTAACAAAGGTCCATGGCAGGTGTTCTGGTGATGGAGGAAGGAAATCGTGAATCAAGCCGGTGATTAACTTAGTGATAGGGTTTTTTACAGAGTTGGGTGAACGCCTGTTGGGGGCGCCGAAATTGGGACATAAGATAATAAGCTCGCCATTGGGCTTGGTAACTCGAATCATTTCTTTAATAACCACTTCTGGATCGGTGGTGTGCTCTAACACGAAGGCCGAGTAGACTAGATCAAAGGTGTTGTCTTGGTAGGGCAACCGTTGACCGGAGTAGCGTTTGAAGTGGTGGTGAGGATATTGTCTTTTGGCTGAAGAAATGGCAAAACGATTGATATCAACTCCGTGACCTTGCTGGTTATCACCCAACAAAGTATTAAGTCGGGTGCCTTCCCCGCAACCGAAATCAAGAATTTTTTCACTGCGACGAGCTATTTGTTGGAGTTGTTTTAATCCAGGATGAGAACCGATTTCTAGACTAGCTTGACGGGCTAGTTGATAGTATTTTTGATCACGAGACATACTAGTAACCAGATGGTGGGGTAATTAGGGCGCGGCGAAGCCTTTTGACGGGAGTGAGAATGAGGGCTTTTAGGAAAAAGGTATATGTCATTGGGGTGGTGACATCAGGAACTAAAGAAGGATGATCCTGGAAGAAGACTTGAGGTAAGTCTTTTGGATCAAGTTGGTTGCCCAACTCGTATTTAAACTTAAATGATCTTTTGAGGGTTTTTTGATCAAAGCTTGATCTGACGAGATGGGTGGTGTGGATATATGCAACGTCAAGGAAGTGGAGTTGTGAAGGGGAAAGTTGCTGAAGAGGGATGCCCTTGGTGGTGTAGGTCTGACGACCATGAGGATGTTTAATAGTAAGCCCTGGAAGTTTTAGATTGATGAATCTGATATTAAAGTTACCTTTGCGACCAGCTATGACATACTGTCCGGCGGATTCTGGTAAAGCGTGGTAGATATCCCCTACTACATTGGTGGTTTTGACTACAAGAGCACCAACGTCTTGATGGGATGATAGATATTTGAGAACTTTTTTAATTGATTTTTCAGGCCAGACCTCATCACCATCTAAGATCATAAGCCAGTCATACTTGTCCTTTGGTGTAGCTTGCAGCATCTGTTGGCGAAGTTTGGTGTGAGTAGTAGCTGAGACAGATTTAAGGGTCTTAAGTGAGATCTTGGAAGACTTAATGGAACGGATAATATCAAGGGTCTTGTCGGTCGAGCCAGTGTCCCAAACCATGATGTGGTCAACATAAGGAAGGATCGACTGAAGGGCATACCAGACGAAACGCTCTTCGTTTTTGACTAAACAGTGGACGATGATTTTGCTCTTAGGCAAGGCTTTGGGTTTGTTCAAGTCGAGTGATTCTTTTTTCGTGATCCTGATAAACTTTGTTGTGCATGAAGATTTGTTCCTCTCTAATTTTCTTCAATTCACCCATAATTTTGTCAATCCTGGTGAGAACGTCATCCTTAAACTGACGAAATTCATCAACAGTGACATATTTCTCTAAATCTTGCTTGGTAGCGTAGGGAGCAAGAGCTTTCCGCAGATCTTCCTTGGTTATAAGTATTTTGGTAAGTTTGGTGATATCTGTTTGAGTCAGGGCCATATATATTATTAAATCATTTTCATTTAAGAAGTCTAATCAGCTTCCAACCTGTAAGAAGCAGAACGACCGAGTTGGAAACAGCCAGGGAGATAGCGGGGGCAACGGCACCGAAACCGGGAATGAGGGCAAGATCTAGGATGACGATTATAAAGATCTGGATGACGGTGGTAAGGGCTATAAAATTGGGTTTGTTGAAATAGAAGATGATCGGGTTGGTGGTGACAGTAGCGTAAAGGAAGGGAATCATGGCGTAGGTGAGATAGCGGAAGATGGGAATGGTGGATAGATATGCCTCACCATAAACGATACGAATGATTAAGGGAGCGAACTCAAGCAAGGCAATCATACCCAGAGCAAAGAAGGTAGTGAGGAGGAGGAGCTTGAGGATATAATCTTTGACCTGTTGTTTGGTGGTAAAAGCGGAAAAGCGGGGGGCAACCACACTGCCAAGACTTGAGACTAACATGGCATATAGAAGGGTGATGCGACTGGAAGCGGCGTAAATACCGGCTTGGAAACTGCTACCGATGGCATTAAGGAGAATGATGTCGATACGAGAGATACCGACTGAAAAGACACGAACCAGAGCAATCCATTTGGCAAAGTGGACAATGCGGGAAACCTGAGCCCTGGGGAAAATGGGGCGAACGTGTTTTAGCTCCTTGGAGATGGCAAAAGCAGTAGCTAGAGAAGAAGCAGCAATGGAGGCAAGTAGGACTGAGGAGATATCAAGAAGGTTGAAGCGCAGGAGTAAGTAGGTAAGAATCAGCTTCATCCAGGAGTCTAGGGTCATGACGAGGGAGACAAAGAAGAAGCGTTTCTCGGCCTTTAAGATAGCGAGGGCAAAGCTTTCAAAGACTAGGGGAATAATGAAGAGGGAGAGATAGATAATGTGAAGTGACTGGGCACCTGGCAGCGTGTCCTGACGAATGGGGAGGAAGCCAAGGGACAGAGAGCTAAGAAGAAGGGCAATTCCTAACTGCATCCAGAAGGTGACAGAGATGATGGTGGAGCGATCACCCTTAACCTTGGGAAGGAAGTTTATAAGCGCTGAGGAGATACCTAAGTCAGCAAGTGAACTAAACAATGTAGCTAAAGCAAAGATGGCGGAAAAGATGCCAAAGTTAATCGGAGAGAGGCTCCTGGCAACGACAATGGTAAATAGGGTGCCGCCTAAAGCAACAGCTAGGTTGCCACCCATAATGACAGCAGTATCCTTGGAGGTGTCAGAAAAAAGTAAAGTCTTTATCTTGCCAATCACAGTTTGATTCTAGCAGGTGGGGAACTATTTTTGCTGTTTGAGCAACTCAAGGTCGTGTTTGACCATCATAGAGATTAGCTGTTCAAAAGAGGTTTCGGCCTGCCAACCCAAGGTCTTTTTGATCTTGCTAGCGTCACCGACTAAGGGGCCGGTCTCGGTGGGACGAACCCATTTGGGATTGATGACAACGTGATCTTTCCAGTTTAGGCCAACCTGCTTGAAGGCTGTGCGGGCCAGATCCTTAACGGTGTGAACTTTGCCAGTGGCAACAACGAAATCATCAGGGGTGTCGTGTTGAAGCATCATCCACATGGCCTTAACGTAATCGCCGGCAAAACCCCAGTCACGCTTGGCATCAAGGCTACCTAACTCTAGTTTGCCGTCTTTGTTGATGATGGGGTCACCACCCTGACCTAAGGGGATGTTTTTCTTTAACCCTAATTTGATTGTGGCAGCGGCAAGAGTAACTTTGCGGGTGACAAAGTCAGGACTGCGCCTAGGACTCTCGTGATTGAAGAGAATGCCGGTGGAGATGAAGAGACCAAAAGAGCGACGGTAAATCTGAGCGTCAAAGTGAGCTAACGCCTTGGCTGCAGCATAGGGGTTGGCAGGATGAATAGAGGTGTTTTCGTCTTGGGGGGTAATGGTGGTTTCGCCATATAGTTCGCTAGTGCTGGCTTGATAGACCTTGGCTTTGGGGTGAAGATTGCGGACGGCTTCGAAGATGCGGAGAGCTCCCATGCCGGTTTGATCAGCGGTAGCTAGAGGCTGATGCCAGGACTCATGAACATGAGACTGGGCACCCAGATTGTAGATCTCATCGGGCTTGATCTTGGAGATATGCATATTAAGACACGACTGGTCAGAGAGATCTCCATAAGCTAGGTCGATGTGATGAAGTAAATGGGCGGCGTTGCCTAGGTCGGGTTTGCTTTTACGACGAAGCAGACCGTAGACATGATAATTTTTGTTCAAGAGAAACTCGGCGAGATATGAGCCGTCTTGTCCGGTGACACCGGTAATGAATGCTATTTTCTTTTTTTGGGGCATGGGTTGGATTATATCCTAAAAAAGCAGAACTCCCTTAGTTTATTGACGAAGGACCCTGTTTTTTGTTATCTAACCGCTTTAATCATGCGTCACTACAGAAGAAAAAGGCATTTGCAGGTCAGGTTTTGTCGACTCCGAGTTTTGACGAGTAAATTAAAGTGATGACTTGGTAATTTCTGTTAAGAGTAATGAGTGGGTTATTTGCTAAATAAGGTCTTCGAGAGGTTCACTCTACTTAGCTGATAGAATAGTTTGTTTTGTATAACGAAGGTCATCATCTTTAATGACTTTCTGCTATCAATTTAAACTAACCTGCTGTTTCAATTATCGTCAGACTTAGAATACTTTTATTTTAGCTTCAATTAAGTTGTTTCAAAAATTGGCTTTTATCTTCACTTCTCCGCTTGCCGAAATTGTTTTGTATATGGTTTTTGTTACAATTCGAAACAGTTTTTAAAGAAAAAGGTTTAGAAAGCGGAGAGGTAATGTTAGCCAATGAGTTGTCGGCAGTTATTCTCGATTTAGAGTTTGACGATATCCTTCCGACAGAAACATACAAATATCCCATGCATCGTGAGTTAAGAGATAAATGTGCTATTTTGTGGGGTGAATCGAAGGACATGAAAGATTATGTGGACGGGTTGGTTATACTTATGCAAGGATGTGATTAGATAATCTTGGTTACATCAAATCGATGGAATTATTATAAAATAGTGACGATGGTCTGATATGCAATGTTGGGTATGTGGTTTCAAGCAAAACTCGTATGAATATAAGGATATTGTTACTGCTGACTTATCGAGGTCGTGGAAGTTGACCCCGAGGGAAACAGAGGCTTTCAATCGTCGCGAGTCAAGCTATTGTCGTAATTGTGGATCATCTCTTCGCAGCCGAGCTTTGGCAGAAGCAATCATGAAAAACTATCCCGAGTCTAAGAGTAAATATTTTATTGATTGGGTAGATTGGGCCAAGGAAAGAAAGCTGGCTATTGCAGAGATTAATTATTGTGGTCACTTGCATAAATATTTGGCAGAGATTCCGAGAATTAAAGTCAGCCAGTATCATGAAAATACCTGGCGAGCCAGATTGGCAAATTTAGTCAAGGGTATACGATCGGAAGATATAACTCATTTAAGTTATAAATCAAATAGCTTTGACTTGGTCCTTCATAGTGAAGTTCTCGAACATGTATATGATGTAGGAAAAGCCTTGGCAGAATGTAGGAGAATCTTAAAGCCAGACGGAGTTTGTCTGTTTACGACTCCTTTGATCATGGAAAGAAAAACCAAGCAGAAGGCAAAGATCGATGAAAAAACAAAAAAGGTTAAGCATCTAGGAGTGCCTTCGTATCATGGAAGCGGCGAGAAAGATAATTTAGTGTTTTGGGAATTTGGAGGAGATTTTATTATAAAAAATCGATTAACTGTCGCCTTGGCTTATCCTAGAGATTACGTTTGGGTCTTGAAACTTAAAAAATAAGGTGCAGAGCATTGTCGTGGAATGAACTACCTAGGATTGTTTGAGTACAGGGGGATCTTCTCTCTTTAAAGTTTGTCGTCATTGTATGATATGGTCATGAGTAAGAGAAGTGGTGTGACGGCTTTGTTGCTGGGATTAATGCTACTGCTGACTACTGAGGCAAGAGCGGCCGAGTTGAACATGGTGACACCAGTGTTTCCCGTTAGAGACTGTAGTTACTGGAGGGAGGGGTGTGATACTAAACATTTTGATGATTTAAGGAATGTGGTGATTGAAAGCGAGTTGCCAGCAACCTGGCTGATTCACTATGATGTGTTAGTCGACAACTACCTGATGAAGGAGCTTAACAACCTACCAGATAACCAGGAAATCGGGCTGTTTCTGGAGGTGACCAGACGATGGGCAGAGGAAGCAAGAGTTAAATTTAACTGGGAGCAAGGACACTGGAGTGCCGCAGATAAACTGTTTAGTTCTGGATACACCCTAGAGGAAAGAAAGAAGCTAGTTGACGAAGCGTTTAATAAATTTAGGGAAAAATTTGGTGAGTACCCTAAAGCCTATGGCTGCTGGTATGTGGATGGATACACGATGGAGTACATCAGAGAGAAATATGGGGCTGAGGTGGTCCTGGGGCTAGCTGATCAGTACTCAACCGATGGCTACCAAACCTGGGGGCAGTATGTAAATCAACCATATTATGTAAGCAAGAAGTCAGCGATTGATCCGGCCAAAAATGAGGAGGACAACAGCGGGGTAGTAAAGATATTGTGGGCACCAAGAGAGCCTACCTTGAGCTTTGGAGATAGTGTGGAGTTTAGTAACTTCAGCCTGCAGGTAAACGACTATAACCGAGGCAAGGGATTGTCCCACGACTACTTCGTAAAGCTACTTAATGACTTAACGGTGAATGTTAAAGGAAAAGTATCCCAGGTAGTGATTGGCTTGGAGGTGGGGGAGGTGAACAATATCTTTTTGCCAGAACTAACCCGACAACTGGAAACTCTAAGAGAAATGGAGGGAGAAGACTTTAAAGTGGTGACGATGAGTGATTTTAACCGTCTTTACCGAGAAAAAACGAGTGAGTCCCCTACCCTGCTTGTATCAAGCCAACCTAATGAAACTTACGAATCATATTGGTACATGTCTCCTAATTACCGGTTGGGTTTGTTTGTGGAGGACAATCAGGTGATCTTAAAGGACTACCGGTATTATCACCAGAACTTGTGGCGTGATAACGACCAGGTAAGAAGGGATGGGCGGCATAACTTAAGTCGTCTAGTCCCTGCATTAGTAGATGAGGTGGCGTATGGCAATCAAATAGTCTTGGGTAAGAGTGATGGCTTCGAGATACAGGAGGTTGAGGATGGTTATGTAATTAGATTCGATGACAAGACAATCAAACTAAAGAAGGAAGAGCCTGTTTTTGAAGGATTCAAGCCAGGAGAGATCCCTGAGAAAATTACTGATGAAACTAATCCAGAGGCAAAAAGTTGTTTTGGATTGGCTGGCGGATACAAGGAGCCGTATAGCTGTGTTAAGGAGTGGATAGTTAGAGCGACTCAACTAATACCCGATATCCGCTACTCAAGTATTGAAGGTGAAAAATTTCTTGGATTAAAAGTTGATGAAGAGCACTTGGTTGGAGTCAGATGGCCGAACATTAAGACTGGTAAGTTTTACTTTGAGTTCCCGATCTTAGAAAACTTTCTGTCGATCAAGAAGAAACTAACTCCTGACTTTGAGTGGTTTGGTAAACAGGAATATGAGATGAGTAAGTATGAAGGGGAGATAATCGACAAACAGGCTGAGTACGGGCAGGATAACTTGAGGAGGATAGACAAGAAAAATAAGGTGTTTGAGAACGGATACTACGTAGTGGTTAAAGAGGATAGATAGAGAAGGCAACCTCACCTGTGGGATAAAGGATCTGTTTAACTGCTTCCTCGTCTTTAGAAATTATGTCTGTTGGATATTTAACGAAGTAACGATCTGGTAGAACCAGATAATCGGGCTGGTGCATATCAATAAACTCAAGCACATCATTGGTGGTGTAGGGATTTACAAAGTAGAGATTAGGGGCGGGGTGATAGAAGTGGGACTCCCCCACTACAATATCTTCAAACACTAACTCTCGGTAATCTGACTCTGGTAACTTTTGCCAGAAATAGAAGTGGTACTGAGGATAGTAACCATCCCAGATAATTAGAAGAGAAGCTCCGTCTTTCTCTACTTGAAAATCAGAAAGGGCTTTAAAGCCATACTCGTAACTTCTGGCGGTCTCAAGCTGGTAAGGATAGACGTGGAAATATGAGAAGAAAAAGGCATAAGCGGAATATATACCAACAAGAGAAAGACCCAAGACATATAAAAGTCTTAACCATTTTGTTTTAAACCAAGATAGGGAGTCGGTGATACCAAGAGCAGCAAAGTAGGTAAGGAAGGGAAGTAGGGTGATGACACGAAGCAGGTAGCCAGAGCCATCCTTAGTGATGGCGGCAGGTAGCGGGGAAACAAGAATCCAAACTAAGAAGAGATGTTTGGCTTTGGGTTTGGCAGTCAAGAAGAAGCGATATGCACCATAGAGAATGAAGGGTAAGAGGAAGGGATAGAAGACGCCAAACTGACCAGTAGAGTGACGTAGGATCGGATCACCTTTTAAGAAAAGGAAGTCAGGAGAAAAGAAAGAGAGATAGTTGCGGGTAAAAATGGAGAGATTGGCAGTCAAGCGATTGTAAACTAAAGGAGCTGCTAATGCTTCAGAAGGTAGGAAAAAACTAAACAGATCAGGCTCTGATGCCCAAGAAAGAGCGCGATACTTGTCGCTAAAGTGAGTAGTATTAGGGTCACGCCAGATGGCTAGATCAAGACCTCTGCTGGCAGGATTAAATCCTTGGTAGCGGGTTACAAAAAGTAAGCCGATGAACAGAAGGGATATACCAACTGCAAGCAAGCCAAAACGACGTTGTTTAGGTTTGAGTGACAGATACAGATAGTATCCGATAAGCAGAAAAACAAAGGGGGCGATGATAATGGTCGACTGGTAGAGATAAGCAGAGAGAAAAAGAAACAAAATGGAAAGGAAATAACTTAGTTTAGATTTACCTAGGAAAAAGTAAGCGGAGAGAGTGCTGGTGATGACGAGTAAGGGAATGTGGGTATGGCCTATCCGAGCAATGATAAAGCTCCATGGTAGGAGAGTGCTTAATGTCGCAGTCACAAGAGGAGTGATTGGGTTACGAGAGATTTTTTTGGAAAAGATATAAATTACTAATGGTATAAGGGAACTGTAAAAAGCAGAAGCTGCTCTAGTCCCTAGGGGGTTAAGACCGAATAACCAGACAAATGAAAGTATCTTGCTTGATGCAGATGTTGATATCAGATGGTGGTAGTGTCCGGTCTCGTCGGCATAAATTTCGGGTAAGTTTTGATCTAAACGATAGAAACGAAGAAAGAAGGAGACGACAAGAATGAAAAATAAAATAAGGTGAGTTTTTTTAAGTTTCATCGGGTAAAGAAGTCTTGAGCTTTAATCTTAATAACTAGCTGGTCTTCTGGCGGCTGGTTGACGCCATCAAAGTAAACAACCAGGTTAGGATCATTGTATATGACCTTGAACATATCAGCCCTAGAGGTAGCAAGAGAGAGCTGCTTGGCGTAATCTTCGAAGCGACCTGCATTTTCCGGATCGGTGAAATAAAGGGGATCGGATGGATACTGAGGATATTGAGTGGTGAGATAGTCATAGAGTCGATGAGATAAGCGAGAGCGATTGACCGAGTAGTGACGGGTATAGGTGAGATAGTTCATGGAGAGATTAAGGATCAAAAACAAGCCAAGTAGGAGAGTCCCCCATTTACCCTTAGCTGAGTTAGCAACTAAAGCAAAAAGAAGAGAAAAACCAACTAAAGGCAGACCTAACTCAAGGGTAAACTTGTGGTGAGGAAGAAAGAGAACGGGAAGAAGAGGGACAACAATGAACAGGCCAGTAAAAAGATACTGACGCAGGTTTTTCTTTAGAGAGCGGAATATAAGAAAGGTAAAAGATATAAGAAGAACTAACAAAAAGAAAAGAATGAAGTAAGAAAAGAAAGGATAGTCGGTGTAGAAACGAGGAATGGGTCTTAGTCCCCCACCAATGTAATCGACTAAAAGCTCCGGCGCACCAAAAGACCAAAGGGTATACCACATTAAGGTATTGAGAGCCATTTTGGGTGAAAAGTCCCAGATGTATGTATCACCCTCTGCTAAACCAAAGTGGAAGAGGCGAAGATATAGATAGACTGCGGTAAGCAAGAAAATGGGTAGGTATTTGCTTAACTTTAATTTGCCCTGACAGAGATCAATAAGGAGAATGAGACCAGGTATGACCACGGCAGTCTCCTTACTTAACAAGGCGAGGATGAAGAACAACAAGGTTTTCTTTCCTTGAGAGCGAAGGTGAGCATTAAGAGCCAAGAGAGCAAATAAACTCAAAAAGAGCTCTTGATAGGCGGAGAGGAAATAAAGCCTGGTGAAGTTAGTAACTGAGAAACCATAAACAACAAGAGCTGTGATTGGAGAAATTTTGGGAAACAATACTAAAACGAGGTTTTTTAGTTGTAAAAGTATAAGGACAAAAAGAAGAAGTCCAAAGAGATAGTAGAAGAAGGCATTGAGACCAAAGAGAGAATGGAAAACAAAGAAAAATACCTGAGTGGAAAGCGGACGATAGAAAGAGGCAGACTGAGCAGTGGCAGAGAATGAAAAGAAATTAAGAAACTCTGAAACATCACCAATCTGAGCTAACCGCAGATGAAACCAGTCATCTGCTGAAAAGAATCCCCAAAAAATAGGTATATAGACAAGAGAAAGGAGGAGAATGGTGAGCTTGTCTAAAGATATTTTTCTTAATTTCAGGTATGTTTTTTTGATCATTTTTTTGCTCGCTTGGGTTGTTTTGATAGTTTGGGGTGTCTGAAGTTTTGGCGACTATCGTTAATGATAAATAGAAGTAGAAAAAGCAGAAACCAGATAAATGGCTTTCCTGATTGTTTGTCGTTCCCAAGAAGGTTAAGAATGAGTGAGAGAACTAGACTGAAAAGAGACAATCCAACTAGATAGGTTCTTGGTGGGCGATAATGGAAGAAGATTGCAAGCCAGAAACAAAAAAGCAATAAGGTGACCAGGTCGTGGTTGGTGGTGACATACAAACTGTCAATAATGAGAATGGTAAATGGAATGATGGCTACAAACAGGAAGTTTTTGTAAATTTTTTTGGTACTTGTGGCGATAAGGAAGATAAGCAGTGGGCTGCCCCAGAGAATAAGGTTGAGTAATGAATCAGGGTCTTGAATGACATTTAGGAATTTATTAATTATAAAGACAGCAAGTTTTTTTTCATCTTGGGCCATCTCCATTTTGCTGAACTGATAGCGGGAAACAATGACAGGCTTGGTCTTGCTAATTGAAACAAAGTTTTGCTGATCTCCACGAACTGATTCGATTTCCCAAATATAAGTCTGATTTTTTGAATCTGGATAGATGGGGAAGCCGAATGGAAAAAGTTGGTCAGGTTGAAATTGATCAGTCTTAATGGTCGAAGTGTAATCCCAGTTTTTTGAGTCGGATGACCTAATGCGAAAAATTAGTTCGTCGTCGTTTATACGCAGGTGAGTCTGAAAACGGACGGCGATTTGCCCGAGATTGTCATGAGCGGCAGTAATTTCTTGTCTATATATGTCAGATTTCTCCAGTCTTAAAGGAAGGGTATATGTTGAAACTGGCTTGTGTCTTTGCTCAATGGTGGTGATACTAATATCTTTAGAGGTTAGGAAAACGAGAAACATTACAACCCAGAGGGCAAAAAGAGCAAAAGCGAAAAGATAGCTGATCTGTGGTCTAGTGTTATTAGGTGGATATGCCATGATGTCTTCGGTTGATGTAAGTATAGATCAAGATGGAGGTTGTGGTGATGATAGAGAGAAGTATGCTGAAATATAAGAGTAGTTGTGGCCAAAACAACACTGTTAACTTCAACTTGTATTTGCCATCTATTTGCTCACAAGTGGTATGCTTACACAATTCTGCTGGAGATATCAGCCATTGATTTACCAGGTTGTATGACTGTGCTCCAATATTGGGTGAGAGAGTTTTGTAAAACGGGATTAGCTTATTGACGCCATGTTTGTCCTCATGACTCGCCAGGATCCAGCCTGGATGATAGGAGTCATTGAATGTTAAGGTCATATTCTCCTCGATGTCTTTCAGTGTAATCGTGATTAAGTATTCTGTGGCTGAGGTTCGTTTATATGTAATATCTTCGTTTACGCCCGGAGTACTAGAATAAAACAGGTCCAACTTTAATTTCTTATTGGTTTGATACAGTTCGAAAAAATCGTTTTCTAGTACCAAGGTGTTCGTTGCTGCTTCACTATCTCCTTGATAGCTTTTTAGCGAGTCTTTTTGAATCAGTATGTAGTCAGCT
>Ga0172375_10000799_pt1 | contig 51132 bp, 70 predicted proteins | sample LakKiv1m_FD_114537 | JGI IMG/M metagenome (GOLD analysis project Ga0172375, IMG submission 114537) | Freshwater microbial communities from Kabuno Bay, South-Kivu, Congo - kab_092012_11.1m | ecosystem: Environmental > Aquatic > Freshwater > Lake | place: Democratic Republic of the Congo... | reverse complement strand
TTTCCTTTATTCAGAAGAATAAAAAACTCTCTTCTGATTTGTTCTTTTCTCATCAAGAAACAAGAAAACTCGAGCAGAACTAATTTTCGGTTTTCCTAGCGACAAATGTCAGTTGGACGGACATTATAGTAAAGAATTACTTAAAAAAGCATTAGTTAAAATCAATTATCTCTGCATAGCCATCCTATTTATTTTTGTCTGCTTTTGCTTTGAAGTGTGTTTTTCCTGTTTTGCTTCCTGTTTTTGTGCCTTCAATCCTGCTTCTTGTGTTGCTTTTTCTTTTTCCTGCTCTTCCTTCTTTTGCTCTTCTGATTTTTCTTCTTTCTTTTCCTCTACCTTGGATTCTAAACTTTCTTTTGATTTCTGCCTTTCTTCCCGATCAATCTGATATTGAACTATCTTTGGAATTTCTGCAAGTTCAACAAAAACAATTCCGTCTATTTTTTTTGCTTTTACTTTTATTTTTGCAGGAGGATGTTTGATACCCCTAAACCAGATCTCCTGATTTAGATATTTATTTAATTTGACTTTTCTTATGTCCCTATTTTCTACTTTCATGTGTTTGGCTAAGAATTCTTTTAATGTTTTTACTGCTTTTTTTGTTCTTCTGTAAATCGGAACTTTCATTACTTGTTTTCTTAATGGAACAGTATATTCTCTTTCAATCTCTGGTTTTTTTTCTTCTGTCATTTTATCCTAAGAAGTCCTTCCTTATATTTCTAGGTTTAATTTTTAGTTTTCTGTTTCTCCAGCTTCTTTTAACATGAGTTATAACTGATGGGTGAACTTTTTTTCCCTGACCAAATTTTCTTACAACTGCCCAGAATGGAGCCCATTTTGTTTGGCTTCTTGCCTTGTCTAGTTTCCTTTTTTTGCTTACATGAGTTCCATATACACTTTTCCAATTTGTTCTTTTCATTGTGCAGTATTTTCACTAGAAGTTTTAATTGAGTCTAAAAATTGTTTTCCTTTTGTTGTTAATCTTCTCCCAATTTGATTTTTAGAGACTTTTTCAAGCAATCCTGCTTTTTCAGCCTGTTGCAAAATTATACGAATCATTTTTCCACTTGCTTTTCTGAATCTTGCTGGTTGGCTTCCACGATTTTTTCTTTGACCATACTTTGTTCTTAATCTGCTTACTCCCAAAACTCCTCTGAGATAGAATTGTCTTAAAATCGAAGCTGCTCTTATATACCAGAAATCCGGATTTATAGGGGGTCTTTCTCTGCTAACTCCAGACTTAACATAATGTGCCCATTCGGGAACATGAAACTCTGACAATTTTTTTAGCTCTTCAGATAAGTTTGTTATAAATTCAGCTGGTTCTTTTAAAAATATTTGTTTACTCATATTAAATAGGCGTGCTTTGCAGCACTAAATTGACCTTTTATCAAGGCACTTATACCTTAGTTATGATAACTGGAATGGTTTAAAAAACCTTTGGTTTTCTGTGTTTCTTTAAGATTATAGTATGCCCTATTAGCGTATATTGAAAATTAGCTCCCAAATTGGAGATAAGCTCATCTGAAATTTCTTTTGCTTCTTTTTTGTTGCTTACTGCTGATTTTAACAAGTTGACTTTTATTGCTTTTTCTCTCTCAAGCATTTTTCTTGCTTGTACTATTACTCCGTCTGTTAATCCGTTCTTTCCAACCTGAAGATGTTTTATTGGCTCCATATTTTATGATTTTTATTAATAATACAAGGATCTTGTGCTGTTTTGTTCTACTTATTTTAATAATTATGTTCTTTGTTTTTTATTAATTACTTGATGTTAATTAAGGTTATAATAATGCGAAGCACAATATTTGCTTTAGCAATCTAATTATCAAGATTTGTTAAGTTTAATAATCTTTTCAAACTCTAAAATCTCTTGTTTATTTACTTTTATTTCTTTAAAATTTTTTACTGCAAAAGTTCCTTGAGGCATGCTTTTTTCTTTTTGAATATCATTACCTAAAAAAATGTGAACTATCACATCTTTCTTATTGTCTCTCCAGTCATGAGAGTATTTTGCACAGATTAATGTAGCTTCTTTTATATCTTCTTTTGTTATTTCGTTTTTATCTGATTTAATATTTACAAATGGAGAACCTCTTGCTTTAGTATGAAAAACTAACTCATTCTTGCTTGCTTGTTTTATGAGATTTTCATTGCTTTCTGCATCTTTGCCTGCTAAAACAAGCTTACCGGATTGTGTTGTGAATTTACGAAAATTTGTCATTGCTAAAATAAGGTAATGAGGTTTATTAATCTAGCTTATTCTGCAAATATTGGATGATAAAAACTTACTGTTGTGTCTCCTGGAGCAGAGCTAATTTCAATGGGTGCTCTTAAAACTTTTGCGGCCAATCCTGTAAAATATAAACCAAATCCATTGTTTCCATTAGACGGACATTTTCTAAAATAATCCTGTAAATCCCTATCTTGATGAAATCCTGGACCATTATCCCAAACTCTGAATGCAATAAATCGATCATGATCTCTTGCTCCCTTAGGAACAAGTGTGGGAGTTACAGGAAAACCTGATGGCTCAACTCTGAGCCTTCTTGTATTTTGTCCAGGATTTTTAAGTAGGTTATGCAAAACCGAAACTAATGTAGGAAGATGAGATAGAAATGGTCTAAATTGTTGAACCTCATATTTTGGATTATATAATGGAACGTTTTGTAGGATATCCAAAAAATCCGAGGGGTCTTTAATTCTTGCTGGAGGAAAATCAGATCTTAAACTTATTTCATCTTCTCTGCACAAACAACTAACGCATCTTTCAAAACAATCTATTGCTAGAGTCAGATATAATAACTGAAAATCTATTTTTTCTCCTTTTTCCTGAACTAGATAAGCCTGGTTTGCAAGTATCGAAAGTAGTGTTGAAGAATCATGATCAAATAGCTTTGTTAATGATAGTTTCTCTTCAAGAGTCAATGGATTCTTTAAGGTTACCATATTATTTTATCAGAATTCATTTCTGAAATACGACCACCTCAAAACTTATTCATTCTTAATTCTTTTTAAAGCATCACGAACATTTCTGTTCAACTGATTCATAGAATCATCTAATTGCTGTTTGTTTTTTGTTCCTGTGCAAACTAATTTTCCGTTGCTGAATAATAAAAAGGTGGCTGTTGGATTGTCTAACTTGTAAACCAAACCAGGAAACTGCTCTGGTTCATATTCTGTATTTTCTAATTCTAAAGAAAGTGTATTTAAATTCAAATCCAGGTTAATTGATCCTGATGCTACTATATTCTGAACATTAATCTTTGGTTTTAATGTAACTTTAACTCCGATTTTCTTCAGTTGTTTTATAACTTGCTGAACAACCTCTTTTACCTGAGCAATTGATTTTGTTCCTGTGCATACAAGATTACCTGAAGAAAAAACAAGAACAGCTGATTTTGGCTTTTTAATTCTCAAAACCAATCCTGGAAATGTGTCGGGATTATATTCTGTATTTGGCTGTGTTCTCGCAAGTTTTGTCAAAGAAACATCCTTACCTAAAGAGGTCGTAGCCACAATATTTTGAACTTTTAAAGAATCTTCAACCATTTTATATACTATATAAAAAGGGATGGTTTATAAAGCTTTCGTTTTTTCTCGAGGATATTTTTTTTATTTATAAATGCTGAAAAAGAGAAAGGCAGTCCATATATTGCACATTATATAAACTATTAATCTTTCTTAGAACTTCTTCGGGCCGAGCTTCTTAAAAAATATATAAGGTATTTTTAAAATCAAATTAACCTTTTTGTCTTTTCTGCTCTCTTTTGCTATTTCTCTTAATACCTTTAAATTACTTTTTGTCTTTTCTGCTGCTCCAATTGCAATATGCGGAGAAAAATTAGCCCCATCCATCTCTTGAAATATGTCAATCTTGCCTTTTAATTTATCTAAAACTTCTTTATGAAAATCTTTTATTTTTTTATTTGACTTAAAATTGAGAAGTATCCCTATATCTTTATATTTTGTTCCTATTTTAATTCCTTTTACAGAGATTTTTATCGGCAGATATCTCTTGGATATTTCTTTTAATTCTGGAATCAATTCTCTGATATCTTTATTTGATTCCCTTTTATGATACATTAGATATTTGATAGTTATATGTGCGACCATTGAATTTGATTTTGGATAGCTATGTCTTTTTTTGATAAACCATTTTGTATAAGGCAATATCTCTTTTTTATATTTAGATATATAATTATAAATTTTAGATGGTAAGAATACTCCAAATCCAAATACTCGGGGATCAGTACATTTTTTATAAATTCTTGCTTTCATTTTCCCGCTTCCCTCTCCACTTCACTTAAACTTGCTATATCTTTAATTCCTCTGTCTGGCCTTAGTGCCTTAAACCGAGGGAAACGCAAAGCATAACCGCTCGTGTAAGTAGGAGATCTTTGTATATTTTGATAGCCAATTGTTGCTATCAGCTCGGGTTTTATTAAAACATGTTTGCCTTCTGTTTTTGTTATTAGATGCTTGAGTTTTTTTGTAACTTCAATAAAGGATAAACCCTGCTCTTCTTTTTCCTTCAAGCCAGTTGAAACTTTTCCTATTTCTAAAAGGTTACCTCCCTCGTCACTACAAGATACATCAAAACTTGTTAGCCAACCTGCTCTTTTTCCTGTTCCATATTCTGCTCCAGTTATAACCAAGTCAAAATCATCTGCATCTGGTTTTAATTTGACAGCATAACCTATTCTCGCACCTGGCTTGTATCCTGAAGAAAGATTCTTAACCATTAAACCTTCTTGACCTTCTGCCAATGCTCTTTGATAAAATTTATCTGCTTTATCTTCGCTATCAGTTATGATCTGTTCTGATAGCCTTATTTTGTATTTTATTGGATTTACAATTTTTTCAATCAACTTTCTTCTTTCTAAAAAAGGAGTGTTAATCAGAGACTTGCTATCATAATAAATTATATCAAAAACATTCAGCTCAACTGGAAGCTCTGATTCTAGTTTATCTATATCATATTTTCTTTTAATTCTCTGACTTATATCTTGAAATGGCTTGTATTTTCCTGTTTTTCTATCATATCCTACTGCTTCTGTATCTAAGATAAAACTTTTTCCGTGAACTTGATCATTTACATATTTGACTGCATCTGGGAATTGTTTTGTGACATTTTCCAATCTTCTTGTAAATATTGTAATTTTTCCATTTTCTTCCTTATTTATAGCCATTCTAAAGCCATCATATTTGAATTCAAATGCGGCAGGTTTTCCAACAATTTCAAATGCATCTTTTATATTCTCTGCTTTTGGGAATAGCATCACTTTTATTGGTTTTCCTGGTGAGAGATAAACATCTTCCAATTTATTTTCCATTGCTTTTTCAAATACTTCTGATAAATCATTTGACTTGTCATAAGCAGATTGCAAAATATCTGCATATTTTTTCTTCTCATTTATGTTGGATGGCTTAAAACAAAAATCAACTATAGAATCTCTTAGAAGCCCAGAACCAATTCCAATTTTAAGATCACCAAGCAATGTGCGAATAATATATTTTGCTTCAACTCCCGAAGCTGCGTGCAATAATTCTATTATTAAATTGATTTTATTTTCTACTGTGCCTTTTCCTTCCAGAGATGATAGTTTTTGCAGATTAATTAAAACTTTTTGGGTTGTTAGTTTTTGCGAGAAAAGAGATGACTGCTTTTTGTTTTTTATTTCTTGCTCTGCTACCTTTCCTAGATCTCCAAGCTTTCTAAATTCAGAAACAATTTTTTCCTCGTTTAAACCAAATGATTTTGCAATTGCTTTAATTGCCAGTTGCTCTGATATTCCGGTCTCTCTTTGATCATAATCAGGAAAAACTCTTCCTTGCAAAAGATAGATTGTTTTTGATTCTTCTTTTAATTTATGCAAAAATTCTGAGAGAATTTTTGTTTTTTCTAAACCCTTGCTTGTTGATTCTAGCTTTTCATACACCTCACAAAGATCTTTGTAGTTCATATAATTACAAGAAGATCGTGCTTTTTATATTTTTATAAGGTTTAAATAATCTGGAGTATTAATTATTTTATGGAGAGAAAATATATTTATTTAATTACTCTATTTATCTCGGTTATTATTTTAACACTATTATTAATTGATAGATCTTCAAATAACTTGGGTTTTTATAATAAAAGCAATACCTCAAAAATATGTTTTAATAAAGAGTGCATCACATTAGAAATAGCTAAGACAATAAAAGAAAGAGAAAATGGGTTGATGTTCAGAAAAGAACTTGAAAATAATTCTGGAATGTTATTTATATTTGATAAACAAAAAAATCATTCATTCTGGATGAAGAATACATTAATTCCTCTTGACTTAATTGGATTAGATAAAAATTTTATTATAACTGATATTGTTGAAAATTTTCAGCCGTGTGATAAGGATCCTTGCGATACCAAAATAATTAAAAATTCACTTTATGTCTTGGAGATAAATGCAGGTGTGTCTAAATTAATTAATTTAAAAATTGGAAATAAGGGAGAACTATCCTATAAAGACTAATCAATTATTGATTAAATATAAACTCTATAATTAAAGACGCAATATAAAATAGTATGAGATAAAGGCCTTCTCTTTTTGAAAGAATTTTTTCTGATTTTATAAAAGATATCGCTAGTACTCCTGCAATAAACATCATGAAACCAGTTATATAAATGATATTTAGATTAAAACTAAATGGATTTATTAAAGCGACTATTCCTACAAGAGTTGTTGCATCAGTTATAACTGTTCCCAGGATATCCCCCAGTGCTAAGCTATCGTGGTCTGATTTTACTGCTTTTAGTGAAAATATTAATTCTGGCAAGCAAGTTCCAATAGCTACGATTGTTAATGCAATTAAGAATGGCGGTATGTTCACATCATTTGCAAAGTTAACTCCAAACTTTATAGTGTAATAAGCACTGAGAATCAGTAAAATAAGACTAAAGATTAAAAAAAACAAATTTACCTTCCAGTTTGATTTCTCCTTATCTTTAATCTTTATTTTAGATATTCTCCCATTTATAGACAATGTGATAAAAAAACTTATTCCGCTAAATACCAAAATTAATCCATCAATCCTTGAAAAATACCCATCAAAACCAAGGAAGATTGGAACTAAAAGGAGAATTAAATAAAAGAAATTATTTTTGAGAATTACACTTTTTACTTTAATTCCCCTAGGAGAGAATAACGCTATAATACCAAAAACTAAAGACAGATCTGCTACATTTGAACCTAAAAGAGTCCCAATACCAAATTCTGGAACTTTGTTAATCGCAGAAATAATTGAGATTGTTCCTTCTGGAAATGTTGATATCACTGAGACTATAAAAAAACTTATTATAAATTCAGATAAATGAAAAATTTTCGCGATTCTTGAAGAATACCTTACGGAATAGTCTGCACTTTTAACTAATGCAAATAAAGAGATTATAAAAAGTAAAAGATTTATTAATAGCATAATAAATAAATGGACTTAACCTATTTAAATATTTCAATTATCTAGATTATTGTTTAACCATTCTTTTATGGCTGATTCTGGCATTGCTCCGACAAATTCATCAACGATTTCTCCGTTTTTGAACATCTTAACAGCAGGTATTGACATAATCCCATATTCTCCTGGAGTTTCCTGATTATCTTCTACATTCATTTTAGCTAAAACAAATTTTCCTTTGTATTCTTTTGCAATTTTTTCAAGGATTGGCTTTAACATCTGGCATGGACCACACCAAGATGCCCAAAAATCAACTACTACTGGAATCTTTTCAGATTGCTTTAAAACTTTCTCTTCAAAATTATTGTCATCCACTTCTATTTCCATTTTAATTTCCTTTTCTATTATTTGACCTTAAACTAGGCCTTACTTTTGGAACCTTAAAAACTGAATTTCTTAAACCTCTTGCTTTTGCTCCAGCAGACGTTAATCCATGGAAAGCTCTCCCTCTTTGGCTAATAATATTTTTTAATTCTTTATCAGACTGGACTTCTGGAGAGTTTCTATCTGCCAAGATAATTTCAAAAAAGTAATGCCTTCCATCTTTTCCTATCCAATATGAATTAACTACTTCACAATTTGTATATCTTCTTGCTGCTTTTTGTTCTGCTATTTCCCTATAGTTTAATTTTAATGTTCTCCTGATTGTTATTCTTTTTGATCTTCTACCTTTTGTTGGCCTTGATCTTTGATGGCCTCCTCTTAAAATGCGAACACGAACAACAAAAACTCCGTTCTTTGCTTTATACCCTAAAGAATGTGCTTTATCTAATCTTAATGGCCTTTCAACTCTAGTAATTACATCTGATGCTCTCCATTCTATCATCCTTTGCCTTAAGTCCTCTACATTTGGCTTTTTCCAAGCCTGTCTTAAGTAATAAGATAATCCGTGTGCCATAATTCTTATTGAAAAAATAGGTTTTTAAAGCTTAGCTCCGCATACATTTAAAAAGTTGGGATAGTGTATTTATGTATGAAAGGGGAGAGGATGAGTAAATGGGTTTACTGGACTCCGAGAGTTTTATCTATACTATTTATTTTGTTTTTGACTTTATTCTCCCTGGATATTCTTGGAAATGGATATGGATTTTGGGAAACAATTCTTGGGTTATTTATGCATAATATTCCTTCGATTGTTTTGACTATCCTTCTTATATTTACCTGGAAACGAGAATTAATTGGCGTCGTTACTTTTGGCATTGCTGGTCTTTTGTATATTGTACTCTTGTTTTTTAGCCCATTCAAATGGTTTAAGATTGCCTGGGCTATTCAAATTGCAGGGCCTGCTTTTTTAGTCAGCTATTTATTCTGGTTAAATTGGAAGAGAAAAAAATAAGAACTTTTATAAATCATTTCTATCTAAATTTAGTATGAGCCCATGGCGCAGCCCGGTAGCGCACTGCTCTGATATTCGTTTAAAATCAGAAAGGCAGGGGTCCGCAGTTCAAATCTGCGTGGGCTCATTTATTTTTTAAACTATTCCTTTAATTCTAAAACTAGGGTTCCATCTTTCAGATAAGACTGAATTAAATCAGCATCTACAGGAATGCATTTTGTGAAACAAAATTTATCTGAATATGCTTTTATTTCTAAGCTATTATCTAATTTAGCTATTGCAACCTGATCTTTTTTATCCACTCCAGGAATTTTAATCTCATAAATTACTCTATCTGAAAGCCTTCTAACATTTGATTCTGCTTCCTGCCTTGGAAGATTCTTCCTACGCTCTGCTTCTTCTGCAGAAATCTGAATTTTATTAATTTCTGATGCTTTCCTGGATTGCTTTTTTTGCGGTCGTCTCATCATATTTGGATCTCCTGGAAATCCTGTTGAGATCTGAATCTTAAAATTCCCGCCAGGATTAATTGCACGCATGTTTCCAAGTTCTTTTCCAAGCTGATTCATTAAAGATCCAAGAATTTTATCTAGTGGGAGATTCATTCCTGGAGGCAAACCCTGGCTACCTGCACCGATAATAGGTGCATTTCCAATTTTATCATCTTTTCCCAATAGTCCAAAATCGTCTTTTTCTTTCTGTTGTTTAACTGGAAATGCACAATACGGGCAATAAATAAAATCTTTTTCTATTTTCTTATCACAATTAGAACATTTTTTTCCAAACATCTTTATATTTTTTATATATAACATAATTTATAAATATTATGAATATCTCATGCGCCATCCGGGAATTGAATAAAGAACCTCCTGCGGGTTCCTTTTACTTCCAGCAACCCAAGAACCTTGGTTCTTCTTATCTCCTAATAATTCCCAGCTGATGCGCCATCCGGGAATTGAACCCGGCTCTAAGCCTTGGGAAGGCTTCATACTACCGATATACTAATGACGCTTTATGCTTATTATATAATAGGTTGAGATTTGGAATTATAAAACTTTTGGATGAGTTAGGGAAGGGTTTTTATAGATACGAGATCTAATCTTTTTATGAAAAAAAGAGCCTTCAAATTTATTGGTTTATTCATCTCACTTGCAGGTTTATTTTTAATGATAAGAAATTTAAGTATAACTGGATTTACTATTGCTAAAACAATTAATAATGCAACTTCTTATTTCTTGCCTTTAGTTTTATTTATGGGGGGAATTTTAATTGCTATGTCTGGGGATAGTTTGCAGGCATGGTTAGAGCGAAAAGAAAAAGAACAGGCCTCTCCTTCGCTTGAGGGTAAACTACAGACAAAAGCTGAAGAAAAAGAACTCTCAAAGAGATATTCAGGAAATTTACCTTGGTATAAAAGATTGGGTAAATCAAAAGTAGAAATAATTCCTCAAAATGGAAAAAAGTATGAAAAAGATTCAGGATATCAAACAGAAGACTTTTATGCTCCCTCTTATAAAATTAAACGCGAACTAGAAAGAAGAACAGAAGAGGAGCAACAAAAGCAAAGAGGATACGCCTCCTATAGGAAATCAAGAGGAATTATAGGAGAAGAATTAAGAAAGATAAAAAATAGAACAGTAGAAACTGGTGAAGACGTAATAACCCCCGATTCGATAGATAGATTTATGGGTTCTTTGAAAAAAACAACAGACAATTTAGGAATCGCCTTCAATTCTGAAAGGTATTCTGCGCTTTTGAAGAAAAATCTTCCGGGCTACCATCAAGCTAATTTAGATGCAGCCGGAAAAGAGCTTATTAAATATCTTGAAAGCAATTCTGAAAGAGTCAATATAAGAGAGATGGGAAATAAGCTACAAAGAGTTATGGATTTTGTTAAATTAACTGGGGTGGAGAGATCCCAAATTCCTGGAGTTCCTCTTTCTCAAGAAGAAGCTGCTCGTTATTATATGGAGCATGCTAGAACAATGAGTATTTCTGATTTTGAAAAGCAACATGGAAAAACTATTATAAGTGCGGTCCCATATAAATCTAAAAGAGAATTTTTGAATAATCATGATTTAACAGATCCGAGAAGTATGAGCTATCTTGACTTCTTGAAAGCTAATTTAAATGAAAATATTATGCTTAGTGCTTCTGCTGTAAGTAAAGATTCAGATTCAAAAGAATTTTTCTCACCAATAGGTTTAGTTATGGGGGATGGAAAAATATATGATGCTTCAAGTGAAGATATAACTTCACAGGCAAACCATGGAAGTAGAATTGCTATGGGTAACATAGGGGCTTCTAGAGATAGACCTGTTGAAGAAAGAGCTGTAGAAGCTTCTAGAAGTTCTAACGGGTTTTGGAATGAATATATTATAGGTAAACACTCCCCAAGAGGCATCTATTTTATTAGAGAGGGAATAGAATCTTTAAAAAATAGGAGATCTAATGCTTATGCTGAAAATATTCCTCCCGAAGAAACAATAAGAAATCTAGCTAACTTTGCAAAAGAGCAAGGAATTAGTTTATATGAGTTTAAACCCGGCAAGGGGTTTGTAGAGATTTCAGATGTGAATTCTTATTTAAAACCTATTGGAAAGAGTAAGGGGAAAAAAGCCCAGTAGAATTCAGGGCACATTCGCCTTCATTATAGCATACTAACCGATAAACTACGGATGCGTTTTCTTACAAAATATAGAGAATTAATAAATTTAGTGCTTTGCAACTTTCCACATCAGTTCAAAATATTTTTTATAACCATCAAAAACAGCTTTTTCTTTTATTACAATACATACTGGCGGATCTTTCCATAAAATAATTGCAACCTTATCTTTGTAGATATTTATTGCAAGAGGGTTTTGATATTTTTGCGGAATATATTTTATTTCAGCAAGAGGAATTTTGCTTTTTAATTTTTCAGCTGCAATTATCCTGACTTTTATTTTTTTTCTTGCCCTGTCTTTATCATACCATTTGAAATAAAATGGCAGAACTTCAAATGCAGAATTACTTGCTCCAAGAATAAGAACTTCTTTGTTGTTTTCCAGTTGATCCTGAAAAATAGTTTTTAGTCCTTCTTTTCCCTTGTAGAAATTTGTTTGCTCTTTTTCACGAGTTTTTGAATATAGATCCAGCATATCTGGCAAGAACTCGCTTATTGAGTTTTCCTTTTCTCTTATTATTTCAATAAATCTGTTTGGATTTGATGCTTGAAAAAGCCGACGATTATTCTGGAGGATATAACCAATAAGGCCTTTTTTTATCAGCATCTCTGTAGTATCATAAATAGTTCTTCTATGAAGCCCTGTTTTTCTTGATATTTGACCTGCTAAACTTGGACCCAATTCAAGAAGAGCCTTATACACAAGAGATTCATTTTTTGTAAGGCCTGATTGTTCGAGAACTTGGGTGTTTATCATATTCTAATAAGGATTGAGGATTATTTAAATCTAACTATTGTGGTGAAAAATATCACCTCACAAATTTATCTGCCTCTTTTCTGTTAAACTATTAACTAAATTAAGATGGGAGACAAAATATGACAAACGAAACAACAGAAAGACAAATCATTGACTTAGTTGCTGCAGATAGATTATATAGGCCAGTATCAAGCCTTGGTGGAAAATTAGAAAGGATGAGGCCAAAACTTGCTGCTCTTGTGTCTTTCCCTGGAACAGATTTTCAAGGAGAAAGAGTTTATGTAAGAGTTGAAACTGGAACAACAACAAAAGCAAAAGGAATGAGAGCTGCGATAGAACAATTTTCAGCAGAATACCCTGCTCACGGAGCTGTTTTGCAAGAAATGATTGCTACCCAAAGAGAAGAAAGAGAAACAAACCTTTATTTTGGAGTTAGACCTGGGTGCAGGTTAGATGCAAAAGATTACATGCAGGTAATGCAGAACCTTGGGTTTAATGAAAGGCAGGCAATTGAATTATATCCAACATTAATGGATGTAAGCAGAAGAATTGCGAGAGATAGAGATGAAGAGAGAAGCATCCTAATTGGATGACTTCTTTCTTTTTCTTTTAGTTAGTTTTTTATACTTCTATTTTCTTAGCTATTTATGGCAAACAAAAAATTTTATGTGACAACTGCAATTGATTATCCAAATGCAGAACCACATATCGGTCACGCATATCAGAAAGTGATAGCTGATGTTTTAGCTAGATGGCACTCTATTTTAGGAGAAGATGTCTGGTTTTTAACTGGAACCGATGAACATGGAAAAAAAATACAAGAAGCTGCTGAAAAAGCAGGAAAAAAACCAAAAGAATTTGTTGATGAGCTGGCTGATAAATTTAAGGAAGCGTGGAAAGCTCTTAATATAAAAGAAAGCAGATTTATAAGAACAACTGATAAGGATCATGAGAAGCTTGTTCAAGAAGTTATTAAAAAGTGCGATAAAAATGGAGATATATACAAGGGAAGCTATGAGGGCTTATATTGTGTTGGATGCGAGGCATATTATACTGAAAAAGATGCAATTGATGGAAAATGTCCATTGCATAATCGCCCTCTTGAAAAAATAAGCGAAGAATCTTATTTTTTTAGATTAAGCAAATATCAAAAATTTCTTTTAGATTTATATAAGAAGAATCCCGAATTTATTTTGCCTGAAGAAAGGAGAAACGAGATGATTAATCGAGTTAAAGAAGGGTTGAAAGATTTAAGCATCTCAAGAACAAGTTTTGATTGGGGAATCCCATTTCCATTAGATAAAAAACATATAGTATATGTCTGGTTTGATGCTTTGTTTAATTATTTATCTGGGTCTGGTAAAAATAATAAGTATTGGCCAGCTGATTTGCATTTGCTTGGAAAAGATAATGGATGGTTCCATGCTGTTTATTGGCCTGCTTTTTTAAAATCAGCTGGATATGAGTTGCCAAAAAGTGTTTTTATACATGGATTTTTGACATTTAATGGACAAAAAATCTCAAAATCCTTAGGAAACGTTATTTCTCCCAAGATTCTTGTTGAAAAGTATGGTGCAGATTCTGTAAGATATTTTATATGCAGAAATTTTGTATTTGGCCAGGATGGAGATTTTTTAGAAGAATTGCTTGTAAAGAGAAATAATGATGAGCTGGCAAATAAATTTGGAAATTTAGTTTCTCGTGTTTCTGCATTAGCAGAGCAAAATGGAATTGAAAAGATAGAAAACAAACTTGTAAAGGAACTGAAATTAAAAGAAATAGAAAAATTAATGAAAAATTATGAAATTGACAAAGCGTTGAACTTAATATTTGAATTTATTGATGTATGTAATTTATATGTTCAGGATAAAAAGCCGTGGGAAACAAAAGACAAGAGAGTATTATATGAGCTAGCTGATAGCATAAAAGCAATTGCAATTTTGCTTTATCCGTTTATACCCGCAAGTTGCGAAAAAATTGCACAAGTTTTTGATTTTAAGATTAATTTTTCTGAAATAAAAAAGCCATTAAAACCCCGCAAGATAAAAAAAGCCGATGTTTTATTCAGGAAGATTGAAAAAACAGAAAATGAAAAAATTAATAAATCCCCAAATCATAAAAAAATAGAAGGAATTGTTAAAATGAGTGAGATAAAATTTGATGAATGGAAAAAGATTGATTTGGTAGTTGGAGAAATTGAAAAAGTTGAAGATATTCTTGGAGCAGACAAGCTGTATAAACTAGAAGTAAATATGGGTCATGAAAACAGAATAATTTGTGCAGGAATAAAAAAATTTTATCCAAAAGAAGATTTGAAGGGGAAACAGGTTGTTGTTATTGCTAATTTAGAACCAAGAGTTATGAAGGGAGTAGAAAGCAAGGGAATGTTGCTTGCAGCAGGAAGTCCTGAAGATAATTTATGCGTTTTGATTTCTCCAGATTCTAATGTTAAACCTGGGACGAGGATAAACTAAGAGAAAAAATGCCAAAAAAAGAGAGTAGAACAGGTAAAATAGAAAGAGAAGAAAAAGAGACTTTTTCTAGGGAAGAAGAGATAGTCAAATCTGATTTGCAAAGATATATTCAAGCAGTAAATGGCAAGCCAAGAATAAGTAAAGAGGAAATTAACAAAAGGCTTAAAACTTCTGCATCGGATTATGAAAAATCGAGAATACTTTCCGAGGTATTAAATCCACTTACACAGGTTCTTCGCGTTGGATTTTTAAAACCTGCTGAAGAAGCAAAGTCCGCTATTTCAGTAAGAGATGCTTTTGATTTATATAAAGAATTAGCACAAATATATGAACAAAATCAAAATTTTCGTGAAGCACAAACTAATTATGCTATGGCCTCACTAATTGCTAAAAAAGCAAGAGCAAATGAAACTGCAAAGAATTTATATAATAAAACTCGTGAAATGGAAAAATTAAGTGGAGCAAGAGGTACTGGACAGGGTTATGCCCCTACAAACGAGGAGATAATCAGAGATTATGAAAATGCAAGAACAGAATTAGTTCTAGAAAGAAGAGGGATAAAGCCAAAGAGCTTGGAATCAAATGTTGAAGCCGTGGCTTCAATAATCGGGGTTGTTGGAGGATTGTTATTTTTATCTTCGAGTTTAACTGGAAATGTTCAATTATCTCCTGGAGCAAGTGCATTTAATTGGAGATTATGGCTGGGAATTGCATTGATCTTAATTGGAATTGTTTTTGGCTGGTTTTGGATGAAAAGGAAAAAATGAAAAAACCATTGTATTTTGTAACTGGAAATAAAAATAAATTCTTAGAAATTAAATCAATAATTCCGGGAGTAGAACAATTAGAAATAGACTTGGATGAAATTCAAGAGATAGATCAGGATAAAATAGTTAGGCATAAACTAAAAGAAGCACTTAAACATAAAAAAGGAGAGTTTATTATTGAAGATACCTCTCTTTATCTAAATTGTTTAAATGGCCTACCGGGACCACTAATAAAATGGTTTTTGCAAGAATTGGGGAATAAAGGAATCTATAATCTTGTTAAAAAAATGGGGAATAATGGGGCAGAAGCAAAGACAATTATTGGCTACGCTAAAAATCCACAAGAAATTCATTTTTTTGAAGGATTAATAAATGGAAGCATAGTAAAACCTTCTGGAGAAACTAGCTTTGGCTGGGGTCCAATATTTAAACCGGTAGGATATGAAAAAACATTTCAACAGATGACAAAAGAAGAAAAGAACAAGATAAGCATGAGAATAATTGCAGCCAAAAAATTGAAAAAATACTTACTCAAATAAATCATTCTTTTTATCAAGCAATTTTAAAGTCAGACTAACATCAAAAAGCTGTTTTAATGTTTTTAAAATTAAAATTAATGAAAATGAAGAGTCCTTATTTTTGCTTGTATTTTTTAAAATAGCTCTTAAATCGATTATTCTCTTTTTTATTAACTCAAAATCTTCCAGGGTGGTTTTTTGAGATCTTAGTTTATCTAATATTTCAGGTAATACTTTTAAGAATTCTTTATCCTTTTTATTTGAATCTGAATAAATTTTAAATGATCTAAGAAAATCTCCCAATAACTCTAAAGCATATGCCTTTTCATATAGCATAAAGTTTTTAGGATTATTTGAAAACTTTCTCGAAATGTTCCTCTGAATAAAAAAGCTTAGCCTATTAATTTCTTGGTCTATCTGTTTTATCTCCTCGTCTTTTGATTTTTCATCTGCAATTCTATCAATCATATTTAATAATCTCCAAAAAATCTGCTGTTCTGCTTTTGAAATACTTTCTTCGTCTGAATTACCTAAATCAACTAAATGCAATTGATTAGATTCTGAACCGAGAATTTCAAAGCCCAATGCTCCAGATAAGGAGTCTTTGATTATTTTTGTCTTGTTATTCAGATTAGTTAAATTAATATCATTAAATCCTCCTTTATACAATGAAACAATAAATTCTGGGATAATCTTTTCATTTATGTTTTCTAGATTAAAATTTATTGAATTATAATTTTCTTTACTTTTAATATTGGAAACAATTATCTTTGTCTGTTCTTCCTCTAAATCGATTTCATCTCCTTCTTTTAGATTAAACCTTTCTACCCATTCTTTCGGCAAGGAAATAGTATATGTTGAATATCCTTGTTTTACAAGCTTCCTTCTCATAGATTTAATAGAAAAACCTTATTTTTAAGCTTTTCTATAGTCTATATAGTTTATATACATAAATTAGAAATAAGCACTTTCTCTAGATTTATTGTAATTAAACACACAAAACAAACACAAAATGGAAAACAAAAGATTTAGTGAAGAAGAAAGGAATTTATTTTTAGACAGTTTTAACTATAGAATTGGAATGCTTGGATCTTCTCCGGAGATGTCTTTTAGTCATTATAGTTTTTGTGGGAATATTTGGAGTCCTAGTGAATTTAAGTTTTTGATAGCTAGAAAGGGAAGAGATATCACCTTTTATGCAAACCAAATTTGTTTTGATAAGTATGCAGATGATCCTATACCCCTTATGGAAAGAGCAGGTTTAGAAAGACCCGACATATTGGGTGGAGGAATGATGCTACTTAAAGGACCAACACTTGATATTGACAAGGGAACAGTTTTATTATGCGGATCTCTGTATAATATCCCCCCGTTTCCTGTATTTCGGCAATTCGAATCTCCATTAATTAATACATTAAACTCGCCAGGATTTGTAGACTGCCAAAGACAAAGAATAGAACATATAGACCAGCAGGGAGCAGATGGATTTGAAGTTTTACGAGATCATTTCTCCAAACAGGATTTATTCCCAAATTATTTTGGAGAAGTTAAAAGAATAGGAGAAACAAGATGACAGAAAGAATCACACAAGATCAAGTTGAAAGAGAATTAAGAACCTGTAGAACTGGATCTAATAGAATAGGGTATATCTCTTATTTAATTAGGGGAGTAAAAGCTCAAGAAATTCAATTAGATCAACCCATGGTAGATAGACTATCGAACTTAACAATTGTTCTTGACAAAATCTAGAACCTTTTCACTAACTTGTTTAATATTAAATTTTGAAGTATCTAGAACAAGATCATATTGTTTGGCATCATAAGGATCAAGATTATAATATTTTTTATATCTCTTAATATCTGACTTCATACGCTCATGCCACATTTTAATTGCTTCTTTCTTATCTTTCATTTTTTCTTCTTCTCGATTTTCTAGCATAATTCTTTTTGATCCTTCTTTTGGAGATACATTGAGGAAGATTTTAATTGAATTTGGGATAAAATGATAGCTTAGCCTTCCATCTATAATAAAATTGTTTTCTTTATTACCTATTTCTGTTTGCCAATCATCTGCATCTTTATCAGTACAAATTGACTTTTCTCCAAGTTTATTATATTCTGCTAGAGTCATGCCTCTCTTTTTTGCCATTGCTCTTCTAAAATCTCCTACTGAATATCTTTTTAATTTAAGACGTTTAGCCAAGATATCTGCTATTGTATTTTTACCAGAACCGGGTTTTCCTGAGATTGTTATAATCATTATAATTGTTGTTCTTTAACATATTTAAAATTATCTTAATCCTTAGCAATATTCCACATATGTTCAAAGAAATTAACATAACTTTTAGCAATATCTTTTGAGTGAATCAGGATTCCTGAAGGTTCTTTCCCTTCCCAAGAGATTATCGCAACCTTATCGTTCATCATCTGTGTATTTGGGGGCATTGGGAAATTAAGATATCTCTTTTTTGTTATTGATGCTTTTTTTGCTAGGGATCTTGTCCTTTCATGGAATAATCCTTTTGTTCTTATTCCTTTTTCAGTCCTTATGGGTTTTTGAAGTTCGTAAACATTTTCTGTTGCAATTTTATATTTTTCAGGATCTTCAACTGAAAAAAATCTATAGACCTCTCCTTTTTCTGCATCCTTTATCAATTCAAACAGCATAATTTTAATGCCCTTTAATGACCTAAAAAACTCTACTCCGTCCTGATCTGTATTTTTATATTTGTTTAACTGGGGGATTAAAGAGAGATATTCTTGTTTTTTTGTTTCAATATAATTTGTTATTGCTTCTGGGTCACATGCTTTATAGTATTTAACCTGACTTTTTTTAATGTATGAAATAAAACCCTTATGAATTAGAGAATTTATTGCATTATAAACTGCAGAACTCTGAAGATTTGTCTCTGAAATTATTTTTCCCGCCTTGGACTCTCCTTCTTTTAATAAACTTAAAAAAACTTTTACTTCATTTTTTGAAAAGCCTATTTCTTCAAGTACCCCGATTTCCATATAGATATATGCTTATTGGCTTTTTAAATATTACTCTACAAATTTGTAGAGCGACTATATATAAATGTAGTAACTCTATAGTAATTATAAATAAATACAAACAAACACAAAATGACAGAAAAAAACAATCCACTAAGAAGATACGTAATAACTGGAGGACCAGCAACTGGAAAATCCACACTATTAAATGTACTTTCAGTTAGAGGATATCCAATAGTACCAGAAGCAGCAAGGATAATAATTGAAAGAGAGATGGCTGCTGATAGCGATTGCCTTCCTTGGAGAAATCTACAAAAGTTTCAAAATACAGTTTCTCAGACACAATTTGAATTAGAGAATCAATACACACAAGGAGAAGTATTTTCTGATAGAAGCATTATTGATGGTTTTGCTTACTCAAAATTAGATGGAATAGTTGTTCCAGAAGTTGTTATTCAAAATGGAAGAAACAGATATGATTTAGTATTCTTATTAGAACCTCTTCCTGTTTATGAAACAGATAGCTCAAGAAAAGAAAGCAGAGAAAAAGCACTTTTAATTCAAAAAGAACTTGAATCAGCTTACAAAGAATTTAGATATTCTCCAATAAAAGTTCCTGTTTTATCTCCAGAAGAAAGAGCAGATTTTGTATTAAATATTGTAAAGCAAGAAGGAGCAAAATGACAGAAAAATGTAATCCAAGAGTAGAAAGAAAATTATGGGTTCCACACAATGGTGGAGAAATTGCATTCAATGTATCTTCAAATAATTTGAGAGGATATAACTCAAAAGCAATAGAAATATTAGAAAGAGGAGAGTTTGTTCCGACAGGAGATTATACTGCTTCATTAATTTATGCTATTTATAATAATGATAATCCGGAATTTGAAAGGATTAGAGAAATAGTAAGGAATGACAATCTTTGGATTTTTAATAAGAATATATGGACTCCTCAAGGAGTTTATGTTTTGCAGAATGAAAATGCAGAAGGGACAGTATGTGTTAGTACGGATATTAATAGTTTAGAAGGAATGCTTAGAGGTGGAGAAGAGACCAATGGAGTCAGATTTAGTCCAGATAAAAAATTAAGATTTGCTCCAAAAGGAAGTTATGTTTTTGGAGTTCAGATTCCTAAAAAACTTGCGAGAGATGGATTTATAATTGCAAGTTTTGGTTTAGAAGGTGCGGAAAATTTTGCACAAGTTGCTAGTAGATTAAAAAATAATTCTGGGGCAGTAATAAATGATGTCTCTAAAGGACAGGAGATTACTGGTTCTGCAATAGGAGAGCGTGATTGCCTTATCTTTACTGGAGATATAAATTTTGGTCATTATTGGACTAACACAATTGCTAGTGCTTTTGGAGTAGTAGGGGTAAAAAAATGACAGAAAAAAATCAGCAGTTAAACAAAAAAACGAGAAAGGGATTAAATGATCTTGGCTCAGAAGATATTTGGGGAGCGAGAGGTTTTGCATATGCACATGAAATTTTGAGATATGGGGTTAGTGCAGTTGCTCATAATCATATTGCTAAGATGGCAAGAGGGATACATGAAGGGAAATTAAGTATTGATGAGTTTATAAGAAGATATGGGCTTGATTTTACAGAAAGACGCTGCGGGGGTTTTTCAGTTCCATTAGCAAAAATTGAAAATGATGGAATATTTATACCTCAACAAGCCTACTGGAATCCAAAAGGAATTAGGTTGGATAGACTAATTTGGCTTTTTGAAGCTGATTTGGGCAATAGAGTTGAGCTTTATCCAAGCTGGGTGAATAAAGAATATGCAAGAAAATTAATCAAAAGAGAATGGAAACCTTCTGACTTAGAAAATCCTGGGCTTGTTAAGCAAGGTATGCAGTTTAGTATAGATTTGATGGTTGTATGTGCAGATGCATATGAAAATCTTATAAAAAAATATGTTCCATCAGATAAAGCTAAAGAACTAACAAGAAAATTGATTGCACACTACTCCGAATTAGTTAATGCAAATTGAGGGAGATTTTAAGAGAATTGAGAGAAGGCAAAAAGTAAAATAAAAAACCTATTGCCCAACTAATCTAACCAACTACATAATCCACTATCATCTTCACTTTGTTCTTCTGTTGGAATAATAATCTCAGGATAATAGTTTATTATCTCTTCTTGAGGAAAGTTAATCCTCTTGAATTCAGGAGAATTCTCTGTAAGATAAAAAGTAGTGACAATAGTTGAAAGTAAAGTCAAGCCCAAAATTCCCGACATAAGCCTGTTTCCCATAGATATTAATAACAACTATAGTTTATAAGGATTGTTAGCTTATTATTTAACAGGATACCATCTTCTTTGCCCGTCTTTTCCTGGATTTCCTTGTCTGTGGGTATCAATATAATGTTTTAATGCTTCTTGAGAAATAAGAACAACCCCGTCTCTTTCAATATGAGGAATTACAGGCTCAATACCGTTTTTTGCATCTCCTGCAATCTTTCTTAGTGTAGAAGTATAATTAACTCCCAAAACCTCTGCAACATCAGTTATTCTGAATTCATTTTGTCTCTTAATCAGTTCTCTTATATCTTCTGCTCCAATATTAGTTGCATAAATCCTTCTTGTCCTTTCTCTTGAAGGCATTGTGTTTGATTTTGCATCTGCAAGAAAATTAAGAACATCGTAATTAACTCTAACAATATTATGAACTAATCCTGCTTCTTCAAATCCTCTTGGTTGCAGTTCTTCAAGTTTTGTAGCCAATGAATCTACGAACTTTGCTAAAATTCCTTCGCTTCTACCTTCTAATGTAAGAGCAAAAATAGAATATCCTTTGCAATCAGATAAATTTGTTTCAAATGCTACACTCATACCATTTGCTGTGCCTTGCTGATCACTATGTAAAAGTAATGGGCTTGTGCAGGCAACATCAAAAACTTTGTCATATAGCCTTCCAGCTAATGTTCTATCTCTTTCTGCTGCTGATTTTCTTGTTACTAATTGTGGAATTGGTGAAAAAAGAAAGCAAGTCTGATATGAATGAGAATTTGTCCCAGCAACATAAGAACTTATCGGATATATTCTTTTTCCAGTTTCAATCATTCTTCTAATAATAGCGAGATTTCTAGCTGGAACTAGAGCTTCTATAACTCCAAGAGCGGTTTCTATTTCATTTTCAGGCAAGGCTCCTAACTTATTGACTGCTACTGTAATTTTTTCTAAATCAGAAACTTCTAAATTCAAAAGATCACTACATTGGTCCATTTTTCTCACATCCTCGCCCGCTTCTTTGATTATTAATGAAGCAACTTCTCTACGAGCCTCGTGTTTATATTCTCCTACTCTCTCGGTAATCTCTCTTAAGCCTGTTCTTGTTTTTTCTTCTAATTGTCCGGTTAATTTTTCTATCTGCCTTCTTAATGGAGCTAATGATCTATCTAACTTTTTTTGCTCATTACCCATTAAACATTCTGCATCTTCTAATGCTTCTCTTTCAATTGCTTCTATTTGTAATTGCCTCTGATTTTCCATTTTAATTAGATAAAAAAAGCGTTTTTAAACTTTTCCATTTGTAACTATTTATAAGTTACTATTTTCCCAGAATTTTCCAAAAGAAATCTGACAAGAAATTTCGGTTTTTTCTTAAATCTGCTTCAGCTTCTTTTCCAAGTATCTTTGCTGCGATTTCATTATACTTTTTAGCTACTTTAGAGCTAGGATGAGTATGAATTACTGCATCTCTTAGATTTACTGCTTCTTTTACAGAATCATCTTCTGGGACTACCCCAATAATAGGAGATTCAAGCATAGAACTAATTGACTGGAGGGACATTTCATAAGGTTTATTTCTATATCTTGTTACAATTACTCCTTTTACTTCTTTTCCCATCTCTTTTGCTACTTTAACTGCTTTTAATGCGTCGGTAACAGATGGCATCTCTGGATTTGTGACAATTATAACTTCATCACTAGATTCATAACACGACAAAACTTCATCACCAAAACCTGCTGCAGAATCAAATATAATAAAATCAGCAAATTTTTTTAGTTGATTAGTTATTTCAGGCAAATTTTTTGTGTTAAATTTCCTTACTTCTTTTACTGATAAGGATGCCGGCACTATTTTTGTGCCTGAAGAGTGTTCGTAAATTGCTTCTTCAATCTCTGCCTTCCCTTTTAGAACATGATTTAATGTTACAGGAACAATTGGAGCTCCGAGATGTATGCCTACATTGGGAGTATTCAAATTTGCATCAACAATTACCACGTTCTGCTTTAATTTATTTAGGGCTGTACCAATATTTATAGCACTAGTTGTTTTACCAACACCTCCTTTTCCAGAACTAATTACAATGACTCTTGCCATTTACTGAAGGATATATTTCACTTCACTTATAAACCTTTCTAAAATTTCGGAATATCCTTTCAGCTTATCCAGATTTATATCAACAATTTTATTTCCAACGTCGGTAACTTTAAGATTTACATTTTTTCTGAACTCGCCTTCTCTTTTTTTTGATAATTCTGGTACTCTTTTAAAAAATAAGTATACTGGAACTGAATCTTGGATTGACTTTTCTTTTTTAAAATATAATCTTACAAACTCTATCTTTTGTTTTGGGCTTTCAGGCAAATTTGGAATCTTTTTCTTTTTTTTAGCATTTGCAAGAATCGCATCAAAGCACATCTCAATCATACTCTTCCATCTTGCGAGGAGATTGAGAATTACATCGCAGGTTTTTGTGTATTTTAAACTTACATAAAGCAAGTGGTCAGCACTCGTCTTTTCCTTCAAAATTTCTTCAAGCATACTCGCTCTTCTCCGATAATAAATTGAGCATAAATGCAAAGTTTTGTGGGTATTTATATCTTTCTTTTTTATTGCATTAACTGGACTATAATAAATCTAATATACTTGATTAACTATAAAATATTGTGGAGTATAAATCAGATAGCAGAGCATGGGAAAAAAGTTTGAAGATCGCAAAAATTCACTTTAAAACAGCAGATCATATGGCTTATGTAAATTTGCTTATCCTAAAAGATAATAGGATGATAATAAAAATTTTAAACGAGCTTGCGATTTCGGCGAGCCTTGCTATAACTTCGGTATTACAGAAAGAAAAAGAATTGCATAATGGTCACTTGTTTAGTGATCATAAAAAAAATCTTGATTTTTTCACCGAAAACCTTGCTAAAAAATATATTGATAAATTAGATTTAGCTAATTTGCTAAAATTACTAAAAATAAAAAAAGCCCATATTGCTGCCCCCCTTGAATTTGTGAAAAGAGATAAATTTATAATTTTTCTGGGAGAAAAATATGAAACAATTACTCCTAATCTTCTAAAAGAACTATTGTCAAGTGTAAGAATATTCCTCACTAAAATTTAGTTTTTAGATTTATTTTTTCAGTTCAATTATCGCTAGTGCTATATCCCCATTATTCTCTTCTAAGAATTTTACAACCCGATCTCTTTGTGCTTTTGTCTTTTCCATTACTGTCTTTATGTCTTCTTCACTGAAACTAGATTTTGCTTCTATTCTGCTTTCACCTGTGATCTGAAAGCTTTGTTGTCCCTGCATGTTTATTTTTATTACGTTTGGTTCATCTATAACAATATTTTCATCTTCAAGCTCAATTATAACTCTTTTTGCATCCAAACTCTGCTGGGCAATACCCATTTTTTTCATCATTCCTTCTATTTGTTTTGGGTTGATATTTCCGAACATGTTTAACTCAATGGAAAGAAAATTTTTAAAGAAATAACGAATGCAATAACTATAATAATTGCTATAATCACTTGGACGGGAGTTAGTTTTAGTTTTGAGTTATACTCTTCCTTAAACCTTGTTAGTCCTCCCATTCCTGGGATGCTTACATCTCCTGCCATATAAACAGGAATTGACACGTATTTTTAAACTTATTGCAGAGTATAGATATGTTTTTAATTTATTATTTTATGTAATTTCATGAGTAAAACAGAATACAATCATGCTCATTATATAGCTAATCAAAAAATGCTTAGAAAATCCCACAAAAAATACTGGCAAGAAAATGCTACCGCCATCAATTTCAATAGACGGGAAAGGTATCAAACTGATCGCGAATTTAGAGAAGAAACTAATTCTGCTAATGCCACAAGGTATGCTCGAGATCGCCAAAATGGTATTGAAACAAGAAGAGATTATCGCAGAAGGCAAGGACAACATCTAACTGCAAGAAGGAGACAAATTCGAGCATGTAGAAATGCATTAGAAAGATTGCCATTAGAATTGCAAGTTAGCGAGGTTTACAGAACAGGCGGTCGTGGAGATGATGCGGGAGTTTTAGTTGCTTGTCCGTATGAACTCGGATTATTAGAGAGGGGGATAAAAAATCATCTTTCTGCTGCTTTAGAATCTGTGGGATTATCAAGATTATATGGCAGTTCTCAGTCGGTGGTTGTTGGGGGAACAAATTTTCATATGAACCTATTAAGGCTCGAGGGCAGTGAATTTCAGAGAAGCTGTTTTTTGAGTGCATACTATTGGTATATGAGAATAAAATCAAAAAAACCTTCTTAGAATCTCGTCCTCTTTTTTTCTTGACTTTCCATGAGTTTGTCCAAATCTTACAAGAATATAGTTTATTGATCTCCAGTATTTTTTTGGAAATAGTTTTTCAAGGTCTTTTTCAATTTTTTCTGGTTTTAATTCTTTTGTCCAACCTAACTTTCTGGAGATTCTAGTAACATGAGTATCAACTCCGATTACCTGTTTTTTATGAGCAACAGCCAGATAAACATTTGCCACTTTTCTTCCTACGCCAGGAAGTTCCAGTAATTCTTCAATTGAATTTGGAATTCCTTTTTTATTAATTATATTTGCTGTTTGTAAAATGTGCTTAGACTTGGTTTTGTAATAATTAATTGATTTTATTATTTTCTTTATGTCTTTTAATTTTGCATTTGCTAATTTGTTTAAACTGGGATATTTTTTATATAAGATATTGGAGATTTCAATTGTTTTTGTGTCTCTTGTCTGGCTTGATAGAATTGTTGAAGTTAAAATTTGCCATGACTTATTCCATTCTGCTGCAAGCCTGATTTTTGGGGTTATTTTATCTAGATATTTTAATTGGGATATTGCCTTTGCTTGATTCATAATATTAATATTTAAGATAGATTTTTAAATTATTTTAATGTGAATTAATCATGAAAAACATTGAAGAATACAAGGAAAAAGTAAATTATGCCTTAAAGAATTTTCTAAACAATAAGTTATCAAAAGACAGCAGATATTCGGAAGAAATAAAAGAGTTGATTGAAAATGTTGCGGAGTTTAATATGCGGGGCGGAAAAAGAATAAGGCCCATTTTGATTATATTTGCGTATAAATGCTTTAAAGATGAAGAACATAAAATAATTGATGCATCTATTTGCATAGAATTGATGCAAGCGTATTTATTGATTCATGATGATATAATTGATAACTCTGATTTAAGAAGAGGCAAACCTGCAATGCATAAAATATATGAAAAAAAATTTGGAAAGCATTTTGGATTATCTATGGGAATACTTGCAGGCGATTTATGCAATCATTATATGTATGATAGTATTATAGAAACTAAATTTAGCGATACTGAAAAATTAAATGCAATTAGTTATGTTAACTGGACTGCAAACAGGGAAATTTATGGGCAATCATTGGATATTCTGCCGGGTTTTGAAGAAATAAAAGAAGAAGACATATTAAAAATATATGAACTTAAAACAGCCACTTATACTTCTCAGGGGCCGATTTATATTGGTTGTGCTCTTGCAGATGCACCTAAAGACAAGATAGAAAAAATGCAGAAGTATGCATACAATATTGGAATAGCTTTTCAATTGCAGGATGATTTAAATGGCGTTTTCTCAAAAGAAGAAGAAATTGGAAAACCTGTTGATTCTGATATAAAGGAAGGCAAGAAAACATTGCTGATTGCGAAGACATTAGAATTATGTAGCAAGCAGGAAAAGAGTTTTATTTTGTCAAAGTATGGAAGGCAAGAAATTAGTGAAGCAGATATAAAAGAAATAAGAAAGATTATTAAAAAATCAGGGGCATTTGATTACTGCAAAAACAGGTTTTATGAATTTATAGAAAATGGGAAAAATGAAATTATTAATTTGCAGTTAAAAGAAGATGGAAAGAAGTTTTTAATTGAACTTGCTGATTATGTTAAAAACTTGTTTTGATTATTTCCCAAAATTTCTTTTTCTGCTTTTGAATTCTTCCAGGGCTGAAATTAAATCTTCTTTTGTAAATTCTGGCCACATTTTTTTCAGAAAAATCCATTCTGAATAGATAGATTGCCATGGCAAAAAATTGCTTGTTCTTATTTCATCTCCGGTTCTTATTATCAGATCTGGCTCTGATTGCAACCAGAGTTCTTTTGTTATATCTTCTTCTGTTATTCTTTCTTTTTTATCTTTCAGTTTGTTAAACACATGAATTAACTCTAGTCTTCCTCCATAAGCAAAGCAAAAATTTAGCTTGAAATTATTATAATTTTTTGTTTTTTCCTCTAATTTTAATGCTAATTCTTTGATGTCTTGAGAAACGAGAGAAAGATCTCCTATAAATTTTATTTTTACTTTATTTTTATGTATATCTTTGCTATCCATAAATTTTTTAAAATACTTTTTAAATAAGTCAAAAATAAAACTTAGCTCTGTTGGATCTCTTTTTAAATTTTCAGTGGATAATATATAAAGTGTGACTTCTTTTATTGCAAGTTCCTTGCACCAATTTAGAAGTTCTTCAACTTTCTTTCCGCCATGTTCATGACCGCGGTATTGTGGCATACCCCTTGCTTTTGCATATCTTCTATTTCCATCAAGGATTACTGCAATATGATTTACTTCTTCAGACATATAAAATGATAATAATTTGGGCTTTTAAGGCTTGTGAAAAGATATCTTATTTTCTAATGATTTTATATAAAGAATCTACTAAATTGTCCCTTAAAACTCCTGCTTGAGTTATCATAGGATTCAACCGAGTTTTAAATTTTCTTGATATTCCTTCATAAAATTGATTTGGATGAAAAAATACTCCCCCGATTGTGTCAATTAATGCAGAACCGGTTAATGCTGTTCTGAAAATTACAGGATGCCTTTGAATTTCTTCTTCATATGCATGTAAAGCCGATCCTATATCAAAGCTTTTATCTGAACTTCCATCATATGTCATGTTTGTTATCTGTTTTCTAATGAAAAACGCCATAAACTGATTGTAAAAGATTTCTTCCAAAAATTAACCTATTTTCTAGGAATTCTCTTGCTTGTTTAATAATATTGCGATATGCTTGACCTGGTTTATAAAACATAGAGAGTTCTCTTAGAGATTGCTCGTCATCTTCAGATAGATCTGCTCTTGCAAGATCGTCTTCAAATCCATCATCTAAAACCCCTTCTATTGCATTAATTGGATGAATTGCTGTCATTTTGCTTTGATTTCCTTAAAACCAGTGTATTTCCATAGAGCTTCTGGAATTTTTATGCTTCCATCTTCTTGTTGATTATTCTCAATCAGAGAGATCATTAATCTTGGAAGTGCAAGACCAGAACCATTTAATGTATGTATTAATTTTAATCCTTCTTTTGATTGATATCTTGTATTCATTCTTCTTGCTTGGAAATCCCAACAATTTGAACATGAAGATGTTTCTAAATATCTATCCATTGCAGGTGACCAGACTTCTATATCATATGTTTTTGACGAAGCAAAACCTGCGTCTGCTGTTGCTAAAAGAATTCTTCTGTAAGGCAATCCGAGCAGTTCAAGAATTTTTTCTGCATTTTCTGTCATTTCTTCAAGCATTTTTTCCGAATCTTCTTGATTACATAAATAAACCATTTCAACTTTTTCAAACTGGTGCAATCTGAAAAGACCTTCTTCACCTGCTTTTCTTCCTGCTTCTGTTCTATAGCATTCTGTGAAAGCACAAAATCTTTTTGGAAGTTCTTTTTCATTTAACACTTCATCTGCATAAATGTTTGTTACAGGAACTTCTGCTGTTGGAACTAGAATTAAATTGTCATTTGTTTTGTATAATTGATCATCAAATTTAGGCAAGTTACCTGTTCCAAATGCTGTTGTTTGATTAACCATTTGGGGAGGGTTTATCTCTGTAAATCCATTTTTCTCATGAAAATCTAACATGAATTGAATTAATGCTCGTTGCAATTTTGCTCCTTTCCCTTTTAATATGTAAAAGCCCGCTCCTGAAATCTTAACAGCTCTTTTAATATCAATTATATCTAATTTTTCCATTAGCTCTAAATGGCCCCTTGGATTTTTTATCTTAATGATCTTTCCACCTTTTTTTACTTCTTTATTTAAGTTTGCATCTCCTATTGGAACTTCAGGTCTTTGAATATTTGGAATTCTTGCTATCAAGTCGTCTAATTCTGCTTTCATACTTCTTTCTTTTTCCTCATTTTCAGCTAATTTTATTGGAATTTCTTTTGCTCTTTTCAATAACTTGTCAATTGGTTTATTATTTTTCTTTGCTTGATTTATTTCTTCAGAAACCTTATTTCTCTCTGCTCTTAAATTATCATCTGTTTGCTTTAGAGCTCTCCACTCTTTATCTATGTCTGCTATCTCTGCAATATCTATATCATATCCCCGATTTTTGCATGACTTCTCAACTAGCTCGGAATTTTCCCTGATTAACTTTATATCAATCATATTTTAAATAAGTTTAGGTGATTTTTAAAGTTTTGTTAGTAGAGTTTAGGATTTAGGTGCAACTGATTTTTCAGAGTTTACTTTAAGTGCAACGCCCTCTTCTGTATCTACTGCTTATGGACGAAAATTTTCGCAAACCTTTATAAGCTGAAATCCAATATATATATTATAAAAATATAGATTTAAACATATACATTCAAGAGGAAGTAAATTAAACACAACACAAAATGATAGAAGAAAAACACGATAACTTTGACCTTTTCTTTAGAAGGAAACCTGCGATGATGCTGATTGCATTAAAAAGAGTCTCGAGAGCAAAGTATGGCTCTATTTTAGCTAAAGAAGTTGATTGTACATACAGCCATGCAGTAAAAATTCTTCAAACATTAGAAGCACTAGGACTAGTTGCTTTTGAGAAAAAAGGAAGAATTAAGATAGTTAAGCTTTCTAAGAAAGGCATGGAAGTTGCAGACCATATAGAATCCATCAAAAAGATGGTTGAGTAGCCATTAAGGAACCGAGGTTCCTTGAAGTTCAACCTCCTTTTAGACAAAAAGAAAAGAACTTAGATAGTAAAGAGTTAGGTTTCTCTGAAAGAAAACTTAGACAGTAGGCTTTCAAGAGAAAAGCTATAATAAAAAAAGAAAACTATAAAAAGCAGAAAGATCTTATTAAATTATGGCTAGCCGGATAAAAGATCATAGTTCTGAAAAAAGATATGATAGAAATCCAAAACAGCTATATAATGATAAAAAAAATCTTGAAGATCTGCTTGGAGAAACAAGGGTAAAATATTCTGATACTGGAATTCAAAGCACGGTTTTTATGGTTATTGCAATATTGGGAATTGCTGAAGGATTATTTTTTATGAGTTTTGGTGCATCAAATAGCATAATGCTTTCTCCAGGATCTAATGGATTTAACTGGAGCTTGTTTATTTCTATTATTGCCTTTTTAATTGGGATTTCTAGTGCAGTTCTTTGGTTTAAGTTAAAAAAGAAAAAGTGAATTTTTTCCGAGGGGATTTTTGGCAACTAAAATTTCAAGTAGAATGTCAAGAATTTGCTAATTCTTGAGCACACTCAAAAATTATAATTTCTGATGATTTAAGTGATTTAAACCCATTTGTGCATTAAAATTCATTCAGAAGTATATGCTATTTCACTTTGTTTAATAGCATTATGGACCCGAGGGGATTTGAACCCCCGACACCCGGATTTCTCCTACCTTCTTGGTTTCTATGCTTAGTGCAACGAACATCCTCAAGGGGAAGTTAAAGCCTAAGACCTAAAAAATCCTTGCGGATTTTTGGGTACAGAGAAACTCGGGGAGTTTTCTGTAAACCGATTAGGTGTCTTGGCTAAGAGTCCGGTACTCTGACCAGGCTGAGCTACGGATCCGTGATAGAAATAATAATGCTTGATTTAAAAAGATGTTTATTAGTATAACAATGCTTAAAAATCAATTAGATCATGATATATTATGGTTAGCTCAAGGGATAATCGCGAACCACAGAATCCTTGCAAGGGTTGTCCTGACTCAAGTTTTTGGTGCAGGCAGGTTATGGGTTGCGAAAGACTTGGAAGATTTTTTGATTATTATGAAGAGAAAATTAGAATAGAACAGAATACTCGTTTGGGTTATATTTATGGAGATAACTTAAGGACACGTTTGCAGACATAATTTATATTTCTCTTTGTTTAACTATAAGAAAATTAAGATCTCACCGGTATTCTCTGCTCGAACATAGGTAATTTATATTATTCTTAGGTTGTATTACCTATATTCTCGCCAAGTATTATTGCATTTTTTGCAACGAAAGAATTTTGTCTCTGCTTCGTCACCTGATCTTGTTTGAGATGTCCAAAAATATGCTTCCTTGTTGTGGCATTTTTTGCACTCTGCCTCAACTACTGGAAGAACATCCATATCTTTTTCTTTTACAACTGCGATCTCTTGTTTCTCATTAAGTTTCTCCTTAATTTCCAACTTAATTTTTTCTTTTGTAGAGTAGCCACACCTAGGGCATCCAAAATTTTTTGTCTTTTGAATAAGAATTGCACCGCATTTAGGACAAAATTGCATTTTTAATCTTTTTTAAATGTATTTTATTTTTATTCTATATATAGAAGGTATATAAATGTTTCGTCAGAAATACATTGGTGAGTTACCTGCAGAACCCTCTTTCTGAAGCGGGCCTGAATGGCTCATAGAAAACCAATTTTACCCATCCCAAAAATGGGATTCTTAAAAGGGATTTTCCTATTAATTGATCTTGTTTTATATTTGTTTCATCTACATTTCCTGGATTGTTTCCTGAAACTAGCTGAGCAGAATTATGATCGCCCTTTGTTTGCAAGGGAGATAAAGAAACTATACGATGAATAATAGGATTTCTTGAGGATGAGGAAAAAATTATCACATCGCCGATCTTGAGATTTGTTGGTTTTAAAACAAGGATTATATCTCCTTTTGACAATCCGTGCTTGAATGACCATGCTTGAGAATCTGTGTAAGATAAATTAAATTGAGAATAAATTGTATTACTCATCACATCTTCTATATTTGTTGTATGATACATTGAACAACTTTCTACTATAACTAGGGGCATTGCCGAGCCTGTTAAAAGGCTCATTAATGGAAAAAATACAAATTTTATTATCAAAAATGCAAGAAGAAGCTCGACAAAAAAACTTGACCAGGTATCTTCTTTAAGAAATGCAATTGTTTTATTCCATGCTTCTTTTATTTTGAACCATAAAATTCTCGTGTTCATAATCTGATTTGTAATTTTATCTTTAAATAGTTTTGTTGATACTATCAACTTAGTGGTGCTTGTGCATTTTTGTGCAAGGCCAAAGATTACGAAAGGTTTATAAAGTGTATATTTATCTGTGTATACAAGAGGTATATACCAAGATAAAGATGAACGACCTATTTGATAACAAAATCCTTTGCAATGAATGTGGGAAGGAGATGAAGAAAGTTTTGATTTCTAAGAATGGATTTAATTTGAGAGCTGTTAAATGTGATAAATGTGGAAAAATAATTATACATCCCCAGGACAAAACAGAATATGAAGATTTTATAAGATTAAAGCAAAAAGAATATGATGTTAAAATGAGGATGGTTGGAAATTCATACACTGTTTCAATTCCTAGAGAAATTGTTGATTTTATGCAAGACCAAGAAGAAAAAATGAATAATATGGTTAGATTATGTTTTGAAGATTTTGGAAAAATAAGTATGCAATTTAATCCTGATGAAACTTGTGATAAGAATATAAAATCAAGAGTTGTTAAGGCAAAAGAAGTAAGAGTTATGAAAAATGGAAAGCCGGTTTATTCATCAAGGCAATTTTACGATTCTGCTAATCCAAAAAATAATCACACAAAAATTTTTAAAGCAAAGAATACAGAACCAGAAATGGAAGATAATGAAATGGAGGATGAAGATTAGCTGACCTAAATATGGAAAACGGAGCTGGAAAAAAAATTGAGACTAAACTAAGAGTTGTGGAGGCATTGCAAGATGATGCATATCGTGGGGTTGCTAGGGTTGATACTGAAGTAATGAGAAATCTAGGATTAACAAGGGGAGATATAATTATAATCAAAGGAGAAAGAGAAACAGTTGCAATTGTTGATCGTGCTTATCCTGCAGATGTAGGCGAGAATATAATTAGGATTGATGGAATAATAAGAAAAAATACAAAAACAGGAATAGGAGAGTATGTTGAGATAAAAAAGGCAGAGGTAAAAGAAGCAAAAAAAATTATCCTTGCACCCGCACAGCCAGGGGTTGTTGTGCAGGGTGACCCAGAAAGTTTTAAGCAGGGTTTACTTGGGCGTGCTGTAACAAAAGGAGATATAGTTGTTTTGGGTGGTGCAAGAAAAAGAAGAGACATGTCAATGGAGGATGGATTTTTTGGAGATATGGGAGAAATTTTTTCTCAAATGGGTTTAGGTTTTCCTGGTTTTGCCCAGTTACGTTTCATGATTGTTTCTACTAATCCAACTCAACCTGTTGTTGTTTCTGAAAATACACAAATAAGCTTGTCTCCAAAAGCAATTGAAATTTCTGATTCAACTTCTAATATACAAGTTACATATGAAGATATTGGAGGCTTGACTGATGAAGTAAAAAAAATAAGGGAAATGGTTGAATTGCCTTTAAAACATCCTGAAATTTTTGCTCGTTTGGGAATTGAACCACCTAAGGGAGTTTTGCTTCATGGACCTCCTGGAACAGGCAAAACATTATTGGCAAAAGCTGTTGCAAATGAGAGCGATGCACATTTTATTTTACTAAATGGGCCCGAAATTATGTCTAAGTTTTATGGAGAGAGTGAGAAGAAAATAAGGGATCTATTTGAAGAAGCTGAGAAATCAGCTCCGAGCATTATATTTATAGATGAGATTGATGCAATTGCACCAAAAAGAGAGGAAGTTTCAGGTGAAGTTGAACGGCGTGTTGTCTCACAATTGCTAACAATGATGGATGGTTTAAATACAAGAGGAAAAGTTGTTGTTATTGGAGCTACAAATAGGCCAAATTCACTTGATCCTGCATTAAGAAGACCTGGAAGATTTGATAGAGAGGTAGACATAGGTGTGCCTGACAAAAATGGAAGATTAGCTATATTAAAAATTCATACAAGAAATATGCCATTAACCAAAGATGTTAAATTAGATGAGCTTGCTAATAAAACCCATGGTTTTGTTGGTGCTGATATTAATGCATTGGCAAAAGAAGCAGCTATGTCTGTTTTAAGAAGATTGTTGCCTAAACTAAAATTAGAAGAAGATGAGGAAATTCCAAAAGAAATTTTAGAAGAATTAAAAATTACGGATAAGGATTTTTTAGATGCATTAAAAGTTGTAAGACCTTCAGCAATGAGGGAGGTTTTAGTTGAAACACCAAATGTAAAATGGGATGATGTTGGTGGTATTGAAAAAGCAAAACAAGAGTTAAAAGAAGCAATTGAATGGCCTATGAAATTTCCTTCTTCATTTACAAGAATGGGCATAAGGCCTCCGAGAGGAATTTTATTATATGGTCCGCCTGGAACAGGTAAGACCTTACTTGCGAAAGCTGTTGCAAAAGAATCAGAAGCTAACTTTATACAAGTTAAGGGGCCTAGCCTACTTTCAATGTGGGTTGGAAAAAGCGAAGAAGGAGTTCGAAAGATATTTGAAAGAGCAAGACAAGTTGCACCATGCATTATATTTTTTGATGAAATTGATTCACTAGCAAGTAGAAGAGGATATGATAATGGGACTAAGGTAACTGAAAGAGTTTTGAATCAGATTTTAGCTGAGATGGATGGTTTAGAAGAATTAAATAATGTTATTGTTGTTGGTGCTACAAATAGGCCTGATATGTTAGATAGTGCATTAATGAGGCCTGGAAGATTTGATAGGATTGTTTATGTTGATGTTCCTGACGAGACCGGAAGGTTATGCATATTAAAAATTCATACAAAAAATATGCCTTTGGATAAAGATGTTAATTTAAATTCAATTGCAAAAGAATCAGAAGGCTATACTGGTGCTGATTTAGAGGCCTTAAGCAGGGAAGCTGCCATGCTTTCGTTAAGAGAGAATATTGAAAATAAATTAGTAAGGAAAAAGCATTTTGATGCAGCGATGGAGAAAGTTCGCCCTTCTGTTTCAAAGGGAGATATTGAGAGATACAAAAGGATTGAAGCAGAATATTTAAGAAGTGCAAAAGCTGCATTAGAATCAAGTTCCAGTTATCTTGGGTGAAAAAATGAGAGACGATGATTTTGGTTTTGGAGATTTTGATGATATATTTAGCCAATTTTTTAGACAATCAGGAAATAGGATAAGAAGAGCAAGAAGAAGTTTTAATGATAATAATGAAGATGAAGAATGGGAAGAAAACGAGGAAGATGATAGGAAAACAGATTATATTGACTATGATGATAAGATATTTTTGATTTTTGAGTTGCCTGGTTATGATGAAAAAGATTTAGAGATGGAATTAAAGGATAAAACTTTGACAATAGAAGTAAAAAAGAGAGGAGAATGCAAAATGCAGGATTATCTTTCAAAGAAATTATGCAAGGGAGAAGGTTTCAAGAAAACTTTACAACCATTTATTGACATAAAAAGCATGAAGCACTCATTTAAAAATGGAATCTTGGAGGTTATGTTTAAGAAGAAGTAAGATGGAACAAAAAGAAAAACAAGAAAATAAAAAAATGCAATTAGAAGTTGCTGAATCATTGCAAGGAGATATTGAGAAAGGAATTGCGAGAGTTCATGCTTCTGTTTTGGCTAGTTTGGGATTAACATCAGGAGAGATTGTTGAGGTAAAAGGCAAGCAAGCTTGCCTTATCAGACTTGTTCTTGGAGGAGAAAAAACAAAAAAAGATGCAATTAGAATTGATGGGACAACAAGAGCAAATATTGGAACATCAATTGGAGAAAAGATAGAGGTAAGTTTAGTTAAAGTTCAGAATGCTGATGCTATAACTCTGTCACCATTGCAGGAAATCGGATTTTCAGATGACCCTACTGAATATTTTCATAATAAATTATTATCCCGCCCATTAGTTTTGAATCAGAAATTAGTTATAGATGTTTTTGGGACTAAACTTGGCTATATTGTTACAAAAGCATTGCCTAAAGGAAATGTTATAATTACCCCTGCTACAAAAATAGTTGTATCTGAAGAAGTTCATTCTGGCGAGATTAGAGCTACTGGTGTTTCTTATGAAGATATCGGTGGATTGAAAAATGAGATTGAGTCAATTCGTGAGATGGTTGAATTGCCTATGAAACATCCAGAAGTTTTTCAGAAATTAGGAGTGGGTGCTCCGAAAGGGGTTTTATTAACAGGTCCTCCTGGAACAGGAAAAACATTACTTGCAAAAGCTGTTGCAAATGAAACTGATTCTAGCTTTTATTCTATTGCAGGGCCAGAGATTATGTCTAAATATTATGGTGAGAGTGAGAAACATGTTCGTGATGTGTTTGAAAAAGCTCAGAAAAATGCTCCTGCAATTATTTTTATTGATGAAATTGATTCTATTGCTCCTAAGAGGGGAGAAGGAATTGATCAAACTGAAAAGAGAATTGTTGCTCAATTATTAACTTTAATGGATGGATTGAAGGCAAGAGGACAATTAGTTGTAATGGCTGCGACAAATAGGCCGGAGGATATTGATGAAGCGTTAAGAAGACCCGGAAGATTTGATAGAGAGTTAAGAATTAATCCTCCTGATGAAAGAGGAAGAAAAGAAATTTTGCAGATTCATACAAGAGGTATGCCTTTGGATAAAGATGTTAATTTTGAAGAAATTGCAAATAAAACAATTGGTTTTACAGGAGCGGATATTGAAGTTCTTTGCAAAGAAGCTGCATTGAAATCAATTAAACCTTATTTTGCTGATTTGAAAAATATGCAGGAAAAAGTTCCTACTGAAATACTTGATAAGATAAAAATTTCAAGACAACACTTTATAGATGCTTTGAGAAATGTTGAACCATCAGCAATGAGAGAGGTTTTAATTAATAAGCCAAATGTTTATTGGGATGATGTTGGTGGTTTGGAAGAAGCAAAAGAAAAATTGCGTGAGTTAGTTGAATTGCCTTTAATTAGGCCTGATTTGTTTAAGAAAGCAGGTATAAAACCATCTAAAGGAATTTTGCTTATGGGTGGGCCTGGAACAGGCAAAACATTATTGGCAAAAGCTGTTGCTACTGAAGCAAATGCAAATTTTATTTCTGTTAAAGGACCTGAATTAGTTTCAAAATGGGTTGGTGAAAGTGAGAAACATATAAGAGAAATTTTCAAGAAAGCTCGGCAAGTTGCGCCTTCAATTATTTTCTTTGATGAATTTGATTCTATTTCACAAGTTCGTGGTTCTGGTATGACAGATGCAACAGAAAGAATGGTTAATCAGTTATTGACAGAATTAGATGGAATTGAAGATTTAGAAAAAGTTGTTGTTATAGCTGCGACTAATAGACCTGATTTAATTGATCCTGCTTTAATACGCCCAGGAAGAATTGATGCAATTGTTGAATTAAAAATTCCAGATAAATTAACAAGGGAAAAAATCTTTAAGGTTCATACAAGAAATATGCCGTTAGATAAAGATATAAAATTGGAACACTATGTTGAGAAAACAGAAGGTTGGACAGGAGCTGATATTGAATCTGTTTGCAGAAACGCAGGAATGAATGCAATTAAGCGAGCTTACAAATCACAGGATAAAAAGTTAGAGATGAAGATTACCAAAGATGATTTTGACCGCGCTTTGTTAGATGTGGGGAAGTCGATTGGTAAGGGGATTGAGGGAAAGAAGAAATAAAACATAATATTATAAAATCCAAGGTGTTCTAAGATTTATGAAGTTTATCTTCTTAGATGAAAGTGGTGAACTAGGATTTAAAGAATCTTCTAGCAGATATTTTGTTATTACCTTACTATCTTGTGATGAGGGAGAAATTTATACCTTAAGAAGAATTTTAAAAAAAGTTTGGGAAAAGATAATTAAGAAGAAACTTAAAAAATATCCAGAATTCAAGGGAAATAATAGTACCGATGAGATAAGAATTGAAGTTCTACAAAGATTTATGAAAACAAATTCTGAAATATTTGCAATTATTTTAGATAAATCCAAGGTATATGAATATCTTAGAGATAAAAAGGCTAAATTGTATAACTATCTTTCAAATTTAATTTTAAATGAATGTTCTTTTGATAATCCTTCTGTATGTTTAGTTGTAGATAAATCAAAGTCAAATAGGTCATTAAGAGATGATTTTGATAACTATATAAGAAGTAGGTTAAGTGAAAAGAGCAATATTTCTCAATTTATTATTAAACATGAAAATTCCTATAATGATTCTTGTTTGCAGGTTTTAGATTTTATTTCATGGGCAATATTTAGAAATTATGAGTTTAACGATTCTAGATTTTTTGATATAATCAAAAATAAAATTGTTATCAAAAAAGAAGTTTTTCAAAAGTTATCTGGACCCTAGAGATTAAAACAAGGTGCACCATTCCGGTACACAACCTCCCTAGGTCTTACCCAGATGTTATAATTAAGAAGTTTTAGAATTTAAAGCTTTCGGTTTTGGTTTGTTGTAGGGGGAAAGAAAAATAAAAAGTAAGATATAATAATCCTTAAAAACTAATTGTAGATTAGATAACTATGGTAACTAAGGCAGCATATGAATTTAGAGATGATACAATTGGCTTTTCTGCGAGAGTATTGCCTAATGGAGATTTATTTAAAATAGAATCAGACAGATTTGATTTCTTAAAAGAAGAATTATATGAGTCAGTTCAAGCTGCACAGAGAAGAATTCTCCAATGTGTTAATATATTATATCGCTCGGAAATTCAGGATTTACCAAGAAGATTAGAGATTTTGAGAAAAAAGAAAGAATCTCTACAAAATGGCTCAGTAGAAGAGATATTAAGTAGGCTTAACTCTGCAGATATCCCTTTTTAAGGATGTTTCTCGTTCCACTCATAAAGAGATTTTTACTGGAAAAAGGACGAGAAGAAGAAATAAAGATAGCACTTCGTTCTCATAAACTTTTCTTATAGAAAGCTTTATATATACAAATATGTATATATAAGATATACATTTAAGTATATATGTCAAGATGAAAGAAAACAAATATAAAAATGAAGATGAAAGTGCAATTGAAGAACTTAATTCTCTAATCAGCTTACTTGCAAGTATAGATAAAGAGATAGAGCTTTATGCATTGGGTGGAACTGCAATGGTTTTAGCAGGGCATAAACCTTCAACAAGAGATATAGATTTTTTGACTACATTAGAACAATCAAAATTAAAAGAACTATTTAGTAGAATTGGATTAACTGAAATTGATGACATTCCTATATGCAATAAATGGATATTCAAAGATAAAAGATTAGATATATTCTATGATGAATCTGGAATGATTTTAGGATTTCCTTTAACAGATAGATGGAAAGAAAAATCAAAATTAATTAACCAAACAAGAAAAGTAAAAACATTTATTCTTAATTGGGAGGATATTATTTCTACAAAACTTGCTAGAGGAGAGCCAAGAGATTTTGAGGATATTCTTAAGATTATAAAACAAGAAAATATTAATTTAAATAATTTTGAAAAGGATTTTAAGCAAAGAGCAGATGTATGTGCAGGAAGTACAAAAAGATGTTATGAAAATTTAGATGAGCTAAAAAGGAGAATAAAAAATGCCTGAGCATGAACTTATAAAAAGCCTTGAAAGAGAAGGATTTAGCTTAGAATATCCTGAGAAATATTCTAATGAAGAAAAGATAATTGAAATTTTGAAAGAAGAAGAGAGAAGATTATATCTTGCGATTCCATTATTGCTTGAGAGAGATTTTAATTATGAGAGAATAAGAAATAGCTTATTAAAACTAAAAGATGGAAAAGATCTTTTGGCGGAATTTAATAAAATAGTTTTGATAACTGAAAAGATTTTTATTAAAACTAAAAGAAATGCAACTAAACTAAATGAAATTATTAATAAAACCAAGATTAAAGGCAGTTTTAAAGAATCTGAATTTGAATATTATCTTGAGCAATTTAAAGAATCCAAAGAAGCTATTGAAAGACAAAAGTTTGAATCTGGAAATCTAGAATTTAGAAAAAAAGCTGATTCATTTAAGGCACTTGAAAAAATATTTTCTCCTGCAAAAATAAGAATTTTAAGAAAAATATACGAGTTTAAAGCAATTACCCCTACAGAAAAAGCATATTATTATCGGGATATCAAACCATTAATAGATTCTATATTAAATAAGAATTTGCAGGAATATTTGGAAATTGTGCAGGGGAATAGGAAGAGGAAGTAGATTTTTTTGTGTGGTTGGGAAGAAGGATAAGGGAAAGAAATAAGACTAAATCCTGACAACCACCATTTTATCTAACTCGAAAAGAAACTTTCTCCAAATCCTGATAAACCCCTCATCGTGAGATATTCGATAACGTTTATCTTTTGTAAGTCTCTTTGGTTTGTTTAACTTTGCTTTATATTCTTCATAGTGAAGGGTGTACAAATAAGCATGAGCGAGTTCATGACAGAGAATCCTCATCATAAAAGGAAACCAAACATCTCCTTCATTCATCCTTTCCCTTATACCTATTATCTTCTCCTTTCGATCATAATACCCATAAGAACAAAACTTTTCTTTCTTGGATTTATCTTTTTTAAAGAAGATTATCTTTTTGATAACTATCTTGTCTTTGCAGAACTTTTTATTAAGATGATGAAACAATTTCCATATCTGTTTAAGTTTTTCTGCTTTTCTCATCTAAGTAGTATTAAACCTTAGATTAAATAGTTGGCCGATTACTTGCAAGGGGTAAAGGGGAAAACCTATAAACTAGATATTTCTTGAAAAAGGTATGGCAACATACTCCCATTCTAAGATAAACACGTTCGAAACTTGCCCTTATCAGTATAAACTGCATTATATTGATAAGATTGAAACTGAAGTTGAAACTACCATAGAAGCATTTATGGGAGATTTAGTTCACCAAACACTTGAATTAATGTATAAAAACTGGAAATTCAAGAAAAGAGTTGAGAAGAAGATTTTAATTAAGTTTTATAGAGATTTGTGGGAGAAAGAATATTCAGATGATATTTTAATTGCTAAAGAAGATGAGGGGCTTAAAGCGGATAATTATAGAAAGATGGGAGAGCAGTTTATTTCTGATTATTATGAAAGTCATAAGGAAGATGATATGACTATTCTTGGATTAGAAACACAAGATAAACTAACTCTTCCTGATGGAAACAAGTGGCATGTTAGAATTGATAAACTTGGATGCGATGGAGATACTTATTTTGTTTGTGATTATAAAACAAATGCAAGAATAAAGTTGCAAGAGGAAGCTGATTCAGACAGACAACTTGCTATGTATTCTATCTGGGTTAAAGATAAATTCAAAGACGCTAAGAAAGTTATATTGAAATGGCATCTGCTTGCGTTTAATAAAGAAATAACAAGTGAGAGAACAAACGAGCAATTAAAGGATTTGCAAGAAGATGTTATGGAAACAATCCAGGATATAGAAGAAGCTACAAAAGAAAATGATTTCCCAACAAATCCCACAAAGTTATGCGATTATTGTTTGTATAAGGAGCATTGTCCTAGTTTTAAGCATAAAATTGAATTGGATGAGAAGGCAGAAGAGTCAATTAAGAAGTTTAAAGATGATGATGGTCTTAAGTTAGTTGATGAGTTTTCAGAGATAAAAACAAAAACATTAGAATTAGAAAAAAAGCAAGAGCAATTAAAACAAGATTTAATTGAGTTTGCAAAGCAAAAGAAGATTGATGTTATTTATGGTTCAAATATGCAGGCAAGTATAAAAGAGTTTGATAAACTCATCCTCCCAGAAGATGAAGCAGATAAAAAGAAGTTTATTGACTTGCTAAAAAGCAAGGGCTATTGGGAAGAATGTTCTATGATTTGTTTTCCACGAATTCAGGGAAAGGTTGTGAGGAAAGAGTTGCATGCAGATTTGATGGAAAAGGTTAGGTTAGAGAAGGATAAACGCATATCTCTCTCAAAAAGAAAAGATATTGAGGAATGAAAATGAAAGAAGATTTTCATGTAGATATGAGTGGCAGAATTTATGAGGAAAAAACAATCGGAATTGCACTGGTGAGTTCTGATAAAAAACTTCATTATGGTTGTGCCCTAAAAGGAAATCTTATTAAACTAATTAGGAAAAAGTTGTTCAAAGGAGATATCTTTGAAGATCCTGCAAAACTTTATGCTATATGTATCTCTCTTCTTGTAAAAAATGTTAGAAGAAATATAAGAACACTAATTATATGCAATGACGAGGATTTTCAGGTCGTCAAGAAAGTCCTTAATTATTTATTAAGGCCTATGGACTTTGAAATAATAAATATAACTGAATTTAGAAAAAGATGGGGGAGAGGAATAGGCTCTCTTGCAGATAATTATGCAACGATTTATAGAAGAAAGGCCTTGAAGCCGATAAAAAATCAAATTGGGAAAAAAATTAATGTGGTTGAAGTAAATTTTGATTTAATTAAACAATTATGGGAAGAAGTAGAGAAAAATATAAATGTAAGCGATTAGCGATCTTCCCAACCAATCACACGCATTCGCGTTGGTCAGTTTGAATAATCAAACCTTTTACGGAATCGGTTCGCTTACAAAATAGATAGCTCTTTAGGATATATAAATTTATCGATTTTACATGTTTTGGGGTTGCGCAGAGGGAGTTATAATTTTTATGGATAAGTTTTTAAGTTTGGGGATGTTTGGGGGAGTATGGGAACGAGGATTAATTTAAGAAAGAGTGAGGGGACGGGGGAAGAGTGAAAATAGGAATAATTGGGCCAAATAAGATTTTTGAAGGGGACATCCAAGAGAGAAGGAAACTGCTTGACAAAGTCTCTGAAATCCTAGCTAAAAGCAAACACGAAATTGTCCTTACTCCGGATAAGGACTCTTTATTAGAATATTTTGGGAATAAATATAAAGAACTCAAAGGCAAAAAAATTTGGTTAGTTCTTCCTACTAAAGAAGCAGATTATAAAGACTATTTAAATTCTGAATTAGGAAAAATAATTTCTTGTAAAGATTGGGATAAACAGGCGAATGAGTTTAATAGACAAAGCGATGTTTTTGTTTGTATAGGCTACTCGTGGGGGGCAATGAAGGAAATAGCTTGTGCACAATATTTTAATAAAAAGAAAATTTATATTTTAAAGGAATTTATTTCCGAAGAGCTTCCAAAAGAATTAAAATTTTTAGTAGAGTATATTTCTATTAAAGATTTGGAAGTTAGTTTAAGTAAAAGAAAGGAGACGGGGGAGGAATGATAATCTTAAATAAGATAATCTCGGATGTAATAAAGAAGATTGAATCCCATAGGGGACTTTCTGAATTTATAATAAATCTTGCTAAGTTTGAGGGGTGGTTAAAAGTTGAAATTATAGATTCTGCTATTAAACTAGGATGTTCCGAGGTTATCCCCGAGAAAGATTTAATTGATGTAACGTTTAACTTTGATAATAAATCTTATGCAATTGAATTAAAAACAATAAATACCAATTATCAAAAAGGCTTCTCAAGAAAAACTCGACCAATTACAAAAAATATCTCTGGAGTAATAAAGGACATAGAAGCATTACAAAAAAATGGGGAGTATAAGAATAAATTTGTTCTGTTTATAGTATTTCCATTAAATTTAGAAGACAATAAAAAGAAGTGGAATTATCATCTTAAAAAAATTGAGAGCTTAGTTAATTTAATAGGATATCCTCTTAGATTTAAAGAGGGACCGAAAGGCATATTATATATGGGAGAAGTGGATGGAAGAATAACTAAATAAATAACTTCATTGCCTGATTTACTAAAATATTTGTTCTCTTTTCTATATCTTCTATTGTCCATTTATCTAATCTTGAAAGAGGATATAGCTCATTATTAAGATATAATTTATTTCTATATCCAATCCAATTTCCTTTTTTATCTTTTCGATCTCTTTTTTTGTCAAAAGAAAGGTTAGATAGGTTTGAATTATAACCTGTAAGAGTTAAATTGCCTAATTTATGAACATATTTATCTTGTAATATCTTCGCTTCTTCTTTACTGCCTTTTGCAATCATCTCAACCCAATCTTTTGGAATCCTCTCGCCTTCTGGGAGTATATGTTCTATTGTAAATAAATATTTATCCTTATTGTCTCTTTTCCATAACTCAAAACTTTCTTTTTTAGGATTATGCTCTTCTTCAATTTTGCATAATATAAACCTTGCAACTTCTGTATTTATCTCATAAATATCACTTCCTAACTTCTCTCTAAACAAGTCTTCTTCAGCATACCTTTCGGGGTTTACTAAAAATGTTTTAATTATATTAAAAGAAATACTTTTTTTATTTTTCTCACATTCATCTATTAAACTAATAAAAATATTATCAAGATTCCTGGTAGCAGGGTAGTCAGTTAGATTTCTTCTAACAAAATATTTGCTTAAGAATGAAAGAGTTTCTTTTATTAATTCTTTCTGATTGCTAAATTCATTTATTAAATAAAGAATAAAAATATAGGAAGGGGTTCCCCCGATATTAAGAAGGTCGCTAAATTCATTATATAATAAATCATCTATTTCTGGTGCAATACATCTTCTAAATATTAAAGATTTATTATTAAGGGCATTTAATAAAAATGTAGGATTTCTTTCAATTAGTTGATCGTAAACTCTAATTATATTTGATTTTGTTGCTTTTCCTTCTTTAGTTTTAACCTTTATTTCTTCTTTATGTTTAAATGCATTATAAAAATGTCTTAAAAATCTCTCCTGCATTTTTGGATCTTCAGTAAGATTATCTAAAATCGCTTTCCATTCTTCAAAAGCGTCTTCAATAGTCATTGTTTTCTTTTTATCTAGTGTAGAGAGCAAGTTATTTTTTATTAAATCTATCGGAGATAAAGGTTCTCCACGATTATTAATACTTTCAAATAGATTAAATGCATCAGAATTAGTATTAACTTCAATTTTGATTATATGTGAGGAGTTTATTTTATCCAACAATCTCTTTACTTTTCCATAATCTAATCCTTCTAATTTTACTGAAAAAAAAGAATATGCTCTATATAAACGCCTATTTCCGATATTTTTTGGTCTTCCTTCTTTTGCTCCAATAATTCCAGATTCTTCTAAAATTTCTTTATAATCTTCAAAATTATTATTTTGATAAGACAATTCTAATTTTATTTCTGTTGGTTTTTTCTTTTGTACAATTCTGTATTTTAAATTAATGAGTTCAGATTTCAATTCGTCATTCATTTTTGGATTTTCCATTAATTTAGAATAAATTGCCGAGTATAACAAAGAAATTGTTGTTAATCTTTGCTGACCATCTATTACTTCCAAAATTGGAGCGGTAGCATCGGACTTATTAACGCAGATTATAGAACCCAAAAATGGACCCTCATCAGATTCATCTTCTCCATAAATATCATTCCATAAATCTTCCCAGTTATCCCTTCTCCAGCTATATTCTCTTTGATATTTGGGTATAGAATATTTTATGTTAAGTTCTGGAGAAAAAAGTTCATGCAAGGGGATATCTTTTGCTGATTGTATCATTTACTTACTTAAAATACCAATTTTAAAAAACTATCTGTTTCTAGTGATCATTATCAAAAAATAGTTTTAGTCGTAGTGCAGTAAACGAGATATTTATAAAATCTAAAGTATTAAGAAAAGAATGGTAAAGGATAGCAAAACAAATATAAACGAATTAAAAGCAAATATAAAAGAATTCTGTGAAGCTAGAGATTGGGATCAATTTCATGATGCAAAAGAGCTGGCGATTGCTCTTTCAATAGAATCTTCTGAATTATTAGAGCATTTCAGATGGAAAACAAAAGAAGAAGTTAAGAAAACTTTAGAAAATCCAGAAAAAAGAGAACATATTGAAGATGAAATGGCAGATGTTTTATATTTTTTATTAAGAATGGCTCAAATATATAATATAGATCTTTCAGATGCATTAGATAAAAAAATTGAAAAAAATGAGAAAAAATATCCTGTTGATAAATTTAAGGGGAGTTCAAGAAAGTATAATGAGGTTTAAAAATGTTAGAAAGAAAAGTTATTTATGATGCTCCACAAGAGAAGTTTTTTGAAGATGTTTTAAAGAAAAGACTTGCAGATTTAATGAAATCTAATTTTAAAGAACTTACTGGAAAAGAAAAAAGATCTCTGGCTTCCGAATACCTTCATTTTCATGTCCCAATATTTCCGATTTATGATTCCAGAGCTAATAATTCAATAAATGAGATAGTCGAAGAAAAAATTAATCCTTCTGAATTGATTGGAGACAAAGAATATTCTAAGTTTTGTAATAAAGTTCTGATTCTTTATAATTACATCAAAGCAGCTTTAGAAAAAAATCCCGCTTTAAGAGAGATAGATACATTTTTGATAAATAAAGCTAATAAAAGATTAAGTGTAGAGGAAGAATAGATATAAAAATAAGAGGGACTAGACAAAAACATGGCAATCAGTAATTTAGTAAACTCTGTAAGAGATATAATGAGAAAGGATCCGGGAGTAGATGGTGATGCTCAAAGAATTTCTCAAATGGTTTGGATGATTTTTTTGAAAGTATTTGATTCTATGGAAGAAGAAAAAGAAGCAGAAGACACAAAATATAAGTCTCCATTGCCAGAAAAGATAAGATGGAGAAATTGGGCATCAAATCCAGAAGGTATTACTGGAGATGAACTTTTAGATTTTGTAAATAATAAGGTTTTCAAAGAACTTAAGGGTCTTTCCTTAAATGAAAAATCAGATCCAAGAGGCTTCATTGTTAAAGCTGTTTTTGAAGATGCATATAACTATATGAAAAATGGGGTTTTGATTAGACAAGTTATAAATAAAATAAATGAGATCCAGTTTACTAATTCTCAAGATAGACATTTATTTAATGATATTTATGAAACAATTTTAAGAGAACTGCAAAATGCGGGAAGTGCTGGAGAATTTTATACTCCTAGACCTGTAACCCAGTTCATTGTTGATATAACCAATCCCAAATTAGGAGATAAGATATTGGATCCGGCATGCGGAACAGGGGGTTTCTTAATTTCAGTAATAAATCACTTTAAACATAAAATAAAGAACTTGGAAGATAAAAAAGAACTGGAAGATAATCTGTTTGGAATAGAAAAAAAGCCCCTACCTCATTTGCTTTGTATGACTAATCTCATATTACATGATATAGAAGTTCCAAAGATTAAGCATGATAATTCTTTATCTAAACCATTGGTAGATTACAGTTCAAAAGATATGGTGGATGTTGTTGTAACTAACCCTCCTTTCGGTGGAGCTGAAGAAGAGGGTATTGAAAACTATTTTCCCGCAGAGTTTAGAACAAGAGAAACAGCCGATTTATTCTTAGTTTTAATAATGAAGCTTTTAAGAGATGGAGGAAAATGTGGTTTAGTTCTTCCAGATGGCTTCTTATTTGGGGAAGGCGTTAAAACTAGAATAAAAGAAAAATTACTTTCTGAATTTAATCTACATACAATTGTTAGACTTCCAAATGGAGTTTTTAGTCCATATACTGGAATTAGAACAAACTTATTGTTCTTTGAAAAGAATTCTAAAGGAACAAAAGATGTTTGGTATTTTGATCACCCTCTTCCTGAAGGAGTTAAAACATATAATAAGACAAAACCAATGAGGCATGAAGAGTTTGAGCTGGAAAAAGAATGGTGGGGAGATAGAGCCAATCAAAAGTTTAAACAACATGCTTGGAAAGTATCAAAAGAAGAAATAGTCAAAAGGGGATTTAATTTAGATATAAATAATCCAACAAAACCCGAAGCAGAGAAAGAGTTAAGCAAAGAGGAAATTATTGCAAAGATTGAAGCGAATCTTAAAAGAAGCCAAGAGATTTTGAAGGAAATTAAGGGAGAGTAGGGAGATGAGCGACTTATTAGGAGATATAACTAAAGAAATTATTGGGTCATTTGTATTGGGGTTTATGGCAATAGTATTTATTATAGTTTTGGTAACTATTGGAGAAGCTACAGGGCAAAGCACAATTGCAAATCAAGCCATTCAGACCATTATTATTTTAGCTTTTGGAATTGGATTACCCATTGGAATCATATCTTTAATTAAGTTTTTAGGAGGGCTTTCTCATGGATCAAGCAACTATTATTGAAAAGCAAAATAAATTATTTGATAACTTAAGAAATCAAAACAATTTATTACTTGGTTTTATTATCATTTTTGTAGGTATTTTATTCTCTGCTAAAGAAATATCTAACTCTTATTTGTTTGCATATGCTACAATACTTATGTCTTTTATATTTTCAATTTATGTCTTTTATCTATCTATGAATCTTCTTTCTGATGATTTATTAAAAAACAAAATAATTATTAGATCATCGAAAGTTCTAATATTACTTAGTGTTTGCTTTCTACTTTCAGCGATAGTAATATTTTTTTATATATCCTTGGGAGGGCTAAAATGAATAAAGAAATATTTTGGAAGGCAATTATTTTTATAGTCTCAATAATTTTAGCAGTATTATTATATTTTAATCGCTTTGGATTTGCATACACTTTTTGGATAGATAATTATTCTATTGAAAATGAGATGATTCATATTTTTGAACATTTAACTTGGGGGTTTTGGGTTCCATTATTTTTGATTATAATGCCAGGAATATTTAGTTTCTTTAAATTTCCATGTTGGAAACTTATTTTTGGAATTGGGGCAGGTTTTGTTTTTATAGTTTTAACAATAAGATTATATGAAAATCAAAATCTAACTCAACTCTTTAGATCAATTTTTGATGTTATTGGGGTTATGGCATCTTATTCCTATATTAAATGGATTATTGGAGATGAAAATGACTTGGCAAAAATTAAAAATTAATTCTTTCTTAAAAGAAAGAGAAAACAGAATTAAACCAAGCGAAGCAAATAAGATGGGTTTAAAGAGACTAAATAAAATAGATTTCTCTGGAGAAATTCATTTAACTGATAAAAATACAAATACAGACATGATATTGGTAAAACCTGGAGATTTGGTTATCTCTGGAATAAATGTTGAGAAAGGGGCAGTTGCAGTTTATCAGGGCAAAGAAGATATTTTAGCTACAATTCATTACTCTGCTTATATTTTTGACAAAAATAAAATAGATATAGAGTATTTTAAGGTATTTTTGAGAAGCAAGGCGTTTAAAGATACAATAAATACTCAAATTAGAGGGGGAATTAAGACAGAGTTAAAGGCTAAAAAATTTCTGCCATTAGAAATTCATTTGCCTGATATTGATACTCAAATTGAAATAAAAAATAAATTAAATAAAAAAATAGAGCAAGTAAATAACTGCTCAAACATAGAAGAGAAGAATCTCTCTCTTCTCTCCTCCCTTCGTTCCTCCATCCTCCAACAAGCCGTCCAAGGCAAACTTGTCCCACAAGATCCAAAAGACGAACCTGCAAGCGAACTACTAAAAAAGATAAAAGCTGAAAAAGAAAGATTAATCAAACAAAAGAAACTTAAGTTAGGCAAATCAACTGATTCCTCTAAAAGTTTTATAGAAGAATATTATATCCCCAAAACTTGGGCTTGGTGTAAAACAGATGATATACTTTTTATAACAAAACTTGCAGGATTTGAATATACTGAACATATTAACCTAAAAGAAAGTGGAGAAATACCGGTAATAAGAGCACAAAATGTAAGACCTCTAAAAATAGATAAAACCAACGTGTTGTTCATTGATAAAAAAACATCACTTTTACTTAATAGATGTTCTTTAACAAAGAAATGTTTGTTAGTAACTTTTATAGGTGCAGGAATTGGAGATGTGGCAACATTTGATGAAAAAGAAAGATGGCATCTTGCCCCAAATGTAGCGAAGATGGAACCCTTTGAAGGCTGTGACGAATTAATAAGTTTAAGATTTATCAATTATTTTTTAATGTCTGAGATTGGTCAGAGGGAAATTTTTAAACATGTTCAAGCTACGGCACAACCAAGTTTATCTATGGGAACAATAAGAGACATAGATATTCCCCTTCCTCCTCTTGCCGAGCAAAAACGTATCGTTGAAAAAGTTGATAGGTTAATGGCTTATTGTGATGAGTTAGAAAAGCAAGTTAAGGAAAATCAAGAAAATGCTAAAAAGTTGATGGAAAGTGTGTTGAAAGAAGGATTTAAAAAATGAAATCTGAAACATTAATTTATGGTATGGAATTATTAACTAAGCTAGATGAAATTGGCGAGGAAGTTACTCTTCCAGAATTGGAAAAGGATAGTTCTATTAAAGATGATGAGTTAAGGGAGTTATTGAAATATCTCCAAAAGAAAGAATATCTCAAATATACCTTGGGTCTGTTTATTAATGAAACCAGGCTTGGAGATTCTACTATTAAATTATTGCCTAAAGGAATGGAAGTAGTTCTAGGTAAAAGAGACTATTTTAGCGATGTAGATAACACCCTTCAAAATATCCAAAATCAATCAATAATTAACGGCAATCAAAACCAAGTTGCTCAATTAATCGGAGATAATAATTATATATCTCAAAATATAGATAATTCTCAAATTAGTATCTTAAAGCAGTTAATAGAAAAAGATGAAGAATTAGATGAACCAAAGAAAAATAAATTATTTAACGTACTTGAGAAATTTAATATCTTAAAAGAAAGCGGAGAAAACGCCTATAGTCTAATAAAGCAAGTTGGAGGAATTGCTCTAAAATATGTTCCTTTATTTTTTAGTTTATTAAAATAAATATGAAAACTAGTATAGATTATGGGGTCTTTAAGAAAGTTTGGGGAAAATGTTCTAATAAACAAAAAGCGCTTTTATTTTATTACTCTTTATTTGATTTTAAGTCATT
>Ga0172375_10000797_pt1 | contig 51155 bp, 69 predicted proteins | sample LakKiv1m_FD_114537 | JGI IMG/M metagenome (GOLD analysis project Ga0172375, IMG submission 114537) | Freshwater microbial communities from Kabuno Bay, South-Kivu, Congo - kab_092012_11.1m | ecosystem: Environmental > Aquatic > Freshwater > Lake | place: Democratic Republic of the Congo... | reverse complement strand
GATGATTTCTCCAAGAAGTTTCTTTGTTGCTCCAGTTTATATTGCAGTTGATAATACTATGCATATAGTGTTGATGTGGTTGTTGTTAAGTTGGTTAGGAAAGTAGAATAAAAAATAGATGGAGGGGTTCGCTAACTGGTAAGCGATCGGTTCTGAAAACCGACGGACTCTTTGAGTCTTGGGGGTTCGATTCCCTCTCCCTCCGCCATTTTACTAAAAAGGAGTTTATAAGTCTTCTTCGCAGAAAACCATGGAGCTTGTCTCTATGGTCATTGACTGGAATTGCTGATGTATATCCAAAACATAGATTCTTTGTAAAAACAGAGGAGAAAGATAATGTCGGATGATATTTTAGAAGATCTTAGTGAACTTTCTGGTCAAGAAATAATGGATCGATTTACTGAAAATGAACAATTTAGTTCATTTGAATCAGAGCATGGGATAGAACAACTAAATAAGATAGCTAAAGCTTTAGGATATAAAGAAGAAGGGTTTAAATATGGATCTTCTCTTGAACAATTTTTGAGGGATAATCCTGCTTGTCAACAATTAATTGTTGATTGGATTACAGAGTGGTTAAACAAAGATAAGAATTGGAAAGAAGCCCTATATGTTGAACCAGCAGAAGATGAAGTAATAGAAAAAGAATATTCAAAAGATCCTGAATTGACTACTTAAAAACTTATTTGTTCCAATCGAACAAATAAATATGATATCTAAGAAGAGAATTTTAAAAGCTCTAGATCAACAAATAACTAATAAATATTGTGTTATTGTTGATCTAGAGCTTGAGGATAAAGAACATTATCAGTTATCTATTCAGCAATTAAAAGAAGATATAGTTGAACTAAAAAAGATAAAAGATAGATTAGTGAATTTGTTACTATAGTTCTTAAAGGAGATTTATGGCCGATAAAAAACTTCGTATCTGGTGGATTCCTCAAGTCCCAGGACAACCATTTCATAGAGATATAAAAAATATTAGAGAAGCTGTTTTACTTTTAGACACTTTAGCTAAATATGATCAATTTCAACTAGATAATAACATCAAACCAGATTATGCAAATGCCGGTGGATTACAGGAATGGGATGAAGCAGAACAAGAGTGGTTGGATTGGAATGATGATGAAGGAAATTCAATCGATGATATTATGGGCAATGAACTTCTAGTTGAGGAGTTGAGTAAATGATCCCAATTAAATATGTTCGAGGTGATGCTACAGATCCACAAGGTAACGGTACGAAATTAATTATACATTGTTGTAATGATGTTGGAGCATGGGGCGCAGGATTTGTTCTTGCTTTGAGTAAAAAATGGAAACAACCAAAGCAACATTATATTAGTTGGTGTTCTTTAAAAGAACTTGATGGAATTCCTTTTGAATTGGGTAATGTTCAGTTTGTCATAGTTGCTGGTGATCTTTGTGTTTGTAATATGATTGGACAACACGGAACATATTATCACAATGATGGTACTCCACCAATTCGTTATGATGCTATTCAAAAATGTCTTCAAAAAATCAGAGCTAAAATAGAAGCTATGAAACAAATAGATGAAGAGAATCAACGACTAAAATTTGGTCCGTATACTGTTCATGCTCCTCGATTTGGGGCAGGTTTGGCAGGTGGTAAATGGGAAAATATTGAAGCTTTAATTAAACAAGAATTATCTAATTATGATATTTCTGTTACTATTTATGATCTATGAAAACAGAAGTTGAAATTGAAAAATTAAAAAAATTAGATATAGAGTATAAAAAGTTAAAAGAACAAGTTAATTATATTCGAAGAAAAAGAACACAAATTAGAAGACAATATTGTGAAAAAATAGATGATATATTATTTAAATATATAAAAAATATTGCTCGTAATGTACATGGTCAATATGTTTTATATTCTAACCATCGACCTGATGTTGTTACTCATGAAATAGTTGTATTAGAATTAATACAATTACCTTTTGTACATGAAGTAAGATTACAAGAAAATACTAATTGGTTATATGTTTGTTGGGAAAAAAAGATACATGAAAACAGAAAAAGAGATTGAAATACTAATTAAGTTATTAAATAAACATTTTAAACTTTCAAAAGAAAGAAAGGTAATTAGAAAAATTTTTATTAAAGAAATAGACGATATCGTTTATAAAATACTGGGAAAAGTTGGGAGATATAACAATCCTACTAATTTAAGATATATATTTGGAAAAATAGAAGTTGTTAATAAATCTTTATTAGAGTTGCAGTTGAATCAACTTCCCTTTATTAAAAATATTGAATTCGGTGAAAGGGGTAATTTATATGTTTATTTTAATTTCTAAAGGAGAACTAAGATGGCTTTTATCCAGATTGATAATGTTAAATTGAGAAAATTAGCTATTTCTCTATATAATGATGATGAAGGAATTAATGAAAAAGCACATGAAGAACTAAGTGATCTTCTTGTTGAAACTGGTAATGATGATATTCCTCATGTAGTTGATGCAACAGATGGTAGATTCTATATTAGTTCAGAGATAGCGAAAGAGCTCTTGGAGAAAGAGTAATCATGGATTATGATAACAGTATTATAGTTACTGGTGATATACATGGTGATTGGTCTGCTCTTAACAAATTGATCAATCATAAAAAACCAAAAATTGTTTTACAAACTGGAGATTTTGGTTATTTTCCTAGGTTAATAGAAATCAGACAACATGGTATAATTTCTTTGATAGAAAGAAATAAAGTTAATGATCCTCTGTTACTTAAACAGAGAAAATATCCCAAATTACCACAAGGATCAAAATTATATTTCTGCGATGGAAATCATGAAGATCATGAATCGTTGGGGTTAGCTACATCAAATGAAGTTTATCCCAATGTTTTCCATATGAAAAGAGGATCAACTATAACTCTTCCCGATGGACGAATAGTTTTATTTATGGGTGGTGCTGAATCTCTAGATAAAGATTCGAGGATTCAAGGAAGAGATTGGTTTCCTGAAGAAGAAATAAAAGACAGTGATATAAGAAATTTAGATCTAAATAGAAAAATTGATATTGTTATTTCCCACACATGTCCAATGGAGTTTGATGTTTATGATTTTGGTGGTAAAGAAAGAGATAGTTCTAGATTGGCTCTTTCTTATATTTTAGAAATATTTAGACCTTCTTTATGGTATTTTGGTCACTGGCATATCTATAAAACAGGTTTTGTTAAGAATTGCAGATGGACTGTTTTAGATATGACATGGGGCTCTTCTGGAAAATGGTGGGAATATTTAAAGAAGTGAGATAGCTTCTATTTTAGATAGATAGAATAAATATAAAGGCAATCAGAGAAGTATCTCTGAGGAAGGAAAGAATTCCAATGAACACCAGCTAATATCATATATTTTTTACTATCTAATTTTTTCACCGACGAAAAGAATTTATAATAATTTATGAGGAAGAATCCTCAGGAAGGTCAGAAGACCGTGACTAAAATACTAAACAAAACGACAGTGTTGAAAGTTATCGCAAACGAAAAGTTGGGTTTCCAGTTTGGAAATCCTGAACGTATAGATGAAAAATCATTGTTGGGTGTTCTTCCTATTTTAAGGAAAACAACCACCAAGAGACAGTACATTACTTATCCTGAAACGGATGGAGTTATTGCTACTGATTCAGGAAGTATCAACAAAATGAATCTTAGAAACACAACAAAAGAAAATGTGTTTTTGAGATCAGGAACTATCTTCATTGGTAAGACTCAAGAAAGAGCTCTTACTAGAAGTAGTGTTATATTTCCTGGACAAGAAGTTAGTCTGGACGTTCGCTGTGTACATGCCACAAAAGGTATTGTTTCTGGGGCTGAAGTTAAGTATGGTGGTTTAACTCCATTATCTATGGAATCGAAATGTTTCAGTGATGGATATAGACCACTAGATCAAGGCACATATTGGAATCAAGTTCGTTGTTATACTTCTTCATTAAGAGGTACAACTGGATATCTTGATAGATGTCATCAAGAATCACAAACTCTTGATTTTGATACTTTTAATAGTGATCATAGACATCCACTAGTTGACATGTCTCTAAATAGTGATCGTTCATTAACAAACAATCTCAGTTTTTCTGCTCTTTCTTCTGCAGGAACTGATCATGTTGTTTCTGATGACTTGGCATCTAGCATGAATGACTTTAATAAATCTTTTGATAATATTTTGTCAAAGATTAAATGTAAAGAAGATCAAGTTGGTATTGCTTTGATGGATGAAAAAGGATGTCAAACAATTGAATTGTTTGATGTTGGTGAATCCTGGAAAGCAATTCATAGTGACTCAATTCGAAGAGTTGGTGATAAAGTCAAAGACAAAGAGCCTCAACCCTTTCAATTCAAGAAAGAAAAAGCTCTTGAAAACGTTCGTTGGGTTTTGAGTCAAGACTATAAGATGAATACTATATTCAAACATAAGCCAATAAATGGTGAACCAGATTTAGAAATTACTGGCATCACTTCGAATACATTTGTTGGTGAAATTGTTGAAATAGATGGAAGAGTTGTTCATCTTGTAATTATTAAGAAAGCAGCTTAAGATCTGTTGGTGTGTTGAGGGTGGAGAAACCTCAAAAATTTCTCCACCCTCGCTTTAGAATAAAAATAAATTTTGGAGAAGTATTTTATAAAAATTGGTTCGAAGAACCTTTAGTAGTATGGAATTATAATACATTATTAAGTATGGGTCTTATTGACAAATCAGGTGGGATGGCCGAACTGGTGAAGGCGCAGATTTGCTAAATCTGTGAACTTTGAAAAAAGTTCTGAGAGTTCGAATCTCTCTCCTACCGCCATAAAGGAAGTTTTGATGGAATCTTATGTATATACATTATCTGCTGCTCGTTCTAGATTGAAAAGAGGTCATAAATCAGTTTTAGTTTTTCAACCATACACTGCTAAATTAATTAGATTTACATTAAGAAATTGGAAAACATCTAAAAAGAAAATTAAGTATTTAAAGTGGTAAATAATTAACTTTGTATAGTTATTCTTTGCTATATATATTTACCTTTGAATACGTGTTCACCGAACATTTTTGCATTAAAATAATACTTAATTAATCTGACTTGTTTAATTAACAACTAATAAATAGAAAACAGGAGTTATACGAAAATGGATAAATCTGATCTGTTGAAGGCTGTATTAGTTAATGAAGAATTGACTCTGACCGCAATTGCGAAGAAAATGGGAATGACGAAGGCAACTGAAGGTTTGAAAAATTTGATGCAGGAATTGGTTAATGGGGGCAGTGTGATTGAGAATACTCAGGGTCGCTATGTAACTTACAAAAAGGCTTCTGCAGTTTCTCGTCCAGCTCAAGGAACTACAACTGAAACGGTTGTTGGTACTCCTTCTACTTCACCTGCTCAACTGCCAGCAGCACCAGATTCAAAAGTATCTGGTTATTCAGTCAAGAAGTTGAATGAGAAGGGTAAGGATAAAGTTCGTATTACTCTTCCGAATGGTAAAACTATTAAGATCAATCCAGATGATAATCTTTTGGTTATCAATGATGAGCCAAAATATGTTGTGAAAACTCCTCAAGATGTTGTTGCTTGTATTAAGCAATATTCTGTTGATAAGGGAATGAGGACGTTTACTGTTGATGATATTACCCAGAATAAGAAAATCGGAACAGAGGATGATGTTCAGATTCCTGATAATCATATTATTTTCATGTCAATTCAGAAGCACAATAAAGCTGCCTAAAATAGTTTGTTAATATACGACTGGTAACTAGTATAATCAAATATACTAGTTACCAGTTTCTTTTTCAAAGGGAGTTTTATGTACATTACCAACGAAGAAATCTATTCTGTATATAAAGTATGTAACGAAGTCTTTGTTCAGAATCCCCACTTGCATCATTATATTTTTAGTATTGGTGTTGGTTCAAGAAATATGAGAGGGGAAGTTCAAGAATTTAAACGTATTGTTTTTCAAACTTTAACTGGTGAACGTCAGTATTCTAGTGATTGGCCAGTTCCATATAATACCGAGAGCAACCGAAATCAATACACTATTCGTTTTGAAAAATTTACACACTTAACATTGCCGAGAATGTTTAAAGATCAATATTACTATGATGGCGAAGATGTGAATCATGAATTGGCAATGTTCAAAATACTTACTCCGTATAAACTTTTTGTTGAAAATGGAAGTTTAGAAAGTATGGGTCTTCGTGTTTTTAAGAATGTTAAAACAAGAGGTCCATTGATTTCTTTTGATCACGTAAGACAATTAATACAAAGAGATCATAGATCTATATATAGAAATGTATCAGAATTTTATTATGTCGGTCAAAAGAATATTTTACTTGCAATGGCTTTGACTGATTGTACTCTTAGTGTTCGTTTACAAACTCTTGTTAATATATTGAAATATAATAGTTTAGAAGTTACAGTTCAAGTTATTAAATCATTATTTACAGCTTATGACAAATTAAATGATGTTTTTAAACGAATGAATATTCGGGATGCTGAAGATAGAATGCATCCAGTCGTAGTAAATAAAGTATATTCTGCTATGTTAAGAGATAAAAGCATAGCACCTTTAGATTATAATAGTCAAATACAAAATGACCTTTTTAAGAAAAGAATAGTATCTATTACTAAAAGAACAATTTCTAGTTGTCTAAGAGATACGTCTTTTAGTGTAAATGATGCATATTCTTATTCTAGAATTCTTAACACTATAATTAATGAAAGAAAATCTAGAGAAGCACAACTTATTAGAAAAGCATTTTTGCAAGGTATGCAGTTTGGTTTAAAAATAGAGATGATTGGCTGGCATCCTATTAAAGATCCTAAATTTATAACTGATCAAAGAAGAGATGATGTTTCTTCATTTTGGTGGATGAAAGAAGTAAACATCATTCCTGATTCATTTATTTGGCAAGAACAGAGATATCTGATTCCTGAAAAATACAGAAAATGGAAAATAACAAAACTTTATGTTAATCAAGAAGGTGCAATGTATTGTGAGTATGTTGGAGAAGAACCACCAAATGTTAACAGTGGTAAAGTATGTAAAGGTGATTTACATATAGATTTTAAATCTACTACGTCTAACTTAAAAGAGATGCTTACAAATGCTGAAAAACTTCTTGAAATCATTAATTATGATTCACCGCATCATGGTCAAGACAGAGAGAAATTAGTTACTGTCAGTAAGAAACTTGATCTATTGAGCGAGAGAAATGAAGATAGAAAGAAGAAGAGCAAATCTAGTAATACTATTACAGCTATTAATCTTGATGGTGATTCTTTAGACTTGACTGGATCTGAACCATCAGAGGAAGAAACTCCTACGGTCAGACAAGAAAATCAGATAATACATGATGAACAGGGACGAACTGTTGGTATAGCTGTTGTTGAAGATACAGGACAACCCGTAAGTGAAGACAATGATGAACCTAATCTTAATGTAGATGATCCTATATTAAGAAGAGCTATTAATGATCAAATAATAAACACTGCTAATACAGATCCTGAAACTACTGCTGTAACTACAAATTTTGAATTTGAACAAGCAGCAGAATGGATTCGTTCAGATGGAACAACACAACCTGTTGTTAGAATTGCTACAAATAATAGAAATGTAGTAACACCAACACAACAAAGTAATCAAAATCAAATTCCATCTTTGGGAGATGGTAATTTGTTAAGATGAGGTAGAAGTTATGACATTTGAAGAAGAAGTCAGAGGTAGACAAATAGATCTAAATTTAGTTAGATTGGAGACAGTTGTTGTAGTTGGAGTTGGCGGAATTGGTTCATGGGTTGCATTTAATCTGGGTCTATCAGGAGTAGTTGAAAAATTAATTCTGATAGATCCAGATGTTATAGAAACATCTAATCTTAATAGAACTCCGTTTAGGATTGCTGATGTTGGAGCACATAAGGTTGATGCTCTAAAATATCTCATTCTTGAAAGAAGACCTGTTGACATTGATGTTTTTAGAGAAAAAACAAATCCTGAACTAATTTCAAAAATACAACAATTAACTGCATCTTATCAAAGTAAAAAAATTATTGTTGATTGCAGAGATAATATTTTCAATGACATGTATCATTTGACATGTAAATATTATAAGATTGGTTATGATGGATTATCTGTAACAATAAGTGGTAATCCAAGAGATGATAAAGTGTGGGGAGAAGCAACTGGTTATAGAGTGATTCCATCATTTATTTGTCCTGCACAATTAGCAGCAAATCTGGTTGTTGCTGATATTTTAACTAAACATGATGAAACTGCAAACAATAAATCGTTTGATGATTGTGGCAGATTGAATACTTCATTTACTTTTAATAGTAATGATGTAATAAAAATTTTATATGAAAAAATAGCTAGAAATATATAGTAATATAGTTTTTCTTTTTTATTGAAGTCAATATAAAAGGAGAACTATATGAAAGAAACAAAAAATAGACAGATTGTTGCTATGATTCCAGAAGACATTCTTAAAAGACTAAAGCACATATCTGCTGAAAAATTAGTGAGTACAAAATCTTTATTAGTAGAAGCTATACAAGATTTATTGAAAAAATATGAAATCAGAAATTAAACAAGAATGTAAAGTATATAGTTTAATTCATTAAAATATTTCATAGTTTAGCAAAGTTTTTTAGGAGAAATACAAATGGCGATCAGAAAGCTCAGTGAACTAGATTCTGAAGAATTAGATTTTAGTGATAATGTGCCAATGAGAAAAGATGCAGAAATTAAAAAACCAGATAGTGCAGCTGCAGTTGATGCTGATCTATCGGATTCTGAAAATACTCTAAGATCAATTCCTAGTGTTGTTACTGAAATCCCAAAAGAAAAAGTTTGGACAAATAAAGAACTAAATGTTATTAAACCACCATTAACAGTATATATTCCTCTTCATATTTTAACTATGATGAGAAGTATAGAAGCTATGATGGGCTCGAAATATGTAGAATTTGGTGCTTTCTTAAAGGGAAAATTTGAAAATGGATGCTTGACTCTAAGTGAAGACTTTGTTGTTGTGAAACAAAAAGTTACAGGTGCGAGTATTGATTTTCAAGAAAATCCCCCAGACGGTTATAATGGTGTTATTCATAGACATCCGAGTGGTTGTCTTAAGTTTAGTGGAACTGATGATTCTTCTATTAACCAGAATCAAATGTTTTCATTATTATATGTAAATAATGCAATCACATATGGTGTAATTAATCTTGATTTACCTGATAAAAGTAGATTACAAGTTGAACTTGAAGTTAAGATTATTTATCCTGTTGTTTCTGGTATCGATGATATCATGAGTAAAATTACAGCTGAACCTCAACAACTTATGATTCCTGAACAGACGATGGGTCAGGGGCTTCTATCTTTTCCTGATGGAACAAATGATAATCTCGGAAATGAGTTAGAAGATGATGAAGATAAACCAGATGTAACTGGTTGTAGAAAATCAGATGGAGATTATGATATTGGTGGCGGTTTTGTTTATGACGGAACATATGTTTATGATTCAGAATATACAATAACTGATGAAGAAGATTTACCACCAGATGTACAACAAAGACTTATAAATATAAAATGTTTATTGGGGGAGACTTAAAATATGTTAAGGGCTGGAATAGGTGATATACATCTTAGTGGTTATCAATCAGATCCTATAGATACTAATGGTTTGACTACAATCGAAGAAGAAGATTTACCAGATGTAATTTTTCAGACATTGACGAATTTGAAACTTCAATTACAGGAGTTACCATAGACTGCTTATATTTTTAATAGAATAAATATTAAAAGGAATTCTAGAAATATGGAAAAACAAATTTGTTCGTTGATACCAGAAGATCTTTTTAGAAAATTAAAGCTTCTATCAGCAAGAAAGTTAGTCAGTATAAAGTCTTTGCTGATAGAAGCTCTACAAGATTTAATTATAAAGTATGAAAATAGAAATTAAAGAGAAGAAAATGTGTCAGTGTGGTTGTGGAAAAGAAGTGAAATGTTTATAAGTTCTTTCGCAAAAAACCATGGAGCTTGTCTCCATGGTCATTGACTTTTTAAACATATTGTTGGACAAGTTCCAGATGGTCATGTCCCAGAATTAAAACTCTTCATTCAATTTGACGAACGACCCCACTTCAAAGATAAAGAATGTAAGATTTATAAAGAAACTGATGTTTGTAAAACTCTAAATCTAGCATCTCTTGGTTATATGATTTTTCGAGTTTCTGAATTAGAATGGAAAAATAATAAAGAAAAAGTAATAGATCAATTTAAGGAGATGACAAATTGTCTAAGCGAGCACTAATTGGCGATATACATTTGCATGAATTTTTTTCAGATTTATTAGATAAAGATGGTCTTCCACAACGACTTAGTATAATTATAAAATCTTTAGAATATATTATTTCTGAATGTAAAAAAAGAAATGTTTTATCTTTTGATATTGCAGGAGATCTTTTTGATTCAAAAAATATAATGTATACTGTTTCTGTTGATGAATTTTCTAATTTTTTAATTAGACACAAAGATTGTCACTTTACAATCATTTCGGGGAATCATGATCTTTCGAGTGTCGGTGACAACCAAAAAAGTGCAATAGAGGTTTTTGCTCCTTATAAAAATGTAACATGTATACCATATGAACTATTACAAATTGAAAATATTTTATATGTTCCTTTTAGTAATAATTTTCTAGATATTATAAAAGAGAGTAATGAGTGTGATATTTTAATCAGCCACATTGGAATAAATGAGGGAGTTTTACAATCAGGACTGAGTAGAATTGATAAAGTAACTATGAGAGATCTTTCAAAATTTAAACTTGTTTTACTTGGGCATTATCATCTTTTTCAACAGATAAAGAATGAGAGAACAACTTTATATTATGCTGGATCAATTTCTCATAGAGATTGGAATGATAAAAATCAACAAAAGAATTTTTTAATATATGATACTCAGAGTTTAGAGGTAGAAGTAATCCCGATAACTGGCTTTCCTGAATATAAAGAGTTTATTATTAATTCAAAAGAAGAAGCAAAAGATATATTAGTTGAAGCTGAGAAAGCTAAAAATTTTGGTCATAATGTCAGAGTCAGAAAAATGTTTGATGGTGAAATGGAAGCACCTTCAGACTTAATAATACTTGAAAAAACAAAGGATGTTGATGTGACAAATCGTGGTATTGATCTAACTCAAACCGATGACGTCAAACTTAGGAATTACTTAAGAATTAAAGGTATTCCTGAAGATCAACATGATGAATATATTAAAGTTCTACATGACAATAACATTGTCTAGGGGGAATAGTGCAAGATATATATTTTGATAATATCAGATTAAAAAATGTTCGTTGTCACGAAAATATAGATATGTCTTTTCCGACTGGTCAGTTTACTGCAGTTATTGGAAAAAACGGAAAAGGCAAATCAACAATACCAAAAGCCATGTCAATGGTACTTTACGGTGAAGACCAGGGCACTACCATTAATGACATGGTTAATAAGAAAGTTGGAAAGAATCTTGAAATTGTACTTTCTTTCAGAATACAAGATTCTGGGAAAGAAGATAAGTATGAGATTCAATTATATCATGCACATTCTAAGTTTCACAATAAATTAGTTTTATTGCGAAATGGTGTCGATATAAGTGGTAAGACAAAAACTGAAACTTACAAGATAATAAGTCAGATTTATCTCCCAAAAAATATACACCACAATGTTGTATATTTTGCTCAGCAAGTTAAAGATTTCTTTACAGCTCTTTCGAATACAGAGCAAAAGGATATTTTTAATTCTATTCTGAGTTTATCAATTTGGGAAGATAGATATATTGGGGTTGATTCGGCACTAACGAGCTATGAAGAAGAAGAATCTACAGCTAGTAGTCGTCTTCTCATTCTAGATAGTCAGATTCCTGAAAGAGAGGGTTTCTTAACTACTCTAATATCTGAGCAAGAAAGAAGATTAAAAGAAATTGCAAATCAGATAGTATCTCTAAATAATGAGATAACTGATACAGAAATACAAATAGTTAAACTAGAAACAGAGAAAAAACAGTGTAAATATAGTGAAGAAGATGAGAAAAATATAAGACAAAAACTAACTGAATTGATTTCTTCTCGAGAAGTTATTAAATCGAAGATCGATCAAATTGCAGCCACAACAGAGGAGAAACGAAAACAGATAGTTCTTGAATTACATAACGAATTTTTGTCTGTTCTTAATAAAGGTAAGAGTGAGTTAGAATCATTCTTTAATAAGCAAAGAATGGACGAAAATAATAAGTTAAAGTTAGTAATGGAACGTATGACGCAAGTTTCGAAACAGTTTTCTTGTGATGATTTAGAAGCCAAAAGAAAAGGCTTTTTAGATGAAAAACGGAAAGAGCAGAGGTTTGTTGATTCAGAAGTATCAAAATTAGATATCGAATTTGATACATCTCAGTTGTACAATGAAAAAACTGAAAGAATCAAAAACTTAACTAACAAGAAAACTGAAATTGAAAAGAAGGCTGAGAAATTAAAGAATGTATCTGAATCTGCAAAAAAAGATATAAGTAAATTAGAGGATGAAATTAAAAGAGATCAAACAGGTTTAGATCAAGATGTTGCTATTTGTTCTAAATGTGGACAACCACTAAATCAAGAACATAGGAAGAAAATAGTTGAAGAGATTGAAGCTAATCAAAGATCTATTGAATCTCTTTTAGCTATTATTGATAAATGTAAAAAGGATTTCATAGAAGTCAAGAAAGATTATGATGAAATCACAATCTTGGTTATTTCTGAAACGAAAAATTTTGATCAGTTAATCTTCGACAAAGAAGAAAAGAAAAGAGCAAAGAAAGAAGATTATAGTCGTAAAAGAGAATTAATTGATCGAGAGATATCTGTATTTAATGAAGTTACAGAAGTTCAAATTCAAAAGAGAAAAGATGATGAGATTTCTGCTTTGAATGAACTAGGTACAGAGAAAGATAAAATAGAAGAAAATTTAGCTAAAGTTGAAAAAGACTTCGAAGCTAAAGTTGAACTTCTTAAAGAGAGAATTGAAAAAGACTCTAAACTTAGAGAAATAGAACAAATAGAAAATCTCATGAAAGTAGCGGAGCAAGAGAAAAAGAATCAACAAAATTCTCTTGTAAAACTAAATATGTTGATTGAAAATAATAATGAAGAACTAAGGAAGTTACAAGAATTAAAATCAGAAGTTGATAATATTAAAACTCGAATATTATCTTTGGATATTTTGAAGAAAACAAATCAGAATAAAATTAAAGAGTTAGAATCGTTTTCTTCTGATACAACGGAGATAGATAAGATTAAAGTTGAGATTGAGGAAATTAAAAAGGATAGAGCTTCTTTTAAGAAAATTTTAGATTCAGTTAATAGAAAAATTGAACTTTTAAACTTCTGGAAAGAAGGTTTTTCTGATCGAGGAATTAAGAGTATGCTGATAGATTCAGCAATACCTTTCATGAATAAAGTTTGTAAAGAAGAGCTTGAGAAAATTTCGGGTGGGAAATTTATAGTTTCATTTGACACATTGAGTGAAACAAAAGGTGGGAATATTCGTGATAAGTTATCTGTTCATGTTTTGAATTGTGAAACTGGAGCAGATCGTCATGAATTGTTATCCGGTGGTGAGAAAAGATTAATTGATTTATGTTGTATGAAAGCTCTAAGAGCTTTAGCTGAGAATCAATATCAAAAGAAAATCCATATGACTATTTTTGATGAAGCTCTAGATGCTCTGGATGATGATAATTCAGCAATCTTTTGTAGGTTGATGAAACAAATGTCAGCAGATCAGAACGTTATGATAATCACACATAAGGTAGTTCAGAATATGGAAGCTGATGAAGTTCTAAAATTATGATAATTAAAAGTTCTAGTTTTTTATATTTGTTTGATTTCGACGGAACCCTGGCCGGAGATAGTCAATGGAGAAGTATAGCATACAACAACATTGCCTGTCTTCGGACTGGGGTTCATATTAATCCAGCCGATTTTGATATTCGTTGGTGTATACTTACAGGTAGACCAAAAATAGACAAACCCTTTATAAAAACATTTTGTATGTTGAAGGGTTTAAAACCAGAAAAAATTTTTACTACACCAACGTTATTTTATAATTTTAAGAAAACAGAAGAAGCTTATAAATTTAAAGCTGACTTCATTAAGAGTATTTTGGATGAAAAAATTAAACTCAGTTTTACACTATTTAAGATCGAAAGAATTTTGTATGTTGATAATGATACAGAATGTATAAGATATTTGAATTCTGTAAAAGAATCTTATAGGTATATGGCTATTAATGTTCCTTTGTTACTTAGTGATAAGATATCAATGGTGGCAATCTAAAAAGGAGAAAGATAATGGCGAACGAAGTACAAGAAAATGTAAATGCTAAAGTAACCAGATTTAGTATGCAAGAAGATGAAAAAGTCAGAGAAACTGGAAAGAAGACACATGGAATTGCAGTTTTATTAAAGGAAGCCGGTTTTCCAATATTAAATATTGCAGGAAGAGCTGATTCATTTGAAATTAGACAAGAGTTTAAGATTCAAAAAGGAAATCCTTATTCTCTTCTTGAATTGGTAGATCAAGGTGATGAAAAAAATAGAGAAGTTATTGATTGGTTAAATACTAATACAACGAAAATGAGAGTTGTTGGTAGTGGTATTCATACATTTGCTAGAGGAAATAAAGCTTTTAGAATAGTTGTTGATTGCACAAATCTATAAAATAGGGAGTTTATAGATGCTCGAAACTGTGCATATTGTGGGTTGTGGAACAGTGGGTTCGAACCTAGCGTTAGCAATAGCAAAAAGAAAAACTACGAAGTGTTTATATTTAACAGATCCTGATATAGTTAGTTATGAAAATCAATATCTTTATCCTTTTAGTGAGAGATGTTCAGGTTTACATAAAACAGAAGTAGTTAGAAATTTAGTTCAACAAATTGATTCGTCTGTTGTTATTTATACCAGAAAGACTAAAGTTGAATTTTATCCTACAATAGATAAATGTTTAACTATTGATTGTCGAGACAGAAAAGATAATCATATTTCTTCTAGTATAAGATTATCACTAGATAATCATATTTTAATTATTGATACTACTGAAAAGGTGAATGATGATGAAGTTTCGAGATATTATTTAGAACAAGAATTAACTTATGTTGATTTAGCTATATCAATCATAATGCATTATTTGACTACTAAACTTATTTTTTGTAATAAGCTCAAGCTCATGTATGATCTTGATGTTCTAATGGAACAATATGATGTTGTGGAAGGAACTTTGCATGGTAGTTCTTGATAAACAAAGAAAAATAATCAATGAAGATAAATTACAATTAATGGTTAGAGGGGATAAACAATTAACTAAATATAAGATATCATCAAAATTTATCGATTGTGAACCCATCGAATTAGTTAAAGATACGAAAGAAGATTTTTTTAAGAAATTACATGAAACTATTTTAACTTATGCTTCAAACTTGCCACACAGACAAGTTGTTTTGAAGGTAAGAAAAAACGGTATTGTTGTTGAAATAGTAATTAACCCTGTTACTGGAACAGCTTAAAGTGCTAAAACAGATTAAAGAAGTTCTTGATTTAAACGGAATAGATATTAAAATAGATGAAAATGGAGATATCAAGAACGAGATTAAAAAAATTGAAGGTGTGTTTTATAGAAACAATTTAAACATAGATGTTTTGTGGCAAATACAAAAAATAGAAAAACGCTTTACTATTTTTAATGAATTAATCAACAGCCAATCTGGGAAAAAAACATTACAGAGTTTTTTAGACCGTGGTTATGTTATACAAGATAACATTATCTACTGGAAACACTATATTTCTATTGATGTTGTATGTTTAAGATATAACGAAATCAAAGCAGTAGATTCTGAAATATTTAAGAGTATGGGATACGGAATTCAAGAATTTCATATCTATATTGATCGTTGTATATATGATATTTATTGTAAAGGTAAACATCCCAATCTTCATCCCAGATCAGGAAAATTTTGTTTGGATCCAAATATCACTTTTAAAGAAGTAACTCTGTATAATATTGAAAATCTAGTTAAACCAATGTTGAGTTGTGTTAATTTGGATTTTTCATACTGTTCTGTTTCTGAGAAGAGTAAGATAAAAGAGGCAATAATATGAAACAACGTTTAACAGGAGAACTAAATGAAGTTAGACTTTTTTAATGTGGATGAGTTTTGTCAAAATTTGAAACCCATAACATCGAATAAGATTTATTCGAAGCGGGGTTTCCATCCAGATGGATTGTTTTCTGAAAAAATATTTGGTCCGGTAAGAACTGGAACTTGTTCATGTGGTATATGGTGGGGTCGTTCTAAATTCGGTGAAACTTGTTCTACTTGTGGTGTGGATATTACCCATTCGAATGTCAGAAGAAAAAGGTTTGCAAAAATAGAGTTGCCTTTTGCTGTTGTTAATCCGATTATGTTTTATCTAGTTTCTAAAGTTGGTAAAATGACTTTTGAAACTATTTTACATAATTTGATTTTTGATGAAAAAAGTAGCTATTATTACGATGTTAAAAAGAAGAAATATGTTTTAACAACTATTGGAACGGGTGAAGGTGAACCTCAACCAGTTTATCCTGAAGGTGTAATTGTTTATAAGGGACATGCTGGAGCTTTTGAACTTGTAAAATCTGAAGCCGAGAAAAATAAAGACAATGATGTTGGGTGGAAGTTTATATATGACAATCTTTCTAAATTCTATATGAAGAATGTGATTGTTCCACCTCCTGAATTTCGTCCTGTATCAAAGACTAAAGATGTACAGATGAGAGATGAAATTAATAAGTTTTTTATGACTATATTAAATTTCTCTCTGATGATGAAGCAAGAAGATTTGAATTCGATTGAAAATGTTGAAATTTCACTAGTGAACTTCAAAAATTTACAAAAACATATTTTCGAATTATATGACTATATATTTAGTAAGTTTTCAAAGAAAACTGGTTTGATCAGAGGCTTTATTTTAGGCAAGAGAATTGATTTTTCTGGAAGAGCAGTAATATGTCCAGATCCAACTCTTGAATTAGATCAATGTTCAATTCCTTATCTTATGATTCTTGAATTGTTTAAATTAGAGATAGCGAATATTCTCTTAGAAAAAAGAAAGTTTAAAAGATATGATCCAGCAGTAGAATATATTGATAAGTGCATTAAGATGCATGATTATGCATTACTTGATGTGGCTAAACAGGTTTCTACTGATCGTTATGCTATGTTGAATAGACAACCAACGTTGCATAGAATGGGTATCATGTCATTTAAGATACTAGTAAATTGCGAATATGTTATTAAGATTCATCCTCTAATCTGTGAGCCATATAATGCAGATTTTGATGGTGATCAAATGGCACTATACATATCTTTATATCAAGATACAGAAAAAGAATCGAAAGAAAAAATTTCGATAATGAACAATTTGATTTCACCATCAACAGGCAAGTTAGCTGTTGGTATAAATCAAGATGTTGTTCTTGGTCTGTATTATTTGACTAAGGAAAATGAAACGAAAGAAACAGTTTTTGAAGGAATAAAAACAACTGAAGGTAGAGTTCGTTTTAATAGTATTCTTCCTTCTCGTTTTCCTTTTATTAATGAAACATTAAAGAAAAAGAACTTAACCGCTCTTCTTAATGTAATAGCTAAAAATTGTACTTCAGAAGAAGTGAAAGATGTTTTAGATAAAATTAAGAAGCTTGGTTTTAAAGAGACAACGAAGCGCGGGGTTACTATGTCTCTTGAAGGTATGAACTTTTCTGAAGCTCATGCTATAGTTTCTAAAATATGTGATGATCCAAAATTAAATCTACAGGAAAAATATTTTGCTTTACAATCTCCAGAAATCAAAGAAAAGATCAGAAATGCGTTTTCGTATTCTGATTTTATTGAATCTGGATCAAGGGGTTCTTGGGACCAAGCAAGACAATTAACTTTCTGTAGAGGTTTTATATCAAATTCTCTTGGTGAGATTATCTCTACACCAATTAAGAATAATCTTCTAACTGGTTTAAACAGAGAAGAGTTCTTTATTTCATGTTACGGATCAAGAAAAGCTCTTCTTGACGTAGCATTAAACACTGGTGTATCAGGTTATCTAACAAGAAAATTAGTATATTGTGCAGTTAATCTTGAGCTTGGTGTTAACGATGATTGTGGTACAACTGATACTTTAAATTTCGTTATTCCTGCTCAAGAAACAGAAGATATTGATCCAATTAAGCTTACTAAGAGTTTGATTGGTCGTTGGGTTGTTGAACATAGTGATGGATCAGATCATCTTGTTCAAATTACTGATGATAATTACAGGGATTATATTGGAAAACAAATTCGTCTTCGTTCACCAATCTTTTGTAAAGATGAAAAACTTTGCAAGAGATGTTATGGAACAACAGAAAAGACGATGCATAGTAAATATGTTGGTGTCATTGCAGCTCAAGCTCTTGGTGAGGTTGCAACTCAATTAACGCTAAGAACTTTCCATGTTGGTGGTATTGCTCAAATGACAAAGGGGCAAGAAGACCATTCACAGAAAGATATTATCAATGACTTATCAATTGTGAAGAAAGCTTTACATGGTCATGGTAATAGATCTTACGATCAATTAGTTCTAGATCTGTTTAAAATATATTCTAGACATAGATTATTATTGCTAGTTCATTTCGAATGTGTTGTTTCTCAAATGATGAGAAAAGGAAATGTCAGATGGAGAATATCTGAAAATAGAAATATAACAGAATGTGAAATAGTCTCTATCGAGAATGTTCCATCAAAAGAATCGTTTCTATTAGCATTAGCTTTTTCAAAACCCTACAACTATATTGTTAGTGGTGTTTTGGGCGAATCTGATAGTACAGATGGAATTCTCGAAAGAATCATGACAAACGACCTTTAAAATGAACAGGGGGATTTAGTTCAACACTAAATCCCCCTTTATTTAAAAAACAAGGAGATATTATAATATGTTAGATATACCAGCATTTAGACTTCCTCCCAGTAATATATTCAACTTTCGTGAAAGAGATTGGGAGAATAAAATCATTACTAATGTTTCTAAAATGTTAGCTTCTGGTGAGAAATATGGAATTATAGTTAAAGCTATATCAATTGATAATCCAGAAAAAATTGATTTTTCTGAGTTAAGAAAAACCACATATAAAATTTTGAATGTATCGATATCATATGATGGTGCTACAAAAGAAACAGATTTGAAATATGAAATTCCATGGTTGATGAATAACCACTTTTTTGTTGGTGGTAATTATAAAGTAGCCATTTATCAATTATATGATAAGCCAGTAATTTACAGATCAGATATCATAAAGCTAAGAACAAATATCCAGTCATTTATGCTTGAAAGAGTAAGATCTAAAAAGAATGCTTATTCTTATTATATCAGTATGTTTGGAAAGAAATTTCCATTCTCGTACTTAATCATATCGTATCATGGTATTGATGGAGTTAAACAAAAGTTTTGTTTAAATGATGCGTATGAATATTCGGGTTCTGAAGTTTTATCTGAAGAGTATCAAGCTTTACTTAAAGATGTTTCAGGTGTATTACAAGATCAAACAATTAATAAAGATAAACTATTGTCTGAATTTTTCCCAAGAAAGCTGACTTCAGATATCATAGAAGATTTAAAACTAGTAACGGAGATTGATATTTTCTCAGCTAGTTTTATGCAAACCGACAATATTGTTGATGAATTAATCTATTCAATTAAAAATGGTAGAATTGATGATTGCAACTATCAAAACAAAAGACTGAGGTTTGTTGAACAGGTAATATATTGTCATCTCTGTAAAGATTTTTACAATATGATTACTATTCTTAAGAAGAGTAAGAGGAATAAATATTCTAACAATTCTAAAGTTATATTGTCTAATGTTAATCAAAGCAGCATTACTCAATTTGACTTTTCAATTAATCCATTATCAGAATTAGCACTTCTGACTAGAACATCATTATCTGGACCAGGTGGTTTTGAGAAACAGAATGTTCCTGCATATCTGAGAGATTTACATCCCAGTATGATAGGTTTGATTGATCCCTCAGATACTGCTGATAGAGACGGTTGTGGTACAATTCAGTATCTTATTCCATCAGTAACTATTGATAACGAGGGCAAGTTCTTCATTGGAAATACTGATTGTATAAATTCAATATCTATTGCTCATGTTCCATTCTTGGAACATGATGATGCAACTAGATTACAAATGTCATCATCTCAGCAAAGACATTCTATAATGTTGAAGAAATTTGATTCACCGTTAGTTCAATCTGGAATTGAAGGAATGTATACTAATTTTACATCTTTCATTTTCATAGCTGAAAGAGACGGAGAAGTCATTTATTTAGATGATGACATTATTATTGTTCAATATGACAATAAAGTTTGTAAGGCATTTCATATTGGTTATAGAAAGTTGTATTTGTCTGTAGCCGATTTTTACAATGTGTATTACAAACCCGGTGAGAAGTTTAAGAAGAATGAAATTATAGCAGAATCAAATTATCTGAAAAATGGTCGTTTGACTATTGGCCGGAATATGTTGACTGCTGTAATGATCTATTATGGATATAATTATGAGGATGGTATTGTAGTATCTGAAAAAGTTATAAATGATGATATGTTTACATCTGTTCATTTTGTAGATCTATCATTTGAAATACCTCCTAATAAAGTACTGGAAAATCTAAATACAGATTATGAAAATTATGAACCTCTTCCAAAGATTTTTAGTAAATTGAAGAGGGGTGATATATATTCTAAAATCAGAACAGTCTGGAGTGAAGGCTTCAATGATGTAATATTTGAACCTGTTACTGAGATGACTGCTCCAGAAGATTGTGTTGTTACTGATATTAGGATGTATGCAAATAAGTGGGATAAGAGTTTCCCTCAATATGATGGTTTTGTTAAGAATTTTGTCAACGGACAAAAAGATAAGAAAAATCAACTCGTACAGAAGCTATCTCAATATCTGACTAGAGAGGAACTTGAGAATTTCTTAAGTACTCTTGAAATCAATCAAACAGAAAAAACTAGAAATGCGTATAAGATCAAAGGTGATTCTGTTGATGGTGTTCGAATTGAAATTACAGCAATGTATGAGAGAAAACTAACTGTTGGTGATAAGATCGGAAATCGTCATGGTAATAAGGGTGTTATATCTGCTATTATTCCAGAGGATAAGATGCCTGTAATGCCTGATGGTCGTAGGGCTGAAGTTATAATTAATCCTTTAGGTATTATTTCTCGTATGAATATTGGACAGTTGTTTGAGTTGCATTTGGCTATGGCTGTTCAAGATTTAAAGAAAAATGTTAAGGAGAAGTTTGATAAATCTGAAACTCAAGCAAACATATATAGTTATGTAATGGGCTTTATTAAAATAATTGATAAGACAAAAGATTCCAATTATACGAAACAAATGTCTGAGATATTAAAGAATACTCCAATCAAGACTTTTATTGATAATCTGGAAGATTTCTTTGTAATTCAGCCACCGTTTGAATCGGTTGGTTGGGATGATTTGAATAAAGCTCTTGCTTATACTGGAACGGAAAAAGAATACGAATGTTTCGATCCGATCCAGGGAGAAAAGGTAAAGAATAAAATTGCATTCGGTTATCAATATTTCTTGAAGCTAAATCATATTGCACAAGATAAAATTGCAGTTCGTGGTGTTGGTCCCTATTCAGCTAAGACAGCTCAACCCCTATCAGGAAAAACTCGTAAGGGTGGACAACGTCTCGGTGAAATGGAAATGTGGGCAGTGATAGCACACGATGCTGAAAAGAATCTGAAAGAATTTATTTCAACTAAATCGGATTCTATTCGTTTAAGAAATAAATATATTTCAGAGAAAATGTGTAATGATGAAATGCTTCTTGACTCAGAAGATGATGTTGTTAGTCAATCTTTGAGACTGTTGCAAACTAGTTTGAGAATAATTGGTTTGGACTATCCTCTCAAGGAAAAAGAAGAAGGAGTAAAAAATGAGCAAAAGAAATTGGAGGGAAAATGACAGATATAAAAAAGAAATGTCGAATAATGAAATTTTATCATGTTCAGATAAGTTAATTATTAAAAGAGAATTAGAGAGAAAATATCCAGGAGCTATGGATGCAGTTGAGAAATTGCTATCTCTAATTGGAGAAAATCCTGATAGAGAAGGTCTTAGGGATACTCCTTTTAGAGTTGTGAAATCTTGGCTTGAAATATATTCTGGATATGATGAAGATTCAGGAAAGTTAAATACATTCTTTGAAGAAAATATTGGTGTTCAGCCAGATGAAATTGTGATGTGTAAAAACATTACCTTCTATTCTGTCTGTGAACATCACATGCTTCCTTTTCATGGAGTATGTCATATCGGATATCTTCCATCAAAGAGAGTAATTGGACTTTCTAAATTAGTAAGATTAGTTGAATTATACTCTAGAAGATTACAAATACAAGAAAAATTATGTGCCCAAATCGCAGATAAACTTGTTGATTTATTACAACCCCAAGGAGTTGGTGTTGTTATGCAAGCTCAACATTTTTGTATGTCATCTAGAGGTGTTAAAAATTATACTGCAAAGATGATTACTTCTGCAATGAGGGGAAAATTCCGAACGCAATCACAGACTCGATCTGAATTTCTTAGTTTGATTAAAGATTAGAAATCAGACTATTGTTCTTTGAAATAATACGAACAAAATATAAAATTATATTTTTAGAGATAAAATATGAAATCAATTATAATAGATGAAGATGTACATTATTTGTTGAAACAAATAGCACTTCAAAATCATAAAAAAATAAAAGATACTATTCATGAAGCTGTAATAGATATTGCTAAAAAATATAATATTCATGTTTTGCCTCAGTTAAAGATCTATGAGGCAAAACATGAATAATTTTTGTGAATGTGGATGTGGAAAAGAAGTAACCTATAAAAATAATAGATTTTTACATGGACATCATAGAAGAAATATACACCATTCTAAAAAGACTAAGCTCAAGATATCTTCTAAACTTAAAGGTAAAATAGTTTCGAAAGAAACTAGAGAGAAATTATCTCATTATAGTCCGTGGTGTAAAGGAAAAAAATTATCTTTAGAAACAAGAAATTTAATATCGAAGAATCATTCAAGACCAATGCTTGGAAGATTAGTTAGTGAAGAAACAAGATGATTTGGATTGTACTTTACAATTAGCATCATTGGGATATATTGTTTTTAGAGTTTCTGAAAAACATGGTTTGAAAATAAGAATAAAATAATTAAGCAGTTTTTAATTTTACTAGATGATTTGCAAAAATATTAAATCTAATATCAAACTAGAAATGAATTCTTACAACTAATTAACTTGTAAGAGGGAATCTGTGAAAGTAACAGAGTATAATCTAAATGAATTATTGCTGTCTAGTACAAAACAAAATCAAGAAGTAATGGCTATTATCATAACAAAGTCTGGAGACAAAAAGAAGATGAGTACAACTCAAGCTACACCTCAAATGCGTAACCTAAATGACTACCTAATGACACATAGAAATAAGATACAGAATGCAACATTGGTTGACTTGTCGGGATTTGTGAATGTTCCCGCTGGAAAGCATATGTTGTTTAAGACGAATGATGAACAAGATGCAAGTTTAATTATGTTTGATGATCCGAATCAGATGTGGGTCGATGATGCTGAGCCGTCAAGCATCAAAGTCGAACCATCTGGTATAGTCATTGAGAATACTTCAAGCCGCATCTATGCTGGTAAGAGTAATCTTACTAAGTTTACGAAGGATGCAGCTGGTAAAATTGTTGGAATGTTTATTATTAACAAGGCCAAGACATCGGCTGAAGCGAAACCTGAAGCTGAATCAGTGACCAGTAGTGAGACTGATCCTGAAAGCACGAAGCTTCATATTAAGAGAATAAGCCCTCGTCTTTATAACATGGTTAAGGACTTGTCTGATCGTGCTGCGATCAAGGCTAAGGTTCTTGAATTCATGTGCAAGACGAAAGATATTAATCATCTAATCAAGATTGACAAAGAACTTCTCTTGACCTGCAAACTTTAATTTGTAAATAATAGAGAGGGATTAAGTTGTATAGACTTAATCCCTCTCTCCTTTTTAGTTTAAGAATAAATTAAAAGGGAGATAGTTATGTTTAAAAATATAGTATTATCATTATCTTTATTGTTGTTTGTATGTGGTTGTTTCACTCCATCGTTTGACAAATTTGCAACTCAACCTAAAGATATAGTTGGTTATGGTGTTGATAGTTCTTGGATGTGGCAAGATGCATCTGCACTAGGTAATGTAATGGTTAAAGCAGGTGTTAATACAACATCGATTGATCTATTCGGTTGTAACAAAACAGATAAACCAGAATATGCTCCAATAGGAAAATGGGGTTATTGGTTTGACCATTTTGATGATTTAAAACCTTATCTTGATGATTTTTTAGATGCAATGAAGAAAAGAAAAATTACTGTTAGTGTATCTATGATAGGTTGGAATTATAGAAATGGTTATCCAGATCCACAAAATGGAAATAAACCATCAACAATATGTTCAGTTAGATTTAATGCTGTATGGTTTGATAAAGTTTTACAATATTTCAAAGATCGTGGAACAGAAGGTATTATTCTTGAAACTGCTTCAGAACCAGGTGTTAGAAACAATCAATGCATGACAAAATTTTATCAGTTTAATACTATGGTAGCATCGCAATGGGGCGGAATGAAATCTTGGAATCTAAATGCTAAACCAACATCTGCACCGCCTGGATTTTTTATCAGATATCATCCAAACAACACAGCCGAACAGTGTCCTGCTAATTGTATAGTACTAACTGATGGACCAGCTGGAGCTCAGATATCTGGTGGTGACCCATTAACAGAAGTTAAAGTGAATGTAGCAACAGCTGTACCATATATTAAAAGATTGCATTCACAAGGTAAAGGATTTATTATGTATGGTTGGCAATTCAATGGAAAATATTTTGATGAAGAAGGAATCAAAGCAATTGGTAATGCAGTAAAATAAATGATATACGTCTCGTGATTGATGTTTGCACCTACAACCATAGTCGTCTTTATTTATCTTTTTATTGTTTGGAAGTTAAAAGAAAAAGGAGTTGAAAATGTTAGAAAAAGTTAAAGTTACTGTAGTCTTTCCGATCGATGTTGAAATTGAGATTGACACTGAAAAAATAGAAAACGATGATCAAAAATATATTGATGAAAAAAGATTAGAAGTCAGAGGACTCGCGAATGAAAAATTGGGGGAATTGAGGGGAGATAGCGGTATTATTCATGATAGTGATTGTCCTGAACTAGTAGAGTAGAAGATATGAATAATTTATGTTAGTGTGGTTGTGGAAAAGAAATAACAAAAATAGAAAATAAGTTTTTACAGGGGCACTCTTTTAAAGGCAAAAAAATTTACAGAATCTCATAAACTAAAGATTAAAGACAAAATCATTATTTTTTAGAATTAGAGAAAATGAATAGAAACAAGATAAATCTTTTACTATTACAAAATTTAAAAATGTTTTAGAAAGTCATACATGATAAATCAAACATGTAAATTAGTAATAAGAGATTTATATAGTTATGACATAAAGTCATGTTATCCACAGATTTTGAGTAATCAATTTTTTGATTTTGGTGATACTGATCTTAATAACAAATCAGAACGAAATGTTAACATTGGAAAAGCACAAATAGGTAATGAAAATCTTTCTAGTTTTCTGATGCAATCCGCTGATAAGTTAACAGATTTCTATCTTAAAGAAAATAATATTGAAGATGAAGATATCATAATCACACAACGAGATGGCTTCATCATTAGAAAAATGTTAGAAACAAATGATGAATTCATTAAAATGGAATTTCGTGGTAGAATTGATTATTTAATAATTTCTCTGGATAGATCAAAATATCTTGCAGTTTCTGATGATGAAGTAGACGTTAAAGGTATGCCACATAAGTACGATATTCTGGATGAAGTTTATAAGATGTTTGCTAATCTGAACTTTTATGATAAAAAAGTCTTATTTACACAGATGCAAAACATCAAAGATTTTGTATTACAAAAACAAGACAAAAGATTTTTTATGATCCCCAAAGAAGATAAGTTTGTTATTATTACAAATAAGATGGGATCGTTAGAAATTAAAGACGAATCAATTTTTTCAATTGATGACGTAGATAAAAAGAAATATTACAACTACTATTTTAAAGAATTTTTAGATCCAATCTTTTTGGAGTTCTATTAATGACTAATGAATTTCCAGAACAGAGAGTAATTGATTGGGTTATTGATGAGTCTTTAATTGAAGATCTTGTCGATAAGAAATATCTGCCTCATAAGATTTTCAAACTTTTGAAAAGACCAACTCCAGAAGTTATATTGATGGTTGCAACTGCTAAAAGAAAAGCTGGTATAGCTGAAACATTGGAGACGGAGACATCTAATGAATGAGCTTACTGATATGGGTGATGGAAGAATATTGATAACTAGTCCTGAAGGTAGTTTTATTTTACATTCAGAAATGTATTCAGAGTGGAAACAACAAGCCCTTGATTCTGTTTTAGAAAGCTTAAAAGTGCCTTCTGATATGATGTATAAAGATGGTATGAATGATTTTACTGCAAATTATTTTAATGGAGATTTACAGATATTTATGCAGAGATGGTTAGATTGCTATGAGAGATATGTTGAGGAAGGAAAGAAATATAATCACTTGCTGAATCAAAGATACAAGATTGAGCAAGTGTTAAATAAAGAAATAGAAGAACAGTTGGAGGAAAATAATGAACAGTAGTAGACTTATTCTAAATATCGGATCTGGTAAATTATACAGATCTGATAATCTCGATAAAGGTAATTGCTATATTTTTCTCGATAGAAGCTATGCTAAAGGTTATCATTTTGATATAGCAAAAATTGAAGAAGAAGTTGTTGAATGGATGGATGGTGGCGGTCACTCTCAAACAATATTTTGTGGTTGTGATGTATTTGAATTTATGGACAATTTTAAGTTCAGATTTGATGAGATATATGCTTATCGAATTTTTGAACACATGGAATACTGTTCAGGTGAGATTGGTAGATTATTAGAAGCATGTAATATGCTTTCCACTGAAAATTCAATTTTGGATATAATAGTCCCGAATGCTCTTTTACTGGCTGACATACTAATAAAATATGATAAGGATGGAATCGCAAACTATAATGAAAAGAAGAATGCAGAATTAATTGTAAATAGTGAATTTAATAATATAAAACAAGATCCTCATGCATCTGTGTGGACTTCAGGATTAGCTAAGAGCTATATACTTTCTGAAGCTACTTGGAAGATACATGATATTCAAGAACAAATTACATATGAAAATCGTAATATTTACATGAGAATTTTATGTTACAAAAATAACGGAAATGAAATATTTAAATCAATAGAAAAATTTCCATTGTTCGGTAAACAACAAGAAGAAGGAGTAACGAAAGATGCGTAGAAAAACATGGTGGTGGATGGTTTCAGTAGTGGCATTAATTAGTGTATGTAGTTTAATGCAGGGCTGTAAACTGAGTGAAGATCAAATGAAAGCAATTGCAAATGAAGCTGGATTAGTTTCAGCAGTTACATGGATTGCTTATGACAATCCACCTGAAGCAGTTAGACAACAGGTTGCTGTTGTTCTTAATGAAGTCAAAGATAAAATGGGTCTTGTTGAACAGGGTAAAACATATGTTGAAGTTTTGATGCCTGTTGCTAATAAGATCATTGATGAAAAAGTTGAAGAACAATATCGACCACTCTGTAGAGTTGGTGTAAATGGTGTTCTGAGCGGTATCGATCTATTGTTTGTACTTCATCCAGAATTCAAGGCGAAACAAGATCTTGCGATCAGAGTTTCTACTGCTTTCTGTAAGGGAGCAATTACTGGTCTGGGGATGAAGAGTAATACTCCTGAAATAAAAGCAATTCAACCTCAGGTTAATCTCAGATCAGTATTGAATTTGAATAAGAACTCGAAGTAATATATATTTATTTTTGAATACAGATAGTATTTTTGGCTCTTGTAGACTCAAATCAAATGGGTTAATAGGTTGATTGGGGGAGTCTACAAGAGCTTTTTTAAGGGGGTTAGATGAGAGCTAATGTTGGAGTTAATCCATCATTTTTAGTAGATCAACATTTAATTGCAGAATATGTTGAACTTATGATGTTGATTGGTTCTTTGCAATACAACAACTGGTCTATTAAGAGTGAAATTCCTATGAATTTTACACTTGGAACTGGTCATATGAATTTTCTTAAAAAGAGACTGAAGTATATTCAAAAAAGACATAACGAAGTTAAAAAAGAAATGATATTCAGAGGTTTTAAGTGTGATCTTTTAACTATAGATTTGAATGATATTCCTAAAGACTTTTGTTTAGATTGGACACCCTCTCTAAAAGATTCAATGATTATTAGAGATAGACTTCTGTGGAAACTAAATCCAAAGAGACATTTACCAAGTTTTTGGAGATATTATAGAAAGAAATTAACAGATGTTAGTTTACAAGAATTGATGTTTAAGATTCAATTCGGAAAGTTATACGAGGTGTAATAATGGTGGGTAGGTTAAAAATAAAAATAGAGATTAAAGGTCAATCGATTAGCAATCAAAAAGACTATAGACATGTTGTGATTACTGAGGATGATTTGGAGGGAATAATTAGAGAGAAAATTGGTCCACATTTCGAAATAAGAAAAGTTATCTTACACTCAGTAGATCATAAATCAGGTGAGATAATAAGTTAAGTTTTCTAAAAGGAGTTTAAATGTCTTCAGAGTCTATTATTAGTAGATTAAGTAATGAAGCAGAGTTTCAAGAAAATAAAGATCTATTAAAAGCTAGTTTACCAAAATGGCCAGCGATGGTTGTTGTTGGAGAACCAGTTACGAAAGATCAAGCAAAAGAAATTTTAATTAGAACTGCAAGCATGCATTTTTCTACTAATGATCATAATTTTGCTTTACAGCTTTATAAGTATTTAAATATTAAGTGTAAAGAAGAGCTTTATCCGTGGCCAGAATCTGAACAGCTACATAAAGTAGAAGAAGAACTTGGTTGTTTCACAAACAAAATTGACTATTTACGAAATAGTAGAATAGTTAGTAGCTGGATCGGTGGACCGCATGGCTGGTGTAACTGGGATGGTAATATTTTTACAAATAATTACAACATTGGAAAATGGCCAAGTTGTGAACAAGTTTATTCAGAATGGCTTATAATATCTGAAGCATTTCCTTATTTGAAATTGATATGTCAATTATTTAGTGGTGAAACTTCTGAAGAAGATACAAAACCAATAATTGAATATGTTGTTTCAAATGGTTGTGTAAAAGCATGTAATCCGGGAAAATTAATTAGAGCAAGTATGAATGAAAATTTATTTGTAGCAATGATGTTAGGAAGAGATCGTGAAAGAGGTTGTACGTTAGAAATATTTAAAGATGCAATAGAACACACAAGAAAAGTAATGAAAGAAAAGAGGAAACAAAATGAGAAGAGTATTGCCGGAAATTAAAGGATATAATAAAGTTGATGTTGTTTCATTTATGAAGATGAAACTCAAAAGCAATTCAGTATGGGCTAAAAGAGCTGCTGTAGTTCTCTTAGAACAACAGACGGAGAACGAGCGTCGAAATCATTTAAGCTGTGGTCATAATAATTCGGGATTTGGAAGAAATGATTCTCCGCGTTTAACAAAAATTGCTTGTAGAATTAATCAACACAGAGAAACAACACAAGATATTGAATGCTTGCAGCGTTTATTGCCTCGTTATGCTGGGCAATTAATTTGCATTGCTGATGACAAAGATAATTGTAAAATGTTACGAAAACATCTTGATCTTTATTACAGAGATCAAAAGAAAAACATGCCTTATTAAAGGAGTTTACTACGATGGCTAGGACGTTTGAGAACGAAGAGAAGTTTCTGCATTACTATGTTAGAAATCCTGATAACAACCAGCCAGTTGGTTGTGTAATGATCTGTCCCCATGAGGATGGAACTGTGAGTAGAGGAATTTCTATCTGCTCGTTGGTTGATAAATGGAATCCTAAAGCCGCAAGAGGTGTTGCGAAATCAAGACTTATTAAGGCTTTGAAGGCCCAATGTAATTGTGAACCAATTTCATCATTGGCTAGCAATAAATATGAAAGTATCCCTATATTCGTATCTGGTATTACTAAAATTGTTGGAGGTAGTGTTTTAAGAGATTTTACTACCTTTAAGTCAGTATTCAAAGGTACGTTAATACCATTCGAAAAAAGAATGTTGACTCCTCCTCCGAAGAGGGAATATTCTGAGACAGCAATTCCTGTTTATGTTGAATACCAGGGTGCAGATGCAAAAGGAGTTTATAATACAACAGACAATAGTTTGATTGTGTTTAAGAACTCTGTTTGTAATGACCGTGTTTACGCAACAGGAATAGATGCCAAAATCCGAGTAAGATTAATATCTGAAAAGGTTCTGGTTGCATGTGAGGGAAAAACTAAGTTTCAATGTGATTATAAATTCACTTCACCATCAGCGGCTGCAACTGTAGTTGTTGGACAATCAGGCAAGGGTAAGGATGCCTGGTGGGTCGAAGAGAAGAATCTGAAGCTTGGTGTTTATCTAAAGAAAATAGAGATAAAGTAATTAACAAAAACCTCTCTAGAATCTGTTATGGGTTCTAGAGAGGTTTTTAAGTTTTAAGAATAAATTCAAAAGGAGAACTAGATGTGTGGAATATCAGCATTTTTTGCTAGAGAGAGTGTTCCAGATTATAAGTATTTAGACACTCTTTTTACTTGGGGCGAGAAGAGGGGGCAGGATGGTTTCGGGATAATTATTATTCCAAGAAGAGAACAATATCCTATGCAGAAACATGTATCTCTTAAACCATATAGTCAGTGTAAAGATAAAGTTAAAACGTTTGTTGAAGAACATATTGGGATTGGATCTTTAGTTATTGCTATTAGTCGTGCCGCACCCGAAACAGAACCCCCAAGTAATACGACTGCAATCTTGCAACCAATAGTTAACTGGGATTGTGTTGTCGCTCATAATGGTGCAGTTAGTAATAAGATACATAGAGAGTTACAAGGATGGGCAGATCAATCTGGCAAGTATAAATTTGTAACTAAGAATGATAGTGAAAGTATTATTGCTTCTTATGTGATGCATAATAGAAATATGAAAGAAGCAATGGAGTATCTTAGTGGTGGATTTGCTGCTCTATTATATGATAAACGAAAAGATATGTTATATGTAGTTAATGATTTTAAACCGTTAGCTCATGGTTATATAAGAGGACTCGGATTTTTCTTAGCAAGCGATAATGATTGTCTCAGAGAAATAATTGAAGGTTACACGGGTGCTCCGAGAGATGGGATGTTTTTATGGGAAATGTGGTATGCGCATTATTTGAGTGGATACGCTATTAGAGAAATTGATATGCCGTCTGGATTTATGAGGAAAGTTTCATATAGTCCCAGATTTATAGTAGGGAATACTTTTGATAGCAATTCTTCTCTATAAATAATATAAGAGAATAATAATGAATGATTTAGATCGAAAAGATATTATACATAATAAAAGAAAACTTGCGTGGCTAAAAAACTATGGAGTAGATAATATTTTTAAAGATCCTAAATTTATAAGTCTTCTTCGCAGAAAACCATGGAGCTCGTCTCCATGGTCATTGACAGTATTTGTAAAGGAGATACAGTGCAAAAAGAACTTTGTTTAGTTTCAGCATCTGGTGGATTAGATTCAAGTCTAACTTTATCTATTCTTAAACTTGCAGGATATAAAAATATAATTGCTTGTCATTTTAACTATGGACATCGAGGTAGTCTTGCCGAGCAAATTGCTATTGATAATGTATGTATTGAATTAAAAATACCATTAAAAATATTTAATCTTAAACATATTTATGATAGTATGGAATTAGAAGATATTTCAATGTTAGCTAATAAAAATGCAGAAATTACAACTGGAACCGCAAATGGATTAAAAACTGTTGCTGCGTGGCACTGTGGTAGAAACATGATGTTCATCACTACTATGGCAACTTTTGCAGAAGCAGAAGTTATGAAACATAATTATGAAAAAGTATATCTTCTTGGTGGATTTCTAAATCTTTCAGAATCAGGAATTTATCCTGATAATAGTGAATACTTTTTAAGTTCTGCATTAGAATTTTTTAAATATGGAACTTTAATAGGTAGGCGAATTCAACCACTTTTTTGTCTCTCAAATTTGATGAAGAATGAATTGTTCGTTTTAATTAAACATCTTGATTTGACTCGTGTCTATCGTCATACAATTTCTTGTGATCGAGCATGTGTTGAAACACCAGTTTGTGATCATGTATTGATAAATTATATTGCTCCAAATAGTAATAATTCTGTTGCATGTAACTGTATGCAGAATGGAATACCTGCATGTGGATCTGGATTGCTTTCATATTGGGCTTCAAAAATGGTTGGGATGGATGATATGAAAATTCGTAATTTTTACGAAGTACCATCCAATGAACCATATGAAGCTTATATACCAGATCATCTAAAACAAGGATTCAAAAAGAATCCTGATGTTAATGATATCATTAATCGAATTCTTTTACCTGAAGACAAATTAGATAATTTAAGAAAAATATTAAATTGTAAGAATAAATTATTATGATTAAATTTGGTATAGTTGGACACCCTGAATACATTCATTTTTTTGCTTTACATGAATGTAAAAAGGAACTAGAGGATCTTGGTCTGATGTATACTGAAGATAAGGATGTTGATTTTTTACTAGTTCATACTTATAGAGTTGAACGAGATTTTTTACAAAAACAAGCAGATGGAAATATTCCAATCATTTTACTGGAGCGGATTGCTGCAAGTAATGTTCATTGCAGAGATCTTTTACGACATCCAAATGTAATTGGTATAGTTAAAGAAAGTACCTATGTAGATTGGAAAATTAATAATGAACCTCGTTACGAAGGTTATTATCATCTACATATATTAGCAAAAGAATATGGATTAGATAAACAACATCCTGAAAAAGTTAGAATACCGAAGTCATCTGAATTAACTGAAAAAGATATGGAAAAGGTTGACTTGTGGTATAATTTTGAAGTTTACGAAATGATGGATCCTTTTATATATAGAACTATTGACTATAATCAAAAGAGAGACATAGATATATGTTTTTATGGAACTACAGATTATAATAGGGATAGTTTAACAATGCATCGTAAAAAATGCATTGAAGAGATGGGAAAATTAAAAAATTGTAATGCAGTATATTCTAATAAAAGAATTAAAGGCAAATACAAATATGTTGATACAATGGTGGGATCAAAAATATCAGTTTCCCCGTGGGGTCTTGGGGCAAAGTGTTATAGAGATTTTGAAAGCATATATGCTGGTTCAATTCTTTTGAAACCTGATACTTCTTTTGTTAGAGATAGAGTTGATTTGTATAATTTAGATAACAAGTATTACATAACATGTAAATTAGATTATTCTGATTTACAAGAAAAAGTGGATTGGGTTAAAACTAATTGGGATGATTTAAAAGACTTTAGAGAATCAGCAAGAAACAGATTGTTAGAATATCATAAAAAAGAATCAGTTGCTCGACATATTAAAAAAGTAATAGATGGATGTCTTGAAAGAAGAAAGTGAAATGAATCTGACAACAATTCCACAAGAATTATTAGGTCCATGGATGAATCTTGATTTTTCGAAGCTTCGTTATCCACTTGATTTTAAATATCGTGATAGAAATAAGATTTTAGAAGTTCAGTGGGCTAATTGTAAAGATTTAGCTCCTGATTACTTAAAACAACAGAATAAATCTGTCATTGATATTTCGGCTGCAAATGGTGCTGCTCTTGAGATATTTAGATATTTCGGTTATGATATTATGGCTGTAGATTATTACAGAGAACCGAATGGTTATGAGTTATTTTTAAAGTCACAAAATATTCCCTACATAAATCATGATTGTTCAATTATTCCCTATCCGATTAAAGATAAGAGTTATGATTTACTTTTAAATTTTAGTGCTATCACACAGTATTCTAATGATTTGACAATATGGCCTAAAGTAATGGATGAATTTGCGAAAATAACAAAATCAACAATTTGTATGATAGTTAATTATGGATGGAAATTAGATAAAGGTAGACAGTATCTCATCGATTGGAAACATCCAGATTTTAAATTAACTCTATCAAGTCAAAATCGTTTTCGATGGGATTTAAAATGAATGATATAATTGACAAAATATTTGTGGAAAATCCATATAATAATTTTGATGCTTCTTGTTATCCACTTGATCTTCAGACATGGACAAATAATGATAAAATATTTAAAGAAACTATTCTTGAATTGAAGCCATCTATAATTATAGAAGTTGGATCATGGAAGGGAGCTACTGCTATTATATGGGCTAAAATTATCAAACAATATAAACTAAATACAAAAATAGTTTGTATTGATACATTTCTCGGAAGTTCATCTCATTGGTCTAGACTCAGAACAGAGTTTAAAGATCTTAGACTTAAAAACGGATACCCAACTTTATACTATCAATTTTTAGCTAACGTTATACATGCTGGATGTCAAGACGTTATAGTTCCTTTACCGAATACTAGTATGGCTGGATATCTAATTTTAGAAAATCTTGGTGTTTCTTCTGAAATGATATTTATAGATGCTGCACATGATTTCGATAGTTGTTATATTGATATAAAATATTATTTAAATCTTCTTGCTCTTAATGGACGAATGTTTGGTCATGATTATAATTTACAATCTGTTAAAATGGCAGTAGACAAATTTAGAGATAGAAATGATATCAAGATAATAGATTACAAATCAACATTATGGTTAATAGAAAGAATAACTAAAAGGGTGTAGATATGCCATTACGAGATTTTCCGTGGTGGACACCGGATGCTGTTAAGTTTGTTGATGGTCTTTTAACTAAAGATTTTGAAGTTTTGGAATTTGGATGTGGTGGTTCTACTCCGTGGTTATGCAAAAGAGCAAAATCTGTAATAACAGTTGAACATAATCCTAAGTGGTATGACATAGTTAAAAGAGAAAATATTATCAATTTAGACATACATCTTTTAGATCGTCCGTATAATAATTTTACAGAAAAATTTCCAGATAACTATTTTGATTTCATTATTGTTGATGGAAGAGATAGAGTTAAATGTTTTGGTGATTCTATTAGAATTTTAAAGCCTGGGTGTTGGATAGGGTTAGATGATGCAAGTCGAGAAAGGTATTCGGAAGCATGGAAATTAGTTGACAATTGGGAAAAATATAAGACAGTCAACAAAGATCCCAGAAAAGCGAAAACTGGGTCGTTGGTAACTTGGTTTTGGAAGAAACCGTAAGGAGTTTATCGTTTGAAAAACATATTTGTTTTTTGGTCTGGCGGACATGATTCTACATGCGCACTAATAAAGCAATTAGAAAAAGAACCAGAGAATAAATATATTCTCTGTTATGTTGATGTTGAAAATAACTCTGGAAAATCTAAAAATGAACAGAGTGCTATTAGATCAATTTTGAGGATTCTGAAAGATAAATTTATCACAACGAAATTTGAAACCAGACAAATTAAAGTTAGTTTAAGTTATCATGGAATACCAAACCTTATACAGCAGATGTTGTGGTCATTTTCAATTCAGTTATTTGTGAATAGAGAAGAGAAAATAGATTCTGTTGTTTTTGGTTATATTCAGGGTGATGATTATTGGCATATAAAAAATCAATGTGAATCAATTTTGAAGCTAGTTTTTTCTGTTAATCAGACTAGTGGAAATAAAGATTTACCCGTTGATATTGTTTATCCCTGTGAATGGACTACGAAAGAAGAAGTGATTAATTTTTATAAGCAAAACGATACATATAAGTGTATTAAGTCATTAGTTGAAACATGTGAAAATCCATTAGCAGATGGAAGACCTTGTGGGGTATGTCATACATGTAATACATTAAAAGATAGTGTTGCTTTAATAGATGTTCAGAGTAAGAGATGTGAAAAACAAGAGTGCCAAATTGCTGATACTCCTGTTGATGTAAGACCGAGTATAGAAAAATGAAAAATAAAAAACGAATGGCTGAATTTAAAAGAATTCATGGAACATCAGTAATACCACCTGGTATTTATTGTTATGAAAATGGGATGTGCCCATATTGGGATGAAGATAGAAGAAGATCAAAACAAGATTCTGGCTATTGTCATTTCTTAGAAAGGGGTGACTGGAATACAAACCACAACTACAATCTAGTTGAAATTAAAACTGGAAAAATAGTTAGTGAAAATCCACCAGGATTAAGCCTTCTTTGGGATCAGTGTAAAGAGTGCGGAATTAATACTGAAGATTCTGAAGAACAAAAAGAACGATTAATTCATGTTAAATTAAAAAAACCAATTAAAATTAAAGTAAAATATGAACTAAGAAAGAAGGAGTAAGGATGGCTATACATTCTGTTAGTGGCATAATTAAAGTTTGCAGAAAACTTAGAGAACAAGGTAAGTGCAATGATATGGATGGAAATATGATTGCGGATTCATTAGTAAAAAATCGATTTGCAATCAATATTGATTCTATTAAATTACTTTCAAATTATAGTTGGTTTGATACTTTATTGATTGTTCCTGCTTCTGATTATGAAAGTTTTTGTATGCTTCTTGCTCATGAATGGCAAGTAAATGAATTGCATTGGTGTTCTTTTACTAAGAATAATCGTTTTAAGATTTTGTCTTTTGCTAATAGTGACAACATATTAATGCCACGAAATGATAATCCTGTTTATCTTAGAATGTGGTGGGACTAACAATGATTAAACAAGAACAACAAAAAGTTGAAGATTTGTTTGACGTATATTTGTTTAATGATGATAAGAATACAGAAATATATGTTGTTCAAATTTTAACAACTGTTATAGATTTAGCTCCTAAAATAGCAGCAAACATACTATTTGATGTTAATAAAAAAGGAAGAGCTTTAATAGACACTTGTTCGAAAGATGAAGCTGTAATTAAAAGAAATAAATTGATAGCATTTGGTTTAAAGAGCGAAATTTGTAAAGTAGATTAAAGGAGTTTGAAGTGTCTACAACTATTAGATTTGTCGACTTAATACAACAAGTTGCAGATGATATGTGGAAATATAAAGACGAGCAAATAAGAAAAGCAAAAGAAAAAGGTATAAATCCATATCATCTATGTGCAGATTATTATACTACTGCTAATGATTTAAAATGGCGATGGGATATGTTTGTTACTCCGAAGACATATGATGGTTTAAAAATAATTGATATGCCGCAAGGTTCTCTTGCTGAAAAATGTAGACAGTGGCTTTTTGATCAAACCAGACATGGCCATTTTGATATGTTCTGTCCGAAACAACATTGTTCGTCAAATGCCAGATTTAAAAGGGCTGATCATCCTTGGGATAGTGCAACTGAAAAGTTAATTGATGATCGAAAGAATGGAGTTAAAAAGAAATCAGTTTATCATTTAAATGACGGAACTAGAAAACCATATTGCATAAGTATTAAAAAAGCACCATGTAAATTTAGTCATTACATGAGAAGAAGAAAATTTCTACCAATGGTCAGAGAAGAATTTGGTGAAGTTACTTGTGTTAGATGCCTTGGTTATATTAAGAAAGACGAATCAGAAGTTAAAAGAAACATTATAGCTAAAACACTCGGACAAACAAATGGATAAAATTACAGAACATGAATCAGCAAAAATTATTCAAGCATTGGATTCAAAACAAGAAGATCAAGAAATATTAATTCCTTGTAAACATTTCTCAGAATCATATTTTCCAGCAATAAAGAGTGATATCATTAAAGTTTTTTCTGAATTCTCTATTCATTTGCTCCGCGAAAATATAAATTCTGGAACATTATCTGTATTAGATATAGACAATAAAACTATAAAAGAAAAAATGGCTACAGTTGTAATAAAATTCAAATCTTCATCTTTTGTAGTTGAGGATATCTTTAATGCTATTGCTAGATCACTATGTAAAAAAGATGAAATTGATTACAGCATGTATGCTGGTTTTATGATTAAGAATAAAGAAAAGAAGGAGCTTGTTCGTGAGTAGAACAGAAGTAACTACAAAGGTTTGTGAGAAAATTACATGTGATGTTTGTGAAAAAGTAAAATCTTTTGATCAATTAATTTTAAAAAATGAAGATAATGGTCAAGATGTTTGTAGAAATTGTATGTTATTACTCCCGCCTGAAAAGTCAGTAGATGAAGAATTATTTAGAAATTTGATATATGCAATTAAATATGAAGATAGAGAAGAGGTTAAAATTCTTCCTAATTTGAATATTGGTATCTTTTCTATCTGGGGAAATGATTGTGGAAATATGTGGTTTGTAAAACATGAAAAATTACAAGATGTTACAGAATACTATTTAAAAACATATGATTACGAAAATCCAATATTTCTTCATGAAGTTTTTAAAAATGGAAAAGCTCTCGGTGCTAGTCTAAAAACAACAGTAACATTTAAAAGGAAACATTAATATGGAAGTAGATCTATTCTTAAAGACATTAAAGAAATGTGTAGATGAATATAGGAAGTTACAATCTGAAAGTGACAATGACGGAACTATATTGCATTATTTTAATTCGTCTTTAAAAAAGTTCTTGAAAGATAATAAATCATCGATGGACATGCTTTTTGCAATGAAATTTAATTTGTCGTTTTCAAAGTTTGTAGAAACATATATATGGAAAGAGTAGTATATGAATTTTGATCTTAGTCCTGATCAACAGAACTGTGTAGATGCTATTGTTTCATGGTGGAAAGATGGTGTTGAACAATTGATTACAATGGGTGGTTTTGCCGGAACTGGAAAGACCACAGTAATAGCTACACTGAGAAATTTATTTCCAAACACTAGAATAGCTTTTTGTGCCTACACAGGGAAGGCTGCTAGTGTTCTAAAAAATAAATTAAATGCATGCGGTGTATTGCGGGATGGAAATTTTTGTGGAACTATTCATTCTATGATATATAACCCGATTCTTGATAAAGATAAAAAAGTTATAGGGTGGGAATTAAAATCATCTCCTCCGCCTTATGATTTAATAGTAATCGACGAAGCAAGTATGATTAGTGAACAAGTTTTCTTTGATCTAGAAAGTTTTAAAATTCCAATACTTGCTACAGGAGATCATGGTCAGCTACCTCCCATTGGTGGTGATTTGAATTTGATGGAAAATCCAGTTCTTAAATTAGAGAAACTTCATAGACAAGCAGAAGATAACCCTATTGTTAAATTATCTTTTCTTGCACGAACAGATGGTTATATTCCTTATGGAGTCTACGGTAAAACTGTAGTTAAAGCCCATGCTAAAGATAGATTGATAACTGAGTTTATCAACAACTCTAATCATTTTCAAAATACGGTTATTCTTTGTGGTTTTAATAAAACCAGAGTTGATATTAATAAAAGAATTCGAAAACATTTTGGTCACGTTAATGACTATCCAGAGTGTGGTGAAAGAGTTCTTTGCTTAAAGAATAATCGAGCAGCTAAAGACTGTCCAATTTATAATGGTGTTCAAGGAATAGCTGAATACTGTAAAGACATGGCTAGTTATTTAGATATGATTATAAAAATAGATGGTGAATGTGAATCTTATTGTGGTCCTGTTAGTAAAGAAGCTTTTAATAATGACTCCCCGGAGCTTACTCATAAATTTGTTAAAAGACAAGTTTTGGTTAAAGAACGAGGAGATGAATATTTTAAATTTATGAATCAGCCAATAGATTATTTTGATTATGGATATTGTTTGAGTGTTCATAAGAGTCAAGGTTCTGAATGGAAACGTGTTATGGTTATTGAACAACCATGCAAACATTGGGCAGGTTCTGATTGGAATCGCTGGCTTTATACAGCTGTAACAAGAGCATCTGAACAGTTACTGATAGTAAGATGAAAAATTCTATCATTTTACAACTACAGAATTTTAAACCGATAACAAAAAATTTTACTTGGATTTATTCTTTGCTGTTAGATAAAAAAATAGATATAAAAATAAGACATATAATTGATAGTTGTCTTACTAATTTTGTAATACCATCTAGTGTGAATACAGAAGAAAAATTCTTTTATACGGCCACAAGAGCTCTATTAGCATCTAAAATTAAAATTGTAACGCAAAGATGTTTTATTTCAAATCTTGTAAAATATGAATATACTAATCAATCTTTTACTTATAAAGTTGTTTATATATCAAATACAACTAAAATGATGCAAAGGTTTATATACTTTAATAATATAGATGAAATTGGAGGATTTAAAGTTTTAAACAAGAATGATTATAACGAATTAAACGGAGGACTTACAAATAATGCTGGAGATCAAAAAGTATACACAGAATCCCAATAAAGAAATAATAGAAGCTGCATTAAGGATTCATCCTAAAGTAGTCATTAAAGACTCTGAGGATGAAGCTAGATTAATACAGCTTTGTCTGCGTCAAGAAGAAACATCTATATTAGTTCATGCAAATGCACAAATAGAACTTAGTTGTTCTCTTTGTGTAGCTTATGAATTACTATGTAATGATTTAGATATCACCTTTAAAACTAATTTAGTTAATGGTCATGATCTGTCATATATTACGCCCAAAGAAATTTCTAATGATGATCAATTGAAATCGTTTTTCATAAAGTATATTAAGAAAATAAATACTATGATTAACGAGCTTAGAAATTTCAAAAAGCCTGTTAATTATCGTTACATTGTTCCTGGTTGTATAAAGGTTGATGTTCTTTTTACTGCTAATTTTTCAGAGCTTATAAAAATTATAAGACTTGAGAGATTAGCAAAAACAAGTAACGAATTGAAAGAGATATGTAATATATTATATATCGAATTTAGTAAGATATGCCCCAATGTATTTAATAAAACAAATTTAAAATTCAAACTATAAAGGAAGTTATGAGTGAAGACATTTCTCGTGATCAACAACCACTAACAATTGAATTATGTACAAGTATTAAACAAAGTTCTGTAATTGACACGCTTAAAGATTATTTCAATAAGAATCCATCTGTTCTTGGTGACATTGTCCAAAAGTCTATTACTACAGAACAATTAGATAAGAATCTCGAAACAACAATTAAAGCTCTTGTTATATCAGGAACTCTTGCAGGAACTATTGATATTAAATTGAGTAAAGTTATTGATGAGTTAAATATTGAAAAAATGGTTGAAGATTATGTTGATGATGTTTGTAGTTCTAAAGATATAGATGGTAAAGTAGAAGAAGAAGTTGAAGAGCAAGTTGGTAATGTTATTGTTGATAGAGATATCTCTGATAAGATGGAAGAATTGGTTGAACAAAAAGTTGATGAAAAAATAACTGATAGTGACATAAGAGATAAATTAACTGAATATGATTTTGATGGAAAAGTCGAAGAAAAGATTAGTAGAGAACTTGAAAGTTATAATTATGAGTTAACTGTTTCTGATATAATAAAGAAAATATTAACTCCTGAATATGTTTCTGCTACTCTGAAAGAAGTTATAAGAGAAAATCAAGAGAAATCAATTCCGAAAGAAACATTAAATCTTGAACAAGTTAATCTTTTTGTTTCTGTAAAGAAAGATGATCTTGATTTTATTACAAAATTATTTAACATAATGGGAATTAAGTATGAGCAACGAAACTCTTGACTATATGTTTTTTGCTGATTGTCATGGATTGATTAGTGTTGCACCGTGGGACAAAAATGAGTTCTATGGAATGAAAATGCATGCAATAGCAAACCCCCAAAGATTTCATGTATATGGAACATTACCATTAACAAAAGAAATATATGAATCACTCAAAGAAATGTGTAATGATGAGGTGGGTAAAAAAGTTGCATTGAATGCAATTAAGGATTGTAGATATAATCTTCCTGTTGAACAAATAGGACATTTAATGTCTAATATGAAAAGAATACCAAATGACTCTTTGGATCCTTTCTGGCATGATCCCAAAGAACAAGAAAAAATAAAAGCAGAAGTTCATAAATTATTAGGAGAACAACCAAGTGACACAACAAGTAATCAACAATAATCCTGCTATAATTCCACTAAGAACAATACAAGATGATGTTCTTGTTAAAGATATGAATTATGAATTTTATTATCGAAGGATTGTAAAACCAGATAATACACCATCTGATTTATTCAATCTACATTATCGTGAACAAACAATACCTACTTGGGAAACATGTAATGGTTGTTTAGCTGGAAATTTTACAGTCGTTAAGACTGAAGAAGCTATTCGACAAATTCGTGAAGGACTATCAGCACAATTGATTGGTGAGAAACATTTCAGATCTGATACATCTGTCAAGTCGACATTTTTGTTATCTGATTATGAATTGCAACTTCCGACTGATGCTTCTGCTGATAAACTTATATTTAAGTTAGTAACGAACATTGATGCAGAAATTGATGTTCTAAGTAAAGCAGGTCTCTCGTTTAATATCATTAATGGTTTTAGCGGGAATCATGCTTTACAACTTAATTATGGTTTTATGAAAAATATCTATGGTCCAGAACCCACTGATGGATCAGAGAGAAAATGTTTGTCCACTAATAATCCATTCTTACTTGATGAATATACTCATCGTTTGATACATAATAGAAGTATGGCTGTATCATATGCTGAGGTATCTAATATTCGGAATAATGTTCAAACTAAAATTGAACAGTTTAAAACAATTCCGATAACAGATGCATTCATCAATGGAATGGAAACTGACTTTCCAAAGAAATTCGTAAAGAAGTTTGAGTCAATATATGAAAATCTTCCTGCTGAATATGAGAATATGTATTGGATTTCGTTTGTCCTATCTATTCTTATTGATGCAGAAAAGAAAGTAAACCTCGAGATTAAGCTTAGAGGTTTTGTGAAACAATATATCAGAAACTATATTGCATCTCAAACAACTACACCAGCATAAATAAAGAGGGAGATATTCTAAACGAGTATCTCCCTCTTCTAAAAATATGCAACTAACAAACAAAACACAATTACTAATAGATCAAATTGATCCAACTAAACAACAATGTTTAGATTGTAAACAATATTATGATAAATCTGAATTTTTTAAAAATAGAAAATTTGGATTTTTTTGTAGTAAATGTCCAACAAATCCTTTGTTATTGGAACCCAAAAAGATCTCTAAAGAAGAGCTAGAAAAACTAACTCGACAATGGAGTTTAATTAGGGCCTCAGTTGGGGACTCAGTTAGGAGATCAGTTTTGGCCTCAGTTTGGGACTCAGTTAGGGACTCAGTTTTGGACTCAGTTTTGGACTCAGTTGAGGACTCAGTTTGGAGCTCAGTTGGGAGCTCAGTTTGGGGCTCAGTTTGGGACTCAGTTGGGAACTCAGTTAGGAGCTCAGTTTGGAGCTCAGTTTGGGCCTATATTGGTGGATTATTTCCAGAAATAAAAAAATGGAAATATATTGAAAATATTGAAGATCCATGGAGACCATTGCTAACACTTTGGTACTCCGGATATGTACCAAGTTTCGATGGAAAAATCTGGAGACTTCACTGTGGTAAAGATGCAAAAGTAGTAGCTGAGTTTAACTTCGAAAATAAATAAAAAAGAAAGGATATTATGATTAACTCAGATCCAGTTGAAATTATTAAACTCAGAGATTGGAATAGAGCTTATCGAACAGGTAAACCTTTTGTTAGTGATGAAACATATGATGCTCTTTTGAATGCCGCAAAAGAAAAATATCCTACGCATCCATTCTTTACTCAAGTTGGCTATTTGAGTAGTGATTTTGGTAAAGAGGTTCCTCTTGAATATATAATGGGTAGTTTGAGAAACTATCATTATTATCCAGATAAGACTAATAGTAAATATAAAAAAGATGATGATACAGATACATTTTTAGCAAAGTACAATAATGGTTCAGGTTGGTTTATTACTGATAAGATTGATGGTCTGAGTGTTATGGTTACTTGGCTTGATGGTAAAATAAGTCATGCCGAACTCAGAGGCGATCACTTAACAGGAACTGATTGTACTGATAAAGTAAAAATGATACTGCAAAATAAAGAATTCCCTGGTTGGATAAAGGTTGTTTTGCGCGGTGAAATAGTTCTAACAGGAGATCCTGCTGATCTTGGTTTAAAGAACAGAAGGAATGGCGCTGTTGGAATAATGAAGAGAGAAACATTAGAAAACGTAGATAGATTAAAAATCTATTTCTATGAGATGGTTGACAGGATTGGAACTGTTGATTCTTTTGCAGTTCAATGTTTACCAACAAAAGAAACAGAAAGACTCATTGAGATAGAACATAATGGATTAGATGTTGTTTCACATTATTATATGTGTCGAGATACACCTCTGTCAACAATAGCTCAGTATCTAGAAAAATCAGCTCAGGATTTTGTGGCTGATAAATATGATTCGGATGGTAAAGTTATTTGTCCGAATTTGTATGTAAGAGAAAACTCTGAACTTCCTGATGGGAAGATTGCATTTAAAAAACAATCTCAAGTTTATTTAACTGAAATTACTGATATAACATCACAAGTATCCAGAATGGGTAAGTTGATTCCTGTTGTTCATTATAATCCGATTGATATCGGTGGAGTAACATGTTGTAATGCTACAGGATTTAATTATCAATTTATAGCTAAGAACAATATAGGGATCGGTTCGAAAATATTGATTTGTAGATCTCAAGAAGTCATACCTTATATTACTAGTGTTGTTGAAGCTAAGAATTGTTCATTACCATCAATCTGTCCTGATTGTGGTCATTCTGTTAGATGGGATGAAAACGAAGTGCATTTAATGTGTAGAAATTTAAATTGCCCATCACAGGCATTAAAGAATATTACACATTATTTTATCTCTCTTGGCTTGGAGGAATTCAGTGAAGCTAGTTTTGAAAAGCTGGGAGTCAAATCAATATTTGATGTATATGAATTAACTGCTGATAAGATTAAAGCTATTGAGGGATTTGGTGATAAATCTGCTCAAGATCTTGTAAGAAGGATTCAAGATACTAAACGAACAAAACCTGAACTTTTAATAGAAGCTTTGGGTATTGAGTTTGTTGGTAAAACAGTCTCCAAAATTCTTGTTAAAAATTTCTCCTGGGAAGATATTAAGAATGTAAAAATTACAACAGAAAGTCTTACTAAACTTCCAGGTATAGCTGAAAAGAAAGCAAAATACATTATTGAAGGTTTAAAAGAAATGTCTCATGTTATTACTCAACTAGAAGATATTGGTGTTGCTGCAGCATCGTCTGGAGGAAGACTAGAGGAAAAGACGTTCTGTGTTACAGGATCATTAAAATCGATGACGAGAAGTCAAGTTGAGAAATGGATTATTGATAATGGTGGTTCCGTATCTGGTATTAAAAAGATGACTGGAATGTATTTGGTTTGTAATGAATCTAGTAGTTCGGCCAAATATAAGAAAGCTCAAGAATACGGAATTCCTATAATTACTGAAGAAGAATTGTTTGCTATGGTTAAATGATCATGTGAACAAACTTTAAATATTTTTAGCAACTTCTTGTACCCGTGACAGCCGCTTTCTTATAACCCTGTTCGGAAGTTTAAACACTTTTTTGGGGGTATATCAAGAATCCTAGACGGTACAAGAGGTTGCTTTTTTTCACACGGAAAATTCCGATAAATTTTTTTTGTTCAATTTTTTGAATGCTTTGGTGAACAAATAACTAATAGTAACTCAAACTGGAATAACGAAAGGAAGTATATTATGGATACATGCACAGAATGTGGACTAATTCATCCTCCTGTTGCTAGGGGTCAATGTCCTGTGGCAAAAGGCAAACAAGTTAGACAACAAGCTGAATCTGAAGTTTCAACAGTAGTTACAAATTTATCTTTTGATATACAAAAAGCATATTTAGTTAAGATTCAAAAGATAGATAGTGTTGAACAGAAAGAATTGATAGGTAAAAAGATTTTAGAATTTATTAATACATTGCAAATATAGTTAGGATTTTATTATGGCTATTTATGCGGAGACCCAATATCAGATTAAATTGTTTGTTGGTAGTTTCGAAATAACTAGCTATCTAACTAAAATAAAAATCTTTAACTCAGTTAATAATACTTGGCCGATAGTAGATTTAGTAATGGAGATGGACAATCAAAATATTATCGAAAATGATATATATGGTAAAGATCTTCTAAAATTACAAATATGGATATCAAGAGAAGATGGTACTCCTCTTGATCCTCCAGTATCGATGGATCTTTTATATCTCGAATCGAATTTAGACTTACCTGAAAAACCTGAAAATAATATTGGTATTCTGAAGGATACACCCAGAATTCAAATAATAATTAGAACTATACCATATCCTGCATTTAACGTAATGACAGCCTTCATTAATAAACTTTGGGAGGAACCAACAGGAAAGGTTCCTCTTGATCTTGTTAAAGAAGTTCTTGAACTGAGGGGCATATTACAGAAATCTATTGTTGAAGATGCAAATAGAAATGAATACTTTGTTAGTCAATTAATTATTCCACCTATGACTGTTAAAAGGTGTATTGATTATATTGATGAAAAATTTGCAATCTTTATGGGACCTATGTTTCGTTATTGTAATTATGAGGGAACATTCTTATTATGGGACTTAACTGCACACTATGTTGCTAATATATCAGATCCAAAAATAAGGTTTTACAAAGTATCTTCGCAATATGATAGTGAAGATGAGTATTGGAGAATACAAAATATAGTTGCAAATGATTGGGGTAAATCATATATTGCTCGTGATAAAGTTGAAACTATTCACTATGGAAATTCATTACTAGTACAACACTCCTATCATAATATGTTAGTTACACACCCAAGATCGGATCTTTTTTATACATTAGAAAGAGATGCTGATACTGTAATTAATGAAGTTGGTATATGGGACACCAATGATAAATTAAAATATGCACCTGAACTTAAAACTAGAAAAATGTATCATACTGATTTAGTTGGTTTTGAAAATAGTGGTTATAGTGCTGATTATTCTCAATTTCCAATTACTTCTCGTTTGGGTGTAAAGTTTAAAGATGCTTTTTCTATTAAGATGATAGCTAGAAGAAATGTTAGCATAAAACATATGATGTTGATTGGTGAAGTGGCTGAAGTCATACCTTCATCTCAGCATGAGTTTTTACCCGGTAAAGATTATTCAGGAGCATATATTATTGGGAGTTCTGATCTCGAATTATCTAAAGTATTAGATCCCAACAGAGGTGGCGGTGATAACTATATGGCTCAAGCAACATTAATTTTATTTAGAACAGTACAAACAAAGACATAATCATGAATCAAAAACAAAATGTTAAACAGAAATTAGCTGAATATTTCAAATGTAAAAAAGATCCACTTTATTTCATTGAAACCTATGTACAATTAGAAATGGTCGGTGGCAATAAATTAATGAAAATGTATGAGCCACAAAAGAAACTCTTAAGAACGTTGTTGTTAGATCACCATTTAGTTGCTTTAAAGTCAAGACAGATCGGTATATCGACATTGATTCAAGCTTATATATGTTATGTATTTACATTTTATAAAAATGTTGTAGTTGGTATAGTCAGTAGAGATGGTCCTGAAGCTACCGATTTCTGCAAGAAAACAATTTCAATGTTACAAAATTTACCAGATTTCATTAGACCCAAATTTACAAAAGACACCGAACAAACATTCATTCTAGACAATGGTTGTAAATTTTATGCATCACAAGTAAATGATAGTAAGCCAGGCGGATTGTTTCGTGGTAAGTCTATTACAATTGCAGTAATTGATGAAGCTGCATTTATTCGAAAAATAGATGAAGCGTATACTGGTATGGCACCATCACTCTTTAAGTCACAAAGTGTTGCAAAACAAAATAATGTTCCTTACGGAACTATTATTATTTCAACACCAAATAGAACAGTTGGTATTGGAAAATGGTACTATCAGCAATGGAAACAAGCTTGGGAAACAGATTCTATTTTTAAACCATGTAAGATACACTGGAAAGAAATTAAAGAATTTGCAGATGATCCGATGTGGTATAAAATTCAATGTGAGTTATTGGGTAATGTTCAATGGAAAATAGATCAAGAATTGGAAATGAAGTTTATTGCTTCATCTGATTCTTTTTTACCTAGTGAAGTAGTTTTAAAATTAAACGATTCTGAAAAAGATCCTATAGCTATTTTAAACATCAATGGTTATGATTTTTATCAATATGCTAAACCAGATCATAATAAATTCTATTTAATAGGTGTAGATACTGCATCAGCAAGTGGATTGGATTACAGTGCTTTACAAGTAGTTGATTATGAAACACTTGAGCAATGTGCTGAATTTAAAGATAAAATGAGAGTAGACGAATTTTGTAAGCTCATTGATCTTGTGAATAAGGTATATCCAAATAATATGATTGTTGTTGAAAATAACTCGTATGGTAATCAAGTTGTTGAATTCTTAACACAAACTGGATCATTTTACAGAATGTATCAACAAGAGCAAAAGAATGTCAATAAGAAATCAACAAAGTATAGATATGGTCTTTATACTGGACCACAAACTCGTCCGTTGATTATTGATGCTTTATATACAACTATATTAGAAGATCCAAATATAATCAAAGGTAAAAGAACTATACTTGAGCTTATAGGTCTTGTGAATAAAGAAAACGGAAGAGTTGAAGCAGACGAAGGTGAAAATGATGACTTATCTTTTGCTTATGCATTCTGTTGTTATGTGAAACTATATGATCCACCGCTTGGAATGGCAAGTCAGTTTATTCACAAAAATCTAGCAGATCAAATAGTTGATATTACTGCTATGAATTTTGATAAGCAATCATTTAATCCTGAAATATATGAATTACCAACCGAAATACAAGATGATAAGATTGGCGCTTCTGAAAAGACAAATAAACTTATACATAGACATATTAAAAAGAATTTGTTAAAGATTATGAATGAAGATGGTCCAAATATAGATATATCAAAAATTCTCGGTTTTAATATATCAACAGGTGAACGAAGAGAAGAACTAAAGAGACAATCAGGAAAAGAAGAGTTGGGTGATTGGAAAATCTAATTTTTGTACAAAATGATACGAGAACAAATTAAAAAGTTTTGTCTTGTGATGTCACAATAGAAGGGTTTTTAGATGATAGAAAATAATTCTAAGATGCAAGTTTTAGATGAAGCGTGGGGAATTTTACCAACATCATTATCTGTAGTTGACAATATTGAGGGACAAGACTTATACAGTTCTAGTAAAGTTAAAGGCAAGTTTGTTGAAGCTATAATGAAACAAAAGATTCTTGCTCCCGTATATAAAAAGATGGAGAATTTGATTGAACGACAAATCGTAATTCCTTGTTTTGCATCAAAGAACTTTATAAGTTTCCTGAGTCATAAATTCTTCTCTGATCAACTCTCAAAATCAATACTTGGGTTTTTCTATGCACCAAAAAACAAATTGTATGTTTTGTTGGATAACCAAACAAAATTTATTGTTTTTATGAGCAATACTGAATTGAGTTCTGTTACGATGCATGAACTGCAACATTATGCAGCATGGAATTTAAAAGCAAAATTTTATAACATCAACAAAAATATATTTAGAACGTATTTTAACTACTTTTATAATTTACAATTTAATGTTAATGCACCAGCAAGTGTAATTGATAATTTAGTAGAACATTGCTTTGAAAATTTTGAACTTAAAAAAGATCCATCAACAACCTTTTTAACTAAGTTTGCTGATGTGTTATTTAATCAATTAAGAGATTTAATACCAGATGATGAAGTAAGAGAAAAAGCTATTACAAAAATGTTAGCAATAGAAAAAATATACTTAACTGATCCTTCTGCATTTGTAGAATCTGTTCAACAAGGTGATCCAGATGTCAAAGAATTAGTTATAAATTTACATAGATCATATTCTTCTCTTGGTATTAAGGATCCAAGAAGTTTGACAATTCAAGAATTATTATATCCTTCGGAGATTATAGCAATACAAGGACAGCATAAGCCATCAGACAATCACTATATTTCCATTAAAGCTTTATAAGGAAATGAAGTATGCCTAATAGATTATCAGCGAATGAACCTGAGCCAATGATGACTCGATCTGATCATCGTAGTCTCATGTCAGCGATAGGTAATCTAACTAGTGCGGTAGCTAGAAATACTGCATCTGTTGCAAAATTTGCTGGAAGAAGTGCAGGTGGAGCAGTGAAAGCAGTTGGTCGAGCTGCTAGAGAAGAAGAAATTACTGTAGATAAATCTGCTCTTATTGGTGGTATGCTAAGCGCATTTAATCCGATACTTGGTAAGCTTGCTGATAAAGCAATAGAAAATTCAAAAGATGAAATTAAAAATGCTATACGAAAAATGGGTGATTCTGCTAAATCTGGTTTTCAAAATTATCTAACTAAAAGACGTATAAGAAAAGGTGGTGGTAGTGATTTTGATGAAGAATCAATATCTGAGGCAATGCCCAAACTACCAAGAGCTAAAAGGAAAAAATCATCTATTGATGATTTAGTTAGCGAATTAAAAGAAGAGAAAAAAGGCAGACGAAGTGGATCAGTTAAATCTTATAGATCTGGAACTATTATTTTAGGTAGAGAAAGACAGCCATCTTCTGATGTAATTTCTGCTGTTGATAGACTCCGCATTAGTAATTTACAAGCCATCAAGGGACTAACAAAAGCCTTAACATTTAAAGAATATCCCGCTAGAGATTTGCCAAAGGTTGCTCGTGGCGGTGTTATTAAAAGAACTGGTGCAGCCATTGTTCATAAAGATGAAAAAATTATTCCTGGTAGGCTTGTTGATGTTCAGACTGCATATTTACAACGCATAGCAGAAGCAACTGAATCTATGGCTGGTGGCCGTTTTGGTACATTCAGAAAATCTAAAACTGTAAAAGAAAAAGTTC
>Ga0172375_10000796_pt1 | contig 51263 bp, 48 predicted proteins | sample LakKiv1m_FD_114537 | JGI IMG/M metagenome (GOLD analysis project Ga0172375, IMG submission 114537) | Freshwater microbial communities from Kabuno Bay, South-Kivu, Congo - kab_092012_11.1m | ecosystem: Environmental > Aquatic > Freshwater > Lake | place: Democratic Republic of the Congo... | reverse complement strand
TGTAATGATTCCACGCCGTCTGATAACTTACTCCTAATTTTTTTGCATACGCTGATAATTTCATGCGTGCATATTAGCATTCTTTTATATTCTTTAATATACTTCTTATAAAAGAAAATGATATTGGGAAAATCGAGCAATAAGTTTGCAGTTGTCGCACCTGTTATCGCAGCTGCCGAACCACCTGTAAAATCGCTATTGATAAATGAAACCGTCAAATTTGCGCGATCATCAGCATCGCTAAATGCTCTGGCTAATGTCGGCGCAAAACTCAGCGTTGCGGTTGTCGCATCAACAATCGTCAACATAGCATTTAAATCAGCAGGTAAATTTGTAATCCGACTGGCAGGAAGTGTTGTGCCAATAATTGCTGCTGAAAACGTATCACCGACTAATGTAATGGTTGCTGTGTTTGCAACTGTGCCAGTGCCAGTGCCAACAAAAGTGGTAATGTCGTAATTTAACGCTTTATTGACAACACCGCCGTTGCGTAAAAAGAACTGAAAAATGCCGTCTTGCCCTGAATTACCAACTCGGGTATCTAAATCAGAAAGTGCGGTGACATTGATAGGAGCTTTAACCTGGGTATTAAGTGGAATTTCAAAATAATCTACATTTGCCACGCCATTTTGAATACCTGCATTCCAGCCTGCAGTTGCCGTGTGTGTTTTTAATTCTGCAACATATTCATAACGATATTCGATATTCATATTGCCATCACCCGCATCAGTCAAAATTATCTGCGCGGCAAGTACAGGTATTGAATTTGCTGAGGACGAGTATTCAGCAACATCATTCCAAGTAATGGTCATTTTCTTATTAACAGTGTCTAAATCCCAGTGAACGAGATTCGCACCTGTTGAAGTACCGCCAGCACTGACGGTTGTGCTAGCCTTTCTGGTATCTAAATCTGTCCAATACAGCGCGAGTGTGGGGAGATATTGCGCGGCATTACCAGGATTTTTAACGCCATCTTTTAAACCATTAGGCGTATAAGTTTTTGTTCCAGCACCAAAAGTTACCAGTCCATTATTGTTAATAAATAAGGTAGTGTAATAATTTGCCCCAAATTTCACACCAGATGTGCCAAAAATACTTGTAATATCAATACCTGGTGATTGCATGGGGTCATCGGAATGGACATAATTATTTTCACCAAAATCAGACGAACCACCTAACCCATTGATTAAGTCTTGTGCCAATACGCCTTGATAGCCCAGTAATGCCAGAAAATCTGTTTCTATTTTTCCGTTTTGAACTTCTAAATTCCAATCGCCTCCTAATGCACTTGAACCTGTTAAATCATTACTTGCGGCAACATCGGCTTGCGTGAATTTTGCCAATAAATTAACGAAATTTTCACCTTGTTCATCTTTTGCAACGTCACAACCATAAAGCAAAATATCGCCATTTTCTGACAGCGACTGTCCGATTTTTTCCAGTAATGGCGCGTAATTAGAAAGATTTTCACTATTTAATGAACCGTTTGCAAAATTCAGTTCACCGCGCGAACCGTGTGAAATAATGTGAATGGCATCGAGATTTTGTTGATACTGCAACGCCGTAGCAATTTGTTCTAGCGCGTTAGAATTTGCGTCAAGAAAAACAACTTTTGCATCTGAATTAAGGGCTGAAAGCAGTGCATCTTTTAAGTCAAAAACGCTAGCATCGACAAAAATAATTTCTTGTTTTTCGTTTTTCATAAAATTTTTAGAATTGAAAAGTGAATCTAATAGTTGTTGGAGTTTATCGACAACTCGATGTTTTAGTTTAGAAAAACAAAAAAAGTAAAATAAAAGCTAGCAATTTCAAAAAACATTGCTATAATTTGCAAACTTTGCCGGGGTGGCGGAACTGGTAGACGCGCTGGATTCAAAATCCTGTGGGAGTGATCCCGTGCCGGTTCGATTCCGGCCCTCGGTACCAAATATACGGCAAAGCAAAAGCCTGTTGAATTTAAATTCAACAGGCTTTTTTGTTGCCTGCCATTTTTGAAAATGACAGGCGAAAAATATCTACTTACGCATAAGTATCGACAGAACCACCTGTAACAACGCCGCCACTTACTGGAATTGCAGAACTTGTTGAAATCGCTCCAGAATTTGCGTCTGGATTAGCGGTGCCAACATTGAAATTAGGTAATTGTGGACTGTTTAATGACTGAATCGTTTGAGCAATTGTAGGTATAAAAGCTGAGATTCCTACCATAACTAAATCCTCTCCTGTTAATTGAAAAAACACCCGTCGTAGAAAACAAAACTACGCCTCACCCTCTTTTTCGTCATCATCGCTTAATTCTGAAATTTCTTTCAAACGGCAAATGGCTTTGTAATTCACACTGTTTTCCACCACATTCCCCTCGGAATCAAGAATTCCCACGACTTCACCTGTTAATAATTCCAATGCTTCATCAACAGTATTCACAGCGTAAATTGAAAATAAACCTTTTTCAACCGCATCTAAAACGTCTTGTTTTAACATTAAATTGCGTTTATTTGCTGCTGGAATAATGACACCATGTGAACCATTTAAACCGCGTGCTTGGCACAATCTAAAAAAACCTTCGATTTTTTCATTCGCGCCACCGATAGCTTGGACTTCGCCATATTGGTTAATCGAACCTGTAACCGCAAAATTTTGTTTAATCTTTGTGCGTGTCAACGCCGAAATCAAACTGCATAATTCCGCAAGTGACGCGCTGTCACCATCGATATGACCGTAAGATTGCTCCATTGCAATGCTGGCAGAAATGGCGAGTGGAAATTGCTGTGCGTAACAATGCCCTAAATAACCCGTCAAAATCATTACGCCTTTTGAATGCAATGCCTGACCCAATTCAACTTCACGTTCAATATCGACCACGCCGCGCGAACCTGGGTGAACGGTTGTGGTAATTCGCGCTGGCATTCCAAAACTGCTACCGCCCATATCCAAAACGGTCAAGCCGTTAATTTTGCCAATCGCTGCACCGTCGGTATCAATTAAAATCGTACCGTCGAGCATTTCTTCTAAAATCGTTTGCGACATTCGCCCATTACGATATTCACGCGCATTTAACGCTTGTTCAATGTGAATTCGGTCGAGTGTTTCGGCTTTTGTTTTAGACGCAAAGTGTGCGCTTTCACCAATAATTTCTAACGCCTCGTTAATACACGCCGAAAAATACGCCTGACTTTCAGCTAGCCTACAACTATGTTCAATTAAACTTTCAATTGCAGATTGCGTTAAAGGCTTCGTTTTCGCGTCCGTAGCTTGTTTAATCATTAACTGTGCGAAATGTTTCATTGTTGCTGGCGTGCGCGGAATTCGGTAATCAAAATCAGCTAAAACGCGAAACGATTCATTAAATTCATCATCCATTGCTTCAAGCAAATAATAAATATCAGCATTGCCAATCAAAATAATTTTGATATTTAACGGAATTACTTCAGGTTTAAGTGTAATCGTGTTGACGCTTTGCTCGGTGAAAGGTGATTCAATTTCGATATAACCTGATTTCAACGCCCGTTTTAAACCATCCCACACAAACGGATAATGCAGCACTTTTTCAGCATCTAAAATCAAATAACCGCCGTTGGCTTTATGCAATGCCCCAGCACAAATACGGCGATAATGCGGCATTAAAGTTCCTTGATCGTTGCTGTATTCCACACGCCCGAATAAATTTTGATAGGTCGGATGCGTTTCATAAATCACAGGCGCACCGCTGTCTTGTTTGTAATCAATCAAAATGTTAGGCGCGTATTGCTCCAAAATCAGTTTTTTCAACGTGTGATCGCGTTCAATCGGTTCGTTTGACGAAACAGGCATTAAAAAATCGTTAATCGTGAGACGCAGATTTTTTTTAATTTCAGCCAAATAAGTCACCACATCTTCCACTTCAGCGTAACACGAATTGAGCGGCTCAAATAATGGCTCAATGGCTACATCAATCGTATCGTTATTAAGTTTTATCATCGACGCGGCAAGTTCTCTACGCCATTGCGGTAATTCAAGTAACGCTTCACTTAAACAATCTTCGAGTTCTTCAATACGCTGTTTGTAAAGTTCTCGTTCTTCAGTGGATAACGCTGACAAATCTTCGTCACGCATCGGTTTATTTTCATAAAGTGGCAAAAAATTAAAGGTGTCATTTTCTGAAAATAAACCAATATTGATTTCACGCGCTTGTGCGTCAACGTATTCGGTTGCATCGCGGTAAGTGTGAACAAATTGCCGCTCAATCGCGGTTTTTTTCTGTTGATAACTGGGATTTTCAAACGCTGCGGGGAAAGTCGCTAAAACATCTGCAATTAACTTTTCAATATCTTTGCAAAAATTTTGCCCGTGTTCAGCAGGTAATTGAATTGCAATGGGTTCGCGCGAATTCTCAAAATTATCAACATAAGCATAAGAAGGTGGCGCAGCGTGATTTGGCGCAAGTGCTTGTAAATACTGCATCACCATCGACAAACGTCCGCTGCCCGTTTCGCCCATTACAAAAATGTTGTAGCCCGAATTCGGCATTGCAATCCCAAATTCAAGCGCGGATTGAGCGCGTTCTTGTCCTAAAATGGTGGTTTGTGGATCAAGCAGCTGTGTGAAATCAATCTCACTTAAATCGATTTTAGCTTTTAACGAGGATAGCGAAAGTTTTAGAGAATCTGTCATGAATTATTTTACGATAAGGCTGTTATTTACGGCTTTTACACCTTTGACTGTGCGAGCAAGTTGCACAGCGCGATCGGCTTCTTTTTGTGTATCCACAAAACCGCTTAATTGCACGATACCTTTATAGGTTTTAACGTTAATATCAAGGGCTTTCAAACGTGAATCGCCAATAAATGTCGATTTAATTTTGGTTGTTAAAACCGTATCGTCAAGATATTCGCCCGTACTTTCACGTTTAGTATTTTCAGCACACGAAGGCAGCACTGCGAGTAAGAAAAAACTAAGAAATAGCGTTTTGATAAATTTGTTAGCAATCATAATCAAAGCTCCAAGTTTGGGAATAAAGTGGGCATATCATAACGTTTTCGCGCTGCTGTGGGGTGTTTTGCGTAAAAAAACAAGTTTATTAACATCACTGCCCACGCAAAAAGAATTTATCCAGTTCTTGCGTTGATAAACTCACCCAAGTCGGGCGACCATGATTGCATTGACCACCACGCTCGGTTTGTTCTAATTCACGCAACAGCGCATTCATTTCATCTTGCGTTAAAACCCGATGCGCTCGCACACTGCCATAACACGCCATTTTCGCTAGCACTTCATCATATTCATTTTGAATGCGATAACTGTCTTCATGTTCGAGTAAATCCGCTAAAACATCGCGTACCAATTGTTCTAAATCACCTTTAAGCAATGCAGGTTGAGCGCGAAGTAGCAAGGTTTCCGCGCCAATGCGGTCAAGTTCAAATCCGAGCATTTGAAAAAAATGCGCCGAATCTTCTGCAAGCTGTGCTTCGGCTTTTGTGACGTTAATTTTTATCGGTAAAAGTAGCGGTTGTGAGGCAATTTTTCCTTCTGCATATTGACGCTTGAGTTTTTCTAACGTAATTCGCTCATGCGCGGCGTGCGTGTCAACCATCACCATGCCTGTTGCTGTTTCTGACAAAATATAAATCCCGTGCAAATGCGCGATGGCATAACCTAAAGTCATGCGGTTTTCATTGGTTTCAAAAACGATTTTTTCTTGTTGCAAAAAATTTTGCGGCGGTGAATATGAAGTTTGATAAGTTGGTGATGGCGCGAAATTTAAGGTTTGTTGTTGAGGCGATTGCTGGAAAAACTCCGCTTTTTGCCCGTCATTTTCATTTGAATAAGGCGCGAAATTTGAATAAGTTGAAATCGTCGGTCGAACATTTGCCAGCGCACGTTTCACGCAGGACAAAATAAAATCTTGCACAGCGCGAGGTTCACGAAAACGCACTTCGAGTTTTGCGGGATGCGCGTTGACATCAACTTCTTCGGGCGCAAGCGTTAAATAAAGCACGAAAATCGGTTGCCGACCTGAAAAAAGCACATCCAAATACGCTTGTTTTATCGCATACGAAACGGCTTTATCTTTTACCAATCGACCATTCACATAAAAAAATTGCATATCCGTTTGACTGCGTGAAAACGTCGGCACGCTAATCCAGCCACACAACGTAAAACCCGAAATTTCAAAATCTAAATGCAGCGCGTTGTCGATAAAATTCGGCGGACAAATTGCCGCAACGCGCTGTTCTTGCGCGGTTAAATCAAAAGCAGGAGCAAGTTTGAGAATTTCTTTTTGTTGATGAAACAGCGTAAAACCTAAATCAAAACGACTTAACGCCATCCGTTTGACAGCAGTTTCAATGTGAGCAAATTCGGTTTTGTCGCTTTTCAAAAATTTGCGTCGTGCAGGCGTGTTGTAAAACAAATCACGCACTTCAACGGTTGTGCCTTTTGGATGTGGCGCAGGATGAATATCGAAAAATTGTTCTGCACCGTCAGAAGTTACAGACCAGCCATATTGCACGTTTTCAATACTGGAAGTGAGCGTTAATTTTGCCACCGAGCTAATACTAGCTAACGCTTCGCCGCGAAATCCCATGCTAGTAACGTGTTGTAAATCTTCAAGCGTGGCAATTTTACTCGTCGCATGACGCGAAAGCGCGAGCGGCAAATCTTCTTTTTCAATGCCAATCCCGTCATCATTGACACGAATTAAACGCAATCCGCCTTGTTCAATATGAATTGTGATTTGTGTCGCTTGTGCGTCAAAACTGTTTTCAACCAATTCTTTGACAATTGACGCAGGACGGTCGATAACTTCCCCTGCGGCAATTTGGTTAATGAGTTGTGTCGGTAAAAGATGGATGTGTGAATTCGGCATTTTTTTATTCTGCAAAAGCATTTTCTAAACCGTTCGCTTGTGCATCACGCTCTGAAAGCGGTTGCAAGGCAAAACGATTTTCGATCAATTTCAAAATTGATGTCGTGTCGTAAAACGTGTGATCGACATAACCTTTTTTAGCGTGCGGCGACATAATAATTGCGGGAATTCTTGAACCTACGCCCCAACGGTCAAGTTGTGGCGGCGCAGCGTGATCCCAAAAACCGCCATATTCATCGTAAGTGATAATAATCGCGGTATTTTGCCAAATCGGACTTTGACGAATCGCTTGCACAATTTCTTTCACTTCTGCATCGGCATCTAAAATCGTGGCGTAACCTGGATGCTGATTTTTACTGCCTACAGGTTTGAAAAATGCCACGCTAGGAAAATCGCTTTTCAAATCTTCAAAAAGCTGTGATTTATCTTTTAAATGGGTTTTTCGTGCCTGTGAATCTGGCGCAAAATTTTCAAAATACACAAACGGTTGATGATGATATTGAAAATTATCGTCAGTTTTTTCACCTGCAATGGCATCGTTCCAACCGCCTGAATACCACGCCCAAGAAACGCCTTTTTCTGAAAGTCTGTCGCCAATCGTAACGTGTGTTTGAGGGGGCAAACGGTTTTCATCATATTTTGAATCATACGGCGGGTAATGCGGTGAAATCGTGTTCACTGCATAATTATCAGGCGTAACCGTTGGGTCTTTGGTGATTTTTCCCGTGAATTCATCGATTTTCCATTTTTTCAATTTTTCGGGCGCATTTTCAAATTTTGGTGTGCAAGCACAAATCAGCCATTGATGATTTAAAAATGAACCTCCGTAAGCGGCTTGAAAAAAATTATCCGCAAGCGTGAATTCTTTTGCGTATTGCCAAAGCACCGAATGCGATAAATCGTAATAGCCCATCGTCAAACCGCCAGCTGAAGAAAGTTGCGCGAAACGGTCATTTTTACCGCCGTTAATTTGCATTTGATGAATAAAAAAGCGGTGCGTTAAATCAGGATGTTTTTCGTTTTGGGCAACGTAACGGACAATATCAAACGGTTGATTAGGCAAGTTTTGCGGAAATCGTTTATCTGAAATCGCAGGTAAAACGCTGTATTCACGACCAAATTCATCAACTTGCAACGGAGCGTTTTTTGCGTTTTCCAGCCCGTTTGCATTCGGAAATAAACCGAATAAATTATCAAAACTGCGATTTTCTAAATAAATTACAACGATGTGTTCTAAATTTTGTAGCGTATTTGCTTGTGTGGGTAGTGAGAATAACGCAGTCAGGGCAAAGAGGAATTTTTTAGTCATAATGTCAGACAATAGATTTCATCAAGTAGAATTTAAGATGAGAATTTTACAACTTATTTTGCGTGATTGATGCGGTTTGCTTTCAATCTATCTTTAAAAAACTGTGCCATGAAATTAGAAATCAATTTTAAATTTGCTAAAACGCTTCCTTCGTTTAATTAGCGACAAATTTTTCTTATTTTCATCATGAATTACCACTGATCACACTTGCATTAAGTTTTTGCCTCTTTTGAACAAAATTCCCAGTAAATTATTATCTCGCGCTAAACTCAGCGTTTTAAAAATCTCTTTCACACGCTAAAAAATGTCTCACATACAAGAAAAAGGAATGGTTCATTGGTTTGCGCGACACGCGGTTGCGGCAAATTTGCTGATGTTGGTTTGTTTGTTGGGCGGTTTGCTTTTTATGGGGAGAATTGGACAAGAAGTTTTTCCCGATTTTGTCCTTGATAAAATCAGTATTACCGTTGTTTATCCAGGTGCAAGTCCCGCTGAAATTGAAAGCGGCGTGCTTTTAGCTATTGAAGACAAAATTAGTTCGCTCGCTGGCATTGATGATGTCACCTCAACTGCAAAAGAAGGCAAAGGTGTGATCGTGGTTGAAGTCGTTGAAGGCGCGAATGTCGCGCAAATTAGCGAGGATATTCAACGCGCGGTGAATCAAATTACTTCTTTACCTGTTGATGCCGAAGTGCCGCAAGTTGCGATTGTTGAAACCAAACGCAAAGTGATTTCACTAGCTTTGTATGGCAATACCAGCGAAAAAACGCTGCACGAACTCGCCGAACAGTTTCGGGATGAATTAGTGCAAAACCCACAAATTACTTTTGTTGAATTAGAAGGCGTGCGACCGCTTGAAATTAGCATCAACGTGCCGCAAGAAAATTTGCGCCGTTACAAATTATCGCTCGGTGAAATTGCTCAACGGGTGAAAGAAGCCAGTTTAGATTTACCTAGCGGCAGCGTGAAAACCGAAAACGGCGAAATTTTAATTCGTATGAAAGAACGCAAAGAACGCGGACGTGAATTTGCCAAAATTCCCATTATTAACACCGCAAACGGTTCACACGTTCTACTTGGCGACATTGCCCAAATTGACGACAGTTATCAAGACACCAATTACAGCGCGAGTTATAACGGCAATCCTGCGGTAATGGTGCAAATTTATCGCGTCGGCAAAGAATCACCGATTACTGTTTCTGATACAGTTAAAGCCTACATTGAAAAAGCGCAACCTGAATTACCCAAAGGTATTATCGCCGATATTCGCTATGATGCTTCCGTTGATTACAGACAACGTATTGATTTACTTTTAAAAAATTCCGCGCAAGGTTTGATTTTAGTGGTTATCGTGTTGGGAATTTTTTTGGAGCTACGTCTTGCAATGTGGATTGCAATGGGAATTCCTGTGTCATTCTTAGGCGCGTTTTTGATTCTGCCTTCGCTGGGCGTGACGTTAAATATGGTGTCCCTGTTTGCGTTTATGATTACGCTAGGCATTGTAGTTGATGATGCAATCGTTATCGGTGAACACGTTTATCATTATCGCCAACAAGGTCACACCGCTTTTGATTCGGCGGTGCGCGGCGTACAAGAAATGGCAATCCCTGTGACATTTAGTATTTTGACTAATATCGTCACTTTCATGCCGTTGCTTTTTATTCCTGGTGAAATTGGCAAAATTTTTTACGTCATTCCTGTGGTGGTGATTACGGTTTTTTCTTTTTCACTGCTCGAAAGTATTTTGGTTTTGCCAAATCATTTGAGCAAACTTGAAACAAATTATCAGCCGCGTGGCTTGTTTGCCTGGATTTTTAAATATCAACAACGTTTTAGTGATGCGTTTGTGCATTGGGTACGCCATTCGTTTCGTCGATTTATTGATAACACGTTGAAATATCGTTATTTAACCATTTTATCTTCGGTTTTATTGCTGATTTTGGTTTTTTCTTATGTGTTAAGCGGTCGAATGGGAATGACCTTATTTCCAAAAACAGAAGCCGATTTTGCCAACGCTGTGGTGACATTACCATTCGGCACACCTGTTGAAAAAACACAAAAAGTCGTCGCACAACTCAATGCAGCAGCGCAGCGCGTAATTGATAAAACTAAAGATGGCGATTTATTGTTAAAAGGTAAATTTGCCGAAATTGCCAAAAAAGGTTCGCATACCGCCGAAGTTAAAATTTATCTTGCGCCACCTGAAATTCGGGAAAAAATTATGAGTACCGATCAATTCACTAATTTATGGCGCGAAGAAACAGGCGAATTAGTCGGTGTGGAATCGCTCATTTTTGAATCCGATTCAGGCAGTGCAGGCGCGGGTGCAGCTTTAACGATTCAACTCAATCATCGAGATTTAAACGTTTTGCAAGCGGCAAGCCATGAACTGGCTGAAACGTTGCGTGGTTATACAATTGTCAAAGACATTGACGAAGGTTTCAGTGGCGGCAAACAACAACTCGATTTCACTATTTTGCCAGAAGGCAAAAGTTTGGGTTTAAGCGCACAAAATGTAGCACGGCAAGTTCGTAATGCGTTTTATGGCGCAGAAGTGTTGCGTGAACAGCGTGGGCGAAACGAAATTAAAGTCATGGTTCGTTTGCCGCAATCTGAACGTTTATTTGAACAAGATATTGAAGACTTTTTACTTTGGACACCGAGCGGCAAAGAAATCCCTTTGCGTGATGTCGTCAAAGTGGAACGCACTCGCGCGGACACGGAAATTAACCGCCGTAATGGTCGGCGTAACATTCAAGTGAAAGCAGATGTTTTGCCACGCAGTAAAGCGGGGGATATTAAAAACGATTTAAAACTGACCGAATTACCGCGTTTACAAGAAAAATATGCGGGGTTGGAAGTTAGTTTTGAAGGGCGGCAAGCGGATATGGCTGAAAGTTTAGGCAGTTTGAAAACGAATTTTTTGTTTGCGTTGCTGGGCGTTTATTTATTGCTCGCTATTCCGTTTAAAAGCTACAGTTTGCCGCTGATTGTGATGGTGAGTATTCCATTTAGCGTCATTGGCGCAGTCATTGGGCATCAATTACTCGGTTATGATTTGAGCGTATTAAGTTTATTTGGAATTGTCGCGTTGGCGGGCGTTGTGGTGAATGATTCGCTGATTTTGATTGACCATGCGATTTATTTAAAAACGCTTTCGCCGCAACGCAACGCGAGAGAAATTATTTTAATTTCAGCGTCGCAACGGTTTCGGCAAATTATTTTAACGACTTTGACCACTTTTTTCGGACTTGCGCCGCTGATTTTGGAAACTTCGAGGCAAGCAAAAATTTTGATTCCGATGGCAATTTCTATTGCTTTTGGCAGTGTGTTTGCGACGATGATTACATTGATTTTAATTCCGTCGCTTTATGTAATTGTCGATGATTTTCGGCAAAAATGGCGGACGTAATTTTTAGCTAATCACATCGATAATGTTATCAAGGGTTGCTTGATTGATGAGCAAAAAGAGTTTTCCTTCAATCACTTGTTGCGTGATGCCAAGTTCAAAATGTGAAGCTAATACATAATCGTTGTTTGGCTGATTTTGAATTTGTGTGGTGATTTCGTCAGCGGTTAGAACTTGATAATGCGGCAATGCACTTTCAATGAGTGCTTGCAGCTTATCGGCAATCGAAGACACGCAAGCATTCATCATGATGTTGCCTAATTCGCCCATTACATCGCTTTCCACTTCAGCAAGGGATTCAAGGTCAAATGCCTCGCCTATCATGGTATTGACAATTTGCAGCACGTTTTCGCGTGAAAAAAGCAACATGACTTGTGCGTTGAGTGAGCCTGTAATTTCTTGAGCAACAACTCCAACCGTTTCATTTTCCAAATGCAACGCCTGCGAGGTGAGTGCATTCGTTTTTAAAATTTCAATGAGCAGTTTTTCAGATGGCACAGCGTCGCTAATAAACGCGCAAAAACTTTGCGTGGCACGCAAAGTTGCGCCTTGCATCATTGTACTCAATGTTTCAAATTGGAGTTGGCTCAAGTTTTCCATGATTATACGCCTGCGAAATACTCAAGAGCTTGAGCGATAGAACCTTCATTAACAGGTTTTGAAACCAAAATAGTTCCCATCGCTTTGGCTTCTTCTTGATAAGTTTCTTGTACGTTGGCAGAAAAAATGACTAAGCGAATGTTTGGATATTTTTTTAAAATTTCTCTTGCGGCATCAGTGCCGAGCATTCCTGGCATATTGATGTCCATTGTGCAGTAATCAGGTTGTTCTTTATCGATGGCAGCAATTGCCTCTTCTCCTGTTGACGCTTCAGATAAAATCCAATCTGGATGTTTCGCGCTGATGTGTTGACGAATAAACATTCTTGAAATTTTGCTGTCATCAACGACTAAAACTTTTTTAGACATAAATTACTCTCTTGTTACATTAAAAATAGTGATTAAAAGTGCCGCGAATTATCACATAAGCGGTAATAATTGGTTAAAGATTTTTCCATTTGTCACTAAAATGTTTTTTGGGAAAATGCCCTCATTGCCTTGAAAATCGGTTACGGTTGCACCTGCTTCCTTCGCAATTAACGCACCTGCCGCGACATCATATAAATTCAATTCTTGTTCCCAAAACGCATCAAGTTGACCATCCGCAACTAAACAAATATCAACTGCGGCTGAACCTAAACGCCGTTGTCCTGTTGTACGTTGTGCAATTCGACAAAAACGCTCTAAATTGTTGTTTTCTAAATAAGAACGTAAGCAGGCAAAGCCTGTTCCAATCATGGCATCATTTAAATCATCCAGTTCAGAAACGCGAATTTCTTTACCATTGCGAAATGCGCCCTGCCCTTTGCTTGCACAATAATAATCATCGAGTGCTGGCGCATAAACTGCACCAAAAATAATTCCGCCCTCAATTTCGAGTGCAACGCTAATTGACCAATAATACTGTCCACGCGAAAACGAATGGGTACCGTCAATCGGGTCAACAATCCAACGATTGGTTTGGTTTTCGGATTGTCCGCTTTCTTCGCCCCAAAAACCAAATTGCGGGTAATTTTGCGTTAATTTTTCTTTCAAAAATTTTTCAACGGCAACATCGGCAGCGGTGACAAAATCGCGCGGGCTTTTTTTATCAATGTTCAGATGCTTTAAATCTCGAAAATGCGCCAACGCAATATCACCTGCGTCGCGGATAATTCGTTCTAAGAGTGGTTGTGAAATCATTTTATTTCCTTAAATGTAACGGGCAAGTACGCAATAATTTATAATCGAGGTAAATTATTTCCATTTTTGCAGATACCTTCTTTTTTCTTCAATCTTATGGTGTACATGAAAATCTTTTGGCAAATTGATATGTATCGCGCCATTTATCACGTCGGCGTATTGTTTAACTGGGTTAGTGTTCATGTTGTGACCTCGTTTTTAACAAAAAAGGGTGTGACAAGAATCACGCCCTAAAAAGTTTCCATATCACCAACAATGCGTATCCACGCTGTTTCCGATCCTGCTAAAGCTAGATGTACAATTTATTGGCGGAGATGGCGGAGATATGAAAAGGGGGGGAGGTGCTGGTTTGTTATACGCGCCTGCGGCTGCTCCAAGCAGGAACAACATTGCTGCGCTAGCATTGTCCGCTCTATTTTGTGCCTGCTGCGCTTCCAGCTGTGCTTGCTGTTGTCTTAACTGATAGGCTTGTTGCTCTTGCTGTTGTCGCTGTGCTGCGATTTCACGTTGCCTTTGATTTTCATACTGTCGTTGCTGTTCTTCCTGCGCTTGTAATTGAGCCTTCTTTTCATTTGCTTTTTTTGCTCGACTGGCTAATTCCAAAACACAATCACCAAATGTTTCAGTGTTCCGTTTAAAACCAATTTCAGTACACGTTGTTTCAAACGTTGAAAAATCAATCGCCATTGCAAGTGGAGTCAAGAGTATTAAAGGAATTAGACATACAGCTATTGGTTTTTTCATAAAATCCTCAATCTATTTTGTTAGTTCTAAAACGCATTTGCCGAATTTATCGGTTTTAGGTTTAAACAGTTTTGCACATTGCATTTTTATTTCTTCCAAATTTTCAATTGTCGATTCTTTATGTGGAATTGCTGGGGTGTTTTGTATGGGTACAGCACCTGTTGTATCTGTTACCAAAGACTTCAATCTACATTCAGAACCACTTTCAGGTTTTGTTCTACACGAATAACCAGCGGCACAATCAAAATCATTTTTACAATTTCCCAATAAATTTGAGTTAAACGTATTTGATGATTTAACTCTACATTCCGTTCCGCCACCCGATTTTGATCTACACGAATAACCCGCAACACAATCAAAATCATTTTGGCAAAGCATTGCAGGATTGGATGAGCAGCCATTAACAATTAACGATAAAAACAGAACAAATAAAAAATTCTTCATACTAAAACCCTACTTCGTCAGTTCTAAAACGCATTTACCAAATTTATCCGATTGTGGCTTGAATCCTAAATCTTTGCATTTTGCTTTAATTTCCTCCAAATGACTAATAGACGATTCGTCGGAATTTATTGAGTTTGCGGGGGATAAAACTGAGCTAGTTTTTTGTATTTGGGCTTGTTTTGCAATTTCTCTGTCACGTTTTTCTTGTTCAAATTTTGCTTTTTGAGTTTCCTCTTCTCGAATTCTTTTAGATTCACTCAGTGCTAACTTTGTTGCCCTAAAATCATGCGTTAAAACAACTTCATTTTTGACATTCGGATAAAGTGTTTTTTCGTCAATATCTGACAAATCACAATCTAAACAAGTTACTTTAAATGTGATGTTTTTAGATAATGGCGTGTTGAGAATTGCTGTATTTAAATCAATTACTTTCGTCGAATTATCTGCATTAACTCTAAATTCATAGTCTTTATCGAATCCAGTAATTAAAATTTTGTGATCTTTTTGAATATCTTTCCATTCTGATTTTCCAGTTTGAACTTTTTTTGTTTCGTCTGGCTCTGATCTTAAAAACCGACGCTCTGTACATCCAAATGTATAATCATTCATCAACTTTTGATTGAATAGCCATACGATACTACCTACAGGTGTGAATGTACCTGTCAATGGATGTGCTTCATATTGAACTTCTCTGATTACATCTATTATTGGTGCTGAAAATTGTTCGAACAGACCATTGTTAACCATTTTTAGTGTTAATGTTGAGCCATTCAATTGTGCTGATTGAATACCACTAAAAGTTTTCGTTGGTTTTAAATCATAAAAATCACTTTTTTTAGAAGTTGCTTCTTTTAATATGTTTATATCTTCGCGCGTGTTTTTCCCCCATTGATTATCTTTTGAAAAATGTTCACAGCTTTCGGTATATTGATCTTTAGTATTTACAACGCAACCATCAATGGCAATCGTGCTTACCAAGGCTAATGCGAGTGATATTTTCTTTCTATTCATAAAAGCCTCTTTCTTATAACTGAGTGATTGTTGATTGTAAAACAAAGGGCAAGGTTTCAAATATAAAATCTTGCCCTCCCTTTTTGAAATTTAAAAACCTACTTCGTCAACAAATAATCAAACCAAAAATTACGCAAAATTTTCAAATATAACGCGCAATCAAACCGTGCTTTGTCGCTGTTTCAGGCAACGGAATTTTCACTTCATAACCGCCGCCACTGGCTTCTTGCATTGGATTTCCCCACATATCTTCCATGCGTTCAATCACAATATCTTTGTTGCCTTCGGGCAAAATGACTTCGATTTTGTCACCAACTGAAAATTTATTTTTTGCATCAATCGTCGCTAAACCCGTTGCGGTGTCGTAATCACGAATTTCGCCACAGAATTGTTGTTGATGACTTTTTGAATAGCCCGTTAAATAATTTTGCTGTTCGTGGGTGTGATGACGTTGATAAAAACCATCGGTATAACCGCGATTCGCTAAATTTTCTAACACGCCTAACAATTGCGGATTAAAGTCACGTCCAGCAAGCGCGTCATCAATGGCTTGACGATACGTTTGCGCGGTTCTGGCAACGTAATAATGTGATTTTGTCCGACCTTCTATTTTCAAACTATCAACGCCAATTTCAACCAAACGCTGAACGTGTTCAATCGCGCGTAAATCTTTGGAATTCATAATGTAAGTGCCGTTTTCATCTTCCATCACAGGCAACAATTCCCCTTTGCGTCCTTCTTCTTCGAGGAAATAAATTTTATCTGCAAGCGGATGACGTTCTGCACCGCCACAACTCGCATTGCTGATGTCGCTCATCGATAAAACCGCGCCATTTTCATCAGGCAAAATTAAATCACCTTCGGCATTTTCTTCGGCAGGTTTGGTGTCATATTTCCAACGGCAAGAATTGGTGCAAGTGCCTTGATTTGGGTCACGGTGATTGAAATATCCTGACAATAAACAACGTCCTGAATAAGCAATACATAACGCGCCATGCACAAATACTTCAATTTCCATATCAGGGCATTGTTGGCGAATTTCAGCAATTTCATCGAGCGATAATTCACGCGACAAAATCACCCGTTCCACGCCCACAGATTGCCAAAATTTCACCGCCACATAATTCACGGTATTCGCTTGAACAGAGAGATGAATCGGCATTTCAGGATGATTTTCGCGCATCATCATAATCAAACCTGGATCAGCCATAATCAGCGCGTCAGGTTTCATTGCAACAACGGGCGCAATGTCTTTTAAAAAGGTTTTCACTTTGGCATTGTGCGGAATCACGTTTGCCGCAATAAAAAACTTTTTGCCCAAAGCGTGCGCTTCGTTGATACCGATTTGTAAATTGTCGTGCAGAAAATCGTTATTTCTCACACGCAAACTGTAACGTGGTTGTCCTGCATAAACCGCATCTGCACCGAACGCAAACGCATAACGCATATTTCTAATCGTTCCCGCTGGGGAAAGGAGTTCTATTTTTTTCATGTAATTTTAAAATTTCTAAGTAGTTTGAATGGTTGTCATTTTAATCGGATTAGCCTTAAAAATGTTAAAATTGCGCCTAATTTCCCACAAACTGATTGAAAAATTGATGATTGAATTACCCGTGCTTGAAAACTTTTATTTGACGACTGAAATGTTAGGTTATATCGCAGCGACACTGACAACGATTTCTTTTTTACCGCAAGCGATTTTAACGATTCGTACCCGTGACACTGATGGATTATCGCTTTCGATGTATAGCACTTTCACGCTAGGTGTTTTTTGTTGGATGGTTTACGGACTGTATTTAGCCAATAACGTCATCATTTTGGCGAATTCGATTACTTTATTTTTAGCGAGTATTATTTTGAGTTTTAAAATTTATAACTCGTTTGTGAAATGCAAAAAATGATTATGGAACAACTCTCCGATTTAAAAGCCATTCTTCATTCTCATCGCGCCAACATTTTTTATTTAGAAAAATGCCGCGTTAATGTCAAAGACGGTCGAGTCGTTTATTTGACCGATGCCAAAGACGAAAAACAATACTGGAACATTCCCATCGCCAATACGACCGTTATTTTGCTTGGCATGGGAACATCCATCACACAAGCCGCCGTGCGAATGCTTGCCTCAGCAGGTGTTTTAATCGGTTTTAGTGGAAGCGGTGGAACACCGTTGATTGCCGCTACCGAAGTCGAATGGCTTTCGCCACAAAGTGAATATCGCCCCACTGAATACTTACAAGGCTGGATGTCTTTTTGGTTTGAAGAATCAAAACGTTTAAAAGTAGCCAAAAAATTCCAGCATTTTAGATTGGAATACATTCAAAAAGTTTGGGAAAAAGATAAAGATTTACGACAAGCAGGTTTTTATCTTGACGATTTTGAAACAGAACAAGCCTTAAAAACGTTTGCTGAAGAAATCGATAATTCGCCGAATATAAATAAGCTAATGCTGGTTGAAGCGGCATTTACAAAACGTCTCTACAAAATTGCGGCAACGTGTACAAAGCAAATTGGTTTTGTGCGTAATCGAGATGGTGTCGATGACGCAAATTCGTTTTTAAATCATGGGAATTATTTAGCTTATGGTTTAGGCGCAACAACACTTTGGGTTTTAGGTATTCCACACGGTTTTGCGGTCATGCACGGAAAAACGCGGCGTGGCGCATTAGTTTTTGACGTTGCCGATTTAATCAAAGATGCGATTGTTTTGCCACAAGCCTTTATTTGCGCGAAAGAAGAAATGAAAGAGCAGGAATTTCGGCAACAAGTTTTGCAAGCCTTCACAAAACATAAAGCACTCGAATTTATGTTTGATGTCGTAAAACAAATGAGCAAAGAGGAAGTTGTATGAGTGATAAATCTAAACATTTTCCAATTATTGCTAAAGTAATTGATGAATATTTATTAGAAAATGATTCCATTCATAGAGATACCATTATTACAAAATTGCTGGAAATTCCTGAGTTACTCAAATCATCATTAGAGTCAAGCAAAGACAAGAAGCGTCATAACACTCCTGAGAAAATTATTGGAAATATGGTTGACTGGTTTAGTGCTGACATAACTAGTCAATCGATAATATCTTTGCCTTGGGTGAATAAATACACAAGAAAGAAAATAACGCACAAGGGGCGCAAGATTTGGGAATACAGTTTTTCCGAAGAATCGTTTTTTGATGAAATTAGAGATGAAAATATATCAAAATTAACCGAAGGCTCAGTCAAACAGATAACGGTAAATGTGTATGAACGAAATCCCAAAGCAAGAGCAGAATGTATTGCTCGTTATGGACTAATTTGTTTTTGTTGTGGATTTGATTTTCTTAAAACCTATGGTGAAATCGGTCGGGATTTTATACACGTTCATCATCTAAAGTTAATCTCTGAAATAAAACAAGAATATCGTGTTAATCCAATTGATGATTTACGACCAGTGTGTCCAAATTGCCATGCGATGATTCATCGTAAAAATCCTCCGTTTACAATTGAAGAAATAATAAACATGATAAAAGGTTTTCAACCATGATCGTCACATTCGTTTCACAATGCGAGAAAAATGCCTTACTCAAATCCCGCCGTGTTTTAGATAGTTTTGCCAATCGAATTGGTACAAATGTTTGGCAAACCTTGATTTCTGAAGAAGGTTTGCAAGCGGTTAAAAAATTATTGCGTCAAACGGCAACCAAAAATACGGCGGTTTCATGTCATCGAATACGCGGTTATAACCGTTCTGAATTAGTTTGGATTGTCGGCAATCGAAGCAAATTTAACTCTCAAGGTTTTGTGCCTGTGCATACAACGCGCTGTGAAAACATTGATGAATCATATAAACACAACTGGAATTATTTACCGTTGATTCAATCTCTCACAGCTCTCGCCGCTTTATTTCATGATTGGGGAAAAGCCTCGGCGTGTTTTCAGGAAAAATTAAAACCCTATGCTAAAAAAAATATCAGTGACCCACTTCGCCATGAGTGGGTTTCTTGTTTATTGCTCCATGCGTTTGTAAATAATTCAACAGATACCGAATGGTTAGCGCGTTTAGCGGCGGGTGAAATTAACGAAAACGAAATCACAAAAAATTTAGTCACAATCAAACATCCACTTAAAGATTTACCACCGCTTGCGAGTTTAATTGCGTGGCTGGTGTTATCGCATCATCGTTTGCCGTTGCCAAAAGATGATGAAAAGCGCAGAAAATCAAAATATCAAACGTTTGAACAGAATGATTTTAATTCGTTACTTTCTACAATTACGGCGGATTTTGGTTATCAAAATGCGGACAAAACAGAAAAATGTTTAATTTTTCCAAATGGTTTGCCAAATCAATCAAAACAATGGCTCAAAGATGCCAAAAAATGGGCAACTAAATTACAAAGTCATGAAGCACTTGCAAACACAGCTCTTGAAAATGGAACATGGCGATTAGTTTTGCATCATGCGCGATTGTCATTGATGCTCGGCGACCATTATTACTCGTCACAAGATGCTGATAAAAATTGGCGCAGCGAATCCAATTTGTTTGCGAATACAGACAAAAAAACACGCGAATTAAAACAAAAACTCGATGAACATTTAGTTGGTGTAGCTGAACATGCTTTAAAAACGGCTTATTTATTACCTAGATTTGAAACAGAATTACCGCCTGCAAAAGATATTCGCCAATTAAAAAAGAAAAGTCCTGAACCGTTTTCTTGGCAAGACACCGCTGTCACAAAAATTAAAGCGTGGCGTGAAACAGAATCAACGCAAGGTTTGTCTCAATTCGGTTTTTTTGCGGTGAATATGGCAAGCACAGGACAAGGAAAAACCTTTGCAAATGCTAAAATTATGCGGGCGTTATCGTCTGATGGTGAAAGTTTGCGTTATGTTTTAGCGTTAGGTTTGCGGACTTTGACGTTGCAAACAGGTGATGAATACCGTAATCGAATTGGTTTAGATAGCGATGAACTCGCAGTTTTAATTGGTTCAAAAGCGGTCATGGAATTGCATGAACAAAATAAGCAAGATGCGAAAGAAAAAGAACTAAGTGAATCTGAAAAAAATGGTTCTGAATCAGACGAAGATTTATTGGATGATGATATTGAATTCGATTGCGAAATTCCAGAAGAAGGTTTAGCAACCGTATTGAAAACGCAAAAAGATAGGCAATTCTTATATGCCCCCGTTTTGGCTTGCACCGTTGACCATCTAATGGCGGCATCCGAAACGCAACGCGGCGGAAAATACATTTTGCCGAGCTTACGTTTGATGTCATCGGATTTAGTGATTGATGAAATCGATGATTTTGATGGTGATGATTTAGTTGCGATTGGGCGATTGATTCATTTAGCGGGAATGTTGGGACGAAAAGTGATGATTTCGTCGGCGACAATTCCGCCTAATTTAGCCGAAGGTTATTTCAATGCGTATCAAGCGGGTTGGCAAATTTTTGCGACTTGGCACGAAGTCAAAAAAACGGTTGGTTGTGCATGGATTGATGAATTTTCAACGCAAACCGAATTGATTACCGCAAAAGAAAATTCCCATGTTGAATTTAAAGACGCACACGCAAAATTTGTTAAAAAACGTGTAAAAGAATTGCTTTCAGAACCCGTAAAACGCAAAGGTGAAATTATTTCGCTTGAATTATTCAAAGAAGATTCTAACGAAGAAAATAAAATCACAAATTATTTTGAAACCATTGCAAAATCAACTGTTGAGCAACATTTGCGACATTCGAATGTTGACTCAAAAACAGGCAAAAATGTTTCTTTCGGTGTTGTGAGAATGGCGAACATTTCGCCCTGCGTAGAACTTGCAGAATTTTTAATGCAACGCGATTGGGAAACCGATGTTGATGTGAAAATCATGGCGTATCACGCTCAACAAGTGATGCTCATGCGAAATGCACAAGAAAAACATCTTGATGAAGTGTTAAAACGTGACGCTGAAAAACCGAATGCTATTTTTGAAAATCCGATTATTCATCGACATTTACTACAAAGCCCTGCACCGAATGTGATTTTTATTGTTGTCGCAACGCCAGTTGAAGAGGTCGGACGTGACCATGATTTTGACTGGGCAATTGTTGAGCCGTCTTCGTATCGTTCAATTATTCAATTAGCGGGACGTGTTTTGCGTCATCGCAATAAAATTCCCTCCACGCCAAATATCGTGTTGCTTCAATATAATTTCAAAGGTTTGAAAGCAAAATCTGATGATGCGCTTGTATTTTTACAACCTGGTTATGAATCGGAACACCATCCTTTACAAACGCATGATTTAAAAAAGCTGATTGATGAATCTGCGATTGCAGAAAGAATTAGCCCGATTCCTCGCATTCAAGTTCCCAAAAAATTAAATCCGACAACGCAATTAGCGGATTTAGAACATCATGTGATTAGTGAATTACTCACCGCGTATAACAAAAAAGGCGCGAATAATTTGGAAGGTTGGTTGAGTTCATGTTGGTTTTTGACAGCGTTACCACAGGTTTTAACGCCGTTTCGAGCTGGTGAAAAACAAAGGAAACTGTATTTAATTTCTGAAGATGATGGCGAAAGTTGGCATTTTGTTGAGAAAAACAACAAAGGAAGCACTGAGCCTGTTGAAGTAATTAAACAAATTGAAAAACGCAAATTGAATGAAAAATTTTTAAATCGTTTATGGTTGCATCGAGATTATGCGGAATTAGTTGATGCGGCTAGAAAATCGATGTCAATTCAAGAGGCGACGTTGCGTTATGGTGAAATCAGTTTGCCTGAAAACCGTGATGGATTTGTTTATTTTGAACAGTTCGGGATGATTGTGAAGAAATAATTTTTGTAGAAAAACAGACAAATAATTTGTCTGTTTTTCTGAAGCTGCCTATTCGGCAGTGAACTATTTAATACAAATTTGAAAATACATTTCTAAGCTACCTATACGGCAGTGTAATCATTTTAATAGATAAAAATGATTTTAAGAAAAATTTGAACATACAGGTATTGAATAATTTATTAAAACAAATTTGAATATACAGGTGTTGAATAATTATTTTTATCAGTCTATACTGCCGCGAAAAATCAACAAACAAAGGCGGCAAAAATGTTAGACGAAGAAATCATAATGTTTTTATCAGAACGCAAAGCGGTTAAATTAAAAGGTATTAACAATGAAGAACAAATCCAAAAAATCGAAGAAACTTTTTATCCTGAAAATTGGTTGCCAGATGCAGCAAAACGCGCTGGGCAATTATCATTGGTTAGTCATCCGAGTAAATTCACACATCCTAGCGCAAAAACGAGTTCTATTATTTTTCAAGGTAAATGTTTTGCGGATGGCTTTTTACGCTCGGGCAATGGGAATTGTGAGCTTGATGTTTTTGGCAATGCGGCAGCCATGGATGTTTATAAATTTCTATCACTTGTTTTAAGTGACGGCAAAACCGTTCTAACGCATTTAGAAGAAAATACCGATTACATTCAACAACAATTCAAATTTCCTTCTGTTTCGTTTGACGAATTACGCAACAATTTTTTAGCCATTAAACAAGATAAATCTTCAAAAATTCGCACCAGCGGACAACTCAAACAAGTTTATTTTCCTGTCGAAAATGACTATCACCTGCTTTCCGTTTTAACGCCGTCGGGTTTGATGTTTGCGTTGAAAGAAAAAGTTCAAAGCATTCGATTTTCAGAACAAACCAAATCAGCGCGTGAAGCGGAAAGAAATAATGCGTTTGATGAACACGGTTTTGATGAATTATATGATTTAGCTGTTATCGGATTTGGTGGCACAAAACCGCAAAATATCAGTGTGTTAAATAGCAAATATGGCGGCACAGCTTATTTATTACCTTCCGTTCCACCGTCTTTCAAAATTCGCAATTTTCAAATTCCAAGCACTGATTTTTTTAAAAACTGTATTTATCCCAATTTATACAAAGACAGTTTTGAAGCGTTTCATCGTTTAATTACAGCGAATATCAATAATATCAACATTCGTGATGGGCGCGACAAAATCATTGAATTTGTAATTGATGAAATTCTTGAACGGGCGTGGAAACTTCGTGAACTCGATGCGGGTTGGTCAGAAAAAACAACGTTGCCGATGTATCAACGCATTTGGCTTGATAATGCTTTTTTGGAAGAACGCGAGAACACGACCGATTGGTTGACACAAGTTATTAAAGAATTAGCACGTTGGTTTATGAATGGTTACAAAAAAGTTGTGCAGGATGCTGAATCGTTAGGTGATGAAGAATTTTTCCACATTCGCACAATCATTGAAGAGAATTCGGACAATTTATTATGAAAACCATTTTGTTATTACCACGCATTCAAATCCAAAATGCGAACGCGCTTTCAAGTCCTTATACAATCGGTTTTCCAGCCATGACTGCGTGGCTCGGTGCAGTTCATGCCCTGCAAAGAAAATTAAATCAAGCGGGTTTTGAAGCGTTGCAATTTAAAAGCGTTGGCGTGGCATGCCATGATTTGAATTTACAAACGCACAAAGGACGTGGTGATTATGTGCATTCAATTATCGGCACAGGAAATCCACTTGATAAAGACGGTTCACGACCCGCTTTTATTGAAGAAGCACGTTGTCATTTAACTGTTTCTCTCATTGTTGAATGTAACATTTTATTTTCAGATGAAAAGGAAAACGAATTCTTAGCCATTTTGTCAACATCGTTACAACAATTAAAATTCGCAAGCGGCGATATTTTAAATTTTGGCAAACCTGAATTATTGATAATTGAGGATGAAAATACACATCGGAAGTTAATGCGAAAACTCATGCCCAGTTACGTTTTAATTGAACGACGTGAATTGATGGTTGAAGCAATGAAAAATGGTCAAAATGCCATTGATGCGTTACTCGATTATTTAACGGTTAAACATTGTTGTGTTCAAAATGAAGATGGCTCAATTAAATGGACACAAAAACGTAAAACCAACGGTTGGATTGTGCCGATTGCAACAGGTTTTCATGGTATTAGCGAACTGGGAAAAGCTGAAAATGCGCGTGACATGACAACGCCTCATCGATTTGCAGAAAGTGTTGTGACGCTTGGCGAATTTGTCATGCCGTTTCGTATCAAAAAATTAGATGCCATGCTTTGGCATTATCACGTCAATTTAGAAAATAATTTGTATCTTTGTCAACAAAATTCACACAACTAAGGGGAAAAATCATGGCTACAAAAAAAGATGATAAAGCGTCCGTTTTGGCATTTGAAAAAAAATTAGTTCCTTCCGACGGTTATTTGTACGGCACAACGTGGGCGGAACGTTATACAAAAGCAGAACCACTTGAATTGCGCGAAAAATCAGTGCGCGGCACAATTTCAAATCGTTTGAAAAAGGCGTTGCAAGATGACCCGATGAAACTCGATGCCGAAGTTGAAAAACCGAATTTGCAAACCGTCGATAGTTGTTCACTTTTACCAGAACACGACACGTTAAAATTAAGTTTTACGCTCAAAATTTTAAGCGGTGTTGAAACGCCATCGGCTTGTAACAACGCGAATTTTCAAGAAAGTTATCAAACGGTTGTAAAAAATTATATTGAAACCGAAGGTTTCACCGAATTAGCGAAACGTTATGCGGTGAATATCGCAAATGGACGTTTTTTATGGCGTAATCGCGTTGGCGCAGAACAAATTGAAATTCAGGTCAAAATTTCAAATTCTGAAACCGCGTGGACATTTGATGCGTCGCAATTTGATATGCAAAACTTCAACACGTCAAATGCTGACGTAGCAAATTTAGCAACCAAAATCGCTGAAGCCTTATCAGGAAAAACCGAGTTTTTACTTTTAGAAATTAACACTTTCGCGCAAATTGGTCGCGCTCAAGATGTTTATCCGAGCGAAGAGTTAATACTAAATAAAAACCAAGGCAACGAAAAATTTAAAAAAAGCAAATTTTTGTATCACGTCAAAGGAAATGCTGCGTTGCATTCGCAAAAAATTGGTAACGCGCTTCGCACGATTGATACTTGGTATCCCGAATTTTCCGCAGAAACACAACAAGCAAAAGATTTATTTCATGCTGAAAAATTGGCACACGGCAAACCGATTGCGATTGAACCTTATGGTGCGGTAACAAATTTAGGTCGTGCGTTTAGAACACCGAAAGAAAAAGTCGATTTTTTCACGCTGTTTGACAAATTTGCGCGTGGTGCAACGCTTGAAAATAAAGAACTTGAACATTACGTCATGGCGGTTTTGGTTCGCGGTGGTGTGTTTGGCGAAAGTGAAAAAGAGTCATGATGATGAAAAATTACATCGAAATTACATTAGTTCCCGATGTTGAAATTCCTCTGAATTTTCTTTGGCAAAAGGTTTATCAAGCATTGCATTTACGTTTTGTTGAAATGAAAGATGAAAATGGATTGCAACCTATTGGCGTTTCATTTCCCAAATACAAATATGATGAAAATGATGCTAAGGCAAATACGCTTGGTGAAAAAATTCATCTGTTTGCACCCGATTTTGAAACGCTTGAACGCTTTAATGCAAAACAAACGCTTAGCAAATTAAGCGATTATGTTCACGTTACTAGCATTCGTGATGTGCCATCGAATGTGAAAATGTTTGGCTGTTTTCAACGTTTTCAAGTCAAAAGCAATAGTTTGAGATTGGCACGTCGCAAGGCTAAACGTGAAAATGTGGATATTGAAATCGCGTTGTCGAAACTAAATCTCTTCAATGAATCACGCACTACTGCACCATTTGTCGTTATTAAAAGCATAAGTAATGGTGAAATTTTTCGTTTGTTTATTGTTTATAACGAGCAGGCAAAAGATAATAGTCATGGATTTGGAACTTACGGTTTGAGCAGTGAAAGTACCGTTCCAATTTTTTGATATGTTGTTATCTGCCGCACAGGCAGTTTAGAAAGCACAGGCAGCTTAGAAATGAAAATGTAAAAACGTTTGGCTGTTTTCAACGTTCACTGCCGAATAGGCAGCTTACAAAGATTTTTTAACCAATGTTTTTTCGCAAATTTAAAAATCAAATGAAATCAAACTGTTATGAAACTTGAAAAATTCAATGGTCAAAACTTGAAAGTCGTCATAGCTTTTTGTTTTGTTTGATTTTTGTTTGCAAAAGTTGTTGTTCACTGCCGAATAGGCAGCTTAGAAAGCCAATCATGTAAAAAATTACATCATCATCAAGTTCACTGCCGAATAGGCAGCTTAGAAATTCGTGCGTTAGCGGTGAAAGCAATTTGATTGGTTCACTGCCGAATAGGCAGCTTAGAAAATAGCCTAAAGCCAATAATTTGCTGGTGCGGCGTTCACTGCCGAATAGGCAGCTTAGAAATTTTTTAGGTAATACTATCAAGTCTGTTGAAAGTTCACTGCCGAATAGGCAGCTTAGAAATGAAATCGATTTTAGTAATCTTGAAAACATTTGTTCACTGCCGAATAGGCAGCTTAGAAAAAAGTGGTGCTAACGATTCGAGCAGGAATGATGTTCACTGCCGAATAGGCAGCTTAGAAATGATGGTCGCACGATTCCTGTCACGGTTTCGCGTTCACTGCCGAATAGGCAGCTTAGAAATTTTGCGAAAAGTTTTAGGCGTTTAGCCGATTGTTCACTGCCGAATAGGCAGCTTAGAAAAAAACCAAATTCTAAATTATGCGTCGGCGTAAGTTCACTGCCGAATAGGCAGCTTAGAAAATAACGCCACGCAACCGACCAGCGCAGGACTGGTTCACTGCCGAATAGGCAGCTTAGAAATTGCCTGCGGATGAAATTTTTACACTCCAGTCGTTCACTGCCGAATAGGCAGCTTAGAAAATAAATCACCTGTAAAAATTGTTAACCGTTCCGTTCACTGCCGAATAGGCAGCTTAGAAAATCTAAACTGATTGAAAAATAACCGCTGTTTGGTTCACTGCCGAATAGGCAGCTTAGAAATGTTTGGGGTAAAACCCGATTCCACGAAAACCGTTCACTGCCGAATAGGCAGCTTAGAAAGTCACCAACGCGCTAAAAAGTGCGTTTTTTGCGTTCACTGCCGAATAGGCAGCTTAGAAAATGAATTTATTTTTATTTTATTTCAATAAGATGTTCACTGCCGAATAGGCAGCTTAGAAAAGTTCACAAACGATTGAAATCACCTTTGCAAAGTTCACTGCCGAATAGGCAGCTTAGAAATCACCAACGCGCTAAAAAGTGCGTTTTTTGCAGTTCACTGCCGAATAGGCAGCTTAGAAAGATTTTTGTTTTTTTGAGCTTGCAGGATTTCAGTTCACTGCCGAATAGGCAGCTTAGAAAAATTCATAAATTCCGCTCACAAAATGACGGGTGTTCACTGCCGAATAGGCAGCTTAGAAATTGCTGATATTACGCACGCTGACAGGGCGCAAGTTCACTGCCGAATAGGCAGCTTAGAAACGTTGCTAAAAGCGTCGCGCTATCAATTAAATGTTCACTGCCGAATAGGCAGCTTAGAAAACCGCTTGCAATAACCATTAACCATTTTAAGAGTTCACTGCCGAATAGGCAGCTTAGAAAATCTTCACTGCGCTGATTTTCACTCAAATCATGTTCACTGCCGAATAGGCAGCTTAGAAAAAAAACGCACTTAAATTCTCCGCTCTCTACGTGTTCACTGCCGAATAGGCAGCTTAGAAAGTTCAAAAATTTTGAGCAGGTCGAAGGGTCATGTTCACTGCCGAATAGGCAGCTTAGAAAAAAAAACGCAATGATTGCGGCGTTAAAAGAGGGTTCACTGCCGAATAGGCAGCTTAGAAATTGACAAGTCATTAAAAATGACATTCAACACTGTTCACTGCCGAATAGGCAGCTTAGAAATTCACTGATGTTAGCAGTACGCGCCGATAAATGTTCACTGCCGAATAGGCAGCTTAGAAATTCACTGATGTTAGCAGTACGCGCCGATAAATGTTCACTGCCGAATAGGCAGCTTAGAAATTAAACAAAGTGAAAAATTCAAATCGTTAAGCGTTCACTGCCGAATAGGCAGCTTAGAAATTGTTTAGTTAAACTGATTTAAAATTTTATTAGTTCACTGCCGAATAGGCAGCTTAGAAAACATGAATGCGTTGCGCCTTGTAGCGTAACAAGTTCACTGCCGAATAGGCAGCTTAGAAAGCAATCATTGCGTTTTTTGGTGTTTAGTGCGTGTTCACTGCCGAATAGGCAGCTTAGAAATAAACATAGCTCGATGTTTCCGCCCTATTTTTGTTCACTGCCGAATAGGCAGCTTAGAAAAGCGTGAATGTTTTAGCTGGCTGGCTGACTGGGTTCACTGCCGAATAGGCAGCTTAGAAAATTTGCATTGGTTCATGATGTAAGCCGTCATGTGTTCACTGCCGAATAGGCAGCTTAGAAAATCATCCCTCTTGAAAACTGATAGCTCAAACTGTTCACTGCCGAATAGGCAGCTTAGAAATAAAGTGGAAAAAGCAAAGTCTTACGATTTTCGTTCACTGCCGAATAGGCAGCTTAGAAAAAAAGGTTTTTGGGCATTTGGCGTTTTTGTACGTTCACTGCCGAATAGGCAGCTTAGAAAACTTAAAAAACATTTTTCTGTTAGCTCTCTTAGTTCACTGCCGAATAGGCAGCTTAGAAAATCGACGACCAATTTCGAAACAATCTAGGCATAGTTCACTGCCGAATAGGCAGCTTAGAAAAGTTTGAAATAACTGTATTAGTTAAATCATCAGTTCACTGCCGAATAGGCAGCTTAGAAAATCATGTCCAAAGCGTAAGCGGTTTTACCGCTGTTCACTGCCGAATAGGCAGCTTAGAAATACCCGAAGTTGTATTTGACGAAGAAAAAGCCGTTCACTGCCGAATAGGCAGCTTAGAAATGAAACAAAAAAACCTAGCTAGAAATAACTAGGTTCACTGCCGAATAGGCAGCTTAGAAAGCACGGGTTTTATGTAACTGATTAACCAATTCGTTCACTGCCGAATAGGCAGCTTAGAAAAATCGAAGTCACATTTACAACTAAAGACGTACGTTCACTGCCGAATAGGCAGCTTAGAAATGAGCTTAAAATCGCGCATGAAATTGTAGTTTGTTCACTGCCGAATAGGCAGCTTAGAAAAATGAGCTAATGGCAATTATCCAATTAGCACAGTTCACTGCCGAATAGGCAGCTTAGAAACGAGACGATTGCAAAAACGATTCTGGTTTTAAGTTCACTGCCGAATAGGCAGCTTAGAAAAACTCGAAAATCATGCGGTTTGATTTGTTCTGGTTCACTGCCGAATAGGCAGCTTAGAAAGCCAACTTCACTAATTAGCTGTTGAGCTGTAAGTTCACTGCCGAATAGGCAGCTTAGAAAGCAGTGAAAGATATTTAAGATGCTTTTATTCAGTTCACTGCCGAATAGGCAGCTTAGAAATAAAAATAACTTTGACAACCGCCGCAACTCGAGTTCACTGCCGAATAGGCAGCTTAGAAAGCCACAAAATCAAATGATACGATCGATTAAGGGTTCACTGCCGAATAGGCAGCTTAGAAAGAATGGAAAGAAAGCAGATGAGTACACTAACAGTTCACTGCCGAATAGGCAGCTTAGAAAAAGCCGTTACGCTTGAGATGCCGAACGACATAAGTTCACTGCCGAATAGGCAGCTTAGAAATTCAGATTTTGATTGCGGCAACGATGATTTAAGTTCACTGCCGAATAGGCAGCTTAGAAAATCATATCAAGTGCGTAAGCGGTTTTGCCGCTGTTCACTGCCGAATAGGCAGCTTAGAAAAATGAACGATACTTGGACAGGAATTGGCGTTGGTTCACTGCCGAATAGGCAGCTTAGAAACGTCGCGCCTGTATCACCTTTAATCCCGCTAAGTTCACTGCCGAATAGGCAGCTTAGAAAAGAAGTTCTTTTACAGTCATCATCATATTCTTGTTCACTGCCGAATAGGCAGCTTAGAAATTGCGCTTTTTCGCAAGAGATAGTCCGAATTTGTTCACTGCCGAATAGGCAGCTTAGAAATCGCGTCGCGGCTCAAACGTTTTCATGAATATGTTCACTGCCGAATAGGCAGCTTAGAAAGATGCCCCAGGTGCGCCAGTTTCTCCCGTCGCGTTCACTGCCGAATAGGCAGCTTAGAAAGTTTCATCAAATGAATTTGGCGAATGGGTTGAGTTCACTGCCGAATAGGCAGCTTAGAAAATCTTGGCGCAACAAAAACAGGGCGTGAAATTGTTCACTGCCGAATAGGCAGCTTAGAAATTTAAAAACACGGGACTTTCGTCTCGTGCGTTGTTCACTGCCGAATAGGCAGCTTAGAAATTTGACTTAGCAGCAAATACAAATACAACTATGTTCACTGCCGAATAGGCAGCTTAGAAAAAGTCGTGTGCCATCGCCGCAGCAAACTCATGTTCACTGCCGAATAGGCAGCTTAGAAACACGACGTGTTTAACATCTCTTGAATTTGTGGGTTCACTGCCGAATAGGCAGCTTAGAAATGACAGGTGTAACCAGTGGTGCAACGGGGAAAGTTCACTGCCGAATAGGCAGCTTAGAAACATTTTTAAATCCCTTTAAGAGTTGAATTAAAGTTCACTGCCGAATAGGCAGCTTAGAAAAACTGGAACGGGTGTTTTCGGTTATGACGAAGGTTCACTGCCGAATAGGTAGCTTAGAAAATGATTTTGCTCTCCGTTTACCAGCCATTTAAGTTCACTGCCGAATAGGCAGCTTAGAAATCAAGAGCAAGAAGCACAAATCCAGCAAGCAAGTTCACTGCCGAATAGGCAGCTTAGAAAAAGTGGAAACGGCGTTGCAGCGGATTATGATGGTTCACTGCCGAATAGGCAGCTTAGAAACAATCGGGATGTGCCATTGAGACGAGTTTCATGTTCACTGCCGAATAGGCAGCTTAGAAATCGCGCAAACAACAAGTCACTCAAAAACGCAAGTTCACTGCCGAATAGGCAGCTTAGAAACAATGGGTTCGGAGGGCGGGGTAATTGCCTGTGTTCACTGCCGAATAGGCAGCTTAGAAAGCAGGAATGGCACATAAACAGGCAATTACCCCGTTCACTGCCGAATAGGCAGCTTAGAAAATTTGCGCCATTTGCATGATTGCTAAGTTTTCGTTCACTGCCGAATAGGCAGCTTAGAAAAGCACGCAAGCATTTGTTCGTAGTGATGCACCGTTCACTGCCGAATAGGCAGCTTAGAAATCACAAAAACTCAGCGTGCAGTCTCAACTTTCGTTCACTGCCGAATAGGCAGCTTAGAAAATATCACTGGACTGATTGAGCTGGGCTTTTTGGTTCACTGCCGAATAGGCAGCTTAGAAAGTTTAGCCACGTCTGTGAGCGTTTATCGATGGGTTCACTGCCGAATAGGCAGCTTAGAAATGTTCTTCTTGTTGCTTGATTTCTTCTTCGGTGTTCACTGCCGAATAGGCAGCTTAGAAAGCAGGAATGGCACATAAACAGGCAATTACCCCGTTCACTGCCGAATAGGCAGCTTAGAAAACTGTGAATGGTGGCATTACGCTGAACATGATGTTCACTGCCGAATAGGCAGCTTAGAAAAGTAGTAATTTGGCGCAATCGCTTTTAAACTTGTTCACTGCCGAATAGGCAGCTTAGAAATCAATTGCCTTTTTCTTCTGATAACGTAACGGGTTCACTGCCGAATAGGCAGCTTAGAAACGAATGAAATTTTGTGCAAACAAGGTCGGCAAGTTCACTGCCGAATAGGCAGCTTAGAAAATCACCTTGCGTTGTAGCTACAGTTTCTCGTTGTTCACTGCCGAATAGGCAGCTTAGAAACCAGACTTTTCCGCGATACGATTTATTGATTTGTTCACTGCCGAATAGGCAGCTTAGAAAATCCGAAACCTTAATGACTTTACCCACTAAAAGTTCACTGCCGAATAGGCAGCTTAGAAAAACCAATCAAGCAAAAGACAATAAAAAAGCCGGTTCACTGCCGAATAGGCAGCTTAGAAATGCATTTTTAACAGGTGATGTGATTTGCATCTGTTCACTGCCGAATAGGCAGCTTAGAAACGCAACCGTGCTTTGAGTTTTTCTCGTTTTATGTTCACTGCCGAATAGGCAGCTTAGAAAAGCATCTACTAATCTTGCAATGAAATCGTATAGTTCACTGCCGAATAGGCAGCTTAGAAATTGTTCTTTCAGTTCATGCTCAAGCACCTCGATGTTCACTGCCGAATAGGCAGCTTAGAAATTCGTCGATGAAAGTTGATTCAATTTGTTGTGTGTTCACTGCCGAATAGGCAGCTTAGAAAGTTAGCAAAAACGGTAGCAATAAAAGATGCCTGTTCACTGCCGAATAGGCAGCTTAGAAACTACAGTTTTTGCAATTTGCCATTCAGTGGTAAGTTCACTGCCGAATAGGCAGCTTAGAAACTGAGCCGATTCCATAAAAATAATTTCTATCAGTTCACTGCCGAATAGGCAGCTTAGAAATACACAGGTTTTAAGATGCTTGTGCAATGCAAGTTCACTGCCGAATAGGCAGCTTAGAAAGATTGATAAAGTCGAAACATTGCTAAAAACAAGTTCACTGCCGAATAGGCAGCTTAGAAAAAACGTTAGCAATGAAGTTTCATAAAGTGAGCGTTCACTGCCGAATAGGCAGCTTAGAAAGCAAAAAAAATCACTGACGCAATTAGCGCAAAGTTCACTGCCGAATAGGCGGCTTAGAAATTTTGCATTTGAAGCGTACAGTTTTTTGTATCGTTCACTGCCGAATAGGCAGCTTAGAAAAATGAGGTATTTATTCCCAGACCGAAAAGCCTGTTCACTGCCGAATAGGCAGCTTAGAAAGTCACGCTCATAAATAATTGCCTATTCTGTCTGTTCACTGCCGAATAGGCAGCTTAGAAAAAGTCAGTTGAAACTATTTCAATTTTTTCAGTGTTCACTGCCGAATAGGCAGCTTAGAAAAAAATCAAGACTCTTTTTTAACAGAGGCTAATGTTCACTGCCGAATAGGCAGCTTAGAAATACTGATTTCGGTGCGCCGATTGCGTTATGGCGTTCACTGCCGAATAGGCAGCTTAGAAAGAAGCAGGCGGAACAGTGACTGCTGAAGCGATGTTCACTGCCGAATAGGCAGCTTAGAAATTCGTTTTTTGTGAATTCCTGATGGTTCACAACTCAACTAGTCTTAAAACATCATTTTGCAATAAAATTCTGGCTAACTATGCTTTTTGAATTGAGTGAATTAAAACGATGATGAACATTGAAATTACCACCCCTGCCCTACTTTTTCCTGCCATTACAATTTTATTTTTGGCATATTCCAATCGTTTTTTGACGATTGCAACACGCATTCGAGAAAAACATGAATTATTCAACAAAACGCAAAGCCACGTTGCACAAAAGCAAATTGTGAGTTTTCGGCAACGTTTACGTTACATTGTGGCAATGGAAATGTTTGCGGTTTTAGGCATTATTAGTTGCACAGTAGCAATGGGATTGATTTTTTTTGGCTTGCAACAAGCAGGTAATTTTGCCTTCGCAACCAGCATTTTATTTATCATCTTGTCACTACTCGCTTCCATCATAGAATTGATTTTTTCAACTCGCGCGTTAAACATTGAACTAGCCGATATGCAACAAAATTAAGTGCCACTTTTAGTGATACGCTTTTCAGGCGCGTTTTGTTATAGTTGTAACGTAACTGCGATATTCTTCACCTTCCTTACTTTATACTTATTTTTGGAGAGTTTTTATGACACAAAAAATTGCAATCAACGGTTATGGACGTATTGGGCGTTGTATCGTTCGCGCGATTTATGAAACTAATCGCACCAGCGAATTTAAAGTCGTTGCAATCAACGATTTAGGCGATGCGAAAACAAACGCGCATTTAACTAAATACGATACTGTTCACGGAAAATTCCCATTCGATGTAAGCGTTGATGGTGATTATATTGTTATCAACGGCGATAAAATCCGTGTGTTAGCAGAACGTGACCCTGCCAAATTACCTTGGAAAGAATTAGATGTTGATGTCGTTCATGAATGCACAGGTTTATTTGTAAGCAAAGCCAAAGCACAAGCGCACATTGATGCTGGTGCAAAAAAAGTTATCATCTCAGCACCAGGTGGCACAGACGTTGATGCAACCATTGTTTACGGCGTAAATCATGATTCATTAAAAGCCAGCGACACCGTGATTTCAAATGCGTCTTGCACCACAAACTGTTTAGCTCCATTGGTTAAACCGTTAATTGACACCATTGGCATTGAACACGGTTTAATGACAACCATTCACTCGTACACCAACGATCAAGTTTTAACTGACGTATTCCACAAAGATTTACGTCGCGCACGCTCTGCAACACAATCGATGATTCCAACAAAAACAGGTGCGGCTTCAGCTGTGGGTTTAGTCATTCCTTCCATGCAAGGAAAATTAGATGGTTTTGCGATGCGCGTGCCAACCATTAACGTTTCAGTGGTTGATTTGTGTTTCACCGCTTCACGCGACACCACAAAAGAAGAAATCAATAGCATTTTAAAAACTGCTTCAGAAGGCGCGTTGAAAGGCATTTTGGCTTACAACGATGAGCCTCTGGTTTCACACGATTTCAATCACAATCCTGCGTCATCAATTTTTGAATCATCATTAACCAAAGTTACAGGCGGTAATTTCGTAAAAGTCCTTTCGTGGTATGACAACGAATGGGGCTTTTCAAACCGAATGCTCGACACATCACTTGCGTTAATGAACGCGCAATAATTTCAATTCAAAACAGGTAGCACGATGAGACGTACCAAAATTCTAGCAACGTTAGGTCCTTCAACGGATAAAGAAGGTGTTTTAGAGGCATTGTTTAAAGCAGGCGTTGATGTCGTGCGCCTGAATTTCTCACACGGTACAGCAGAAGAGCATATTGAACGCGCTCGTCAAGTGCGTGAGGTCAGTAAAAAAATGAATTGGCAGGTTGGCATTTTAGGGGATTTACAAGGACCTAAAATTCGTATTGCGCGTTTTAAAAATAAAAAAGTTTTTTTAAACGAAGGACAAAAATTTGCACTCGATTTACATTTAGGTGCCGATGAGGGCGATCATGAACAGGTCGGTTTTATTTACGAACCGCTTGCTGATGAAGTCAGTCCTGGCAGTCGTTTATTACTCGATGATGGACGAATTATTTTAGATGTTGTCAATGTTGAAAATGGACGCATTAACTGCACCGTTGCGGTCGGTGGGGATTTATCCAACAACAAAGGTATCAACTTATTAGGCGGCGGTTTATCTGCACCTGCTTTGACTGAAAAAGACAAAGAAGACATTGTCACCATTGGCATTATTGATTGTGATTTTGTCGCCGTTTCATTTCCACGTTGTGCCGAAGATTTAAAAGAAGCGCGGCGTTTACTCGGAGCGCAAGGCTGTCATGCAGGAATTGTGGCAAAAGTAGAACGCGCTGAAGCCGTTGCAGATGATGCAATTATGGATGAAATCATTTTAGCTTCTGATGTGGTAATGGTTGCGCGAGGTGATTTAGGCGTTGAAATTGGTGATGCGAATTTACCCGCCATGCAGAAAAAATTGATTAAACGCGCAAGAACGCTGGATCGCGTTGTCATTACTGCAACACAAATGATGGAATCGATGATTGAAAATCCAATTCCAACAAGGGCTGAAGTTTTTGACGTTGCTAACGCGGTTTATGACGGCACGGACGCAATTATGCTTTCGGCTGAAACGGCTTCGGGAAAATATCCTGTTAAAGCTGTTGAAGCGATGCACCGAATTTGCCTTGAAGCTGAAAAACAAGACATTGTACGTGTTTCACATCATCGCGTTGATAGGGAATTTAAACGTGATGAAGAAGCGATTGCAATGGCTGCTATGTATTTAGCAAACCATACTAACGTTGCAGGTATTGCGGCGTTAACTGAGTCAGGCACAACACCGCTGTTAATGTCGCGTATCAGTTCTGGCATTCCGATTTTTGCACTGAGTTGTCAGCCAAAAACACTTGGTAAAACAACGCTTTATCGTGGTGTAATTCCAATTTATTTTTCTCACGAAGAACAAACCCACGCACAAGTTAATCGTGATATTGTGGCTCAACTGCGACGTTATGGCATGACACAAACGGGTGATAAAATTATCATTACCAAAGGTGATTTAGCAGGCGCGAAAGGTAGCACCAATGATTTAAAAATTGTCACCGTGGGTCACTCTCTTACGCCTTAAATTACCCCAAAATTAAATTACTTAAATTATTAGATGGAGAAATGTTAATGAATGCTGAATTTGATACGCTGCTAAAACAATTGCGTGATGAGTTTTTAGCAGAATTTCCAGAGCGTTGTGATGGCTTGGAAGAATGTGTTTTAGCGTTTGAACGCGGGCAAGAAGGCGCGTTTGATGATTTGTATCGTCGCGTACACAGTTTAAAAGGAGCAGGTAGTCAATTTGGTTTATCGATTTTGACTTCAATCTGTCATCAATTTGAAAGTTTTTTAAGCAGCGGGAGTTTAACCACAGATCAATTAAGTACCAGTTACGCACTCAGTTATGTGGATTTATTGAAACGAGTTGCAGAAAATATCGGTAATGAAAATGCAAGTTTTCATGATATTGAACAAGAGTTAGATGAGTTGCGAAAATCGAGTATGCCTGGTCGTGCAACTGTGATGTTAATTGAACCGTCAGCATCACGTCGTAAATTATGTCAAGGCGTTCTATCACAATTAGGGGTGCGAATTGTTGTACAAGATCGGGGCATGAATGCGTTAGAGCAAATGCTACACGAACCTTTTGATTTAGTGGTTGCCGCGCGTGAATTACCTGATTTAAATACCGTTGCAGTGGTTGCCGCCTTGCGAGAATCAAATGGTAAAAATAAACACGTTCCTGTTATTTTGGTTAGCAGTAACTCAACACCAATTCCCGATTATCTAACGATTAACGCGGTATTAGCACGCGACGCGCAATTTATTCCAAATTTGGCAAAAGTTGCGACCGAAATTTTGCAAAAGCATAAATAAGCACATTGCTAAAAAATTGAGCAGGCGGCAGTTGTTTAATGCCGCCTTTCTTTTTTCAGTCACGTTAAAATTTTTATTCCAAATGAGTTTTCACTATGTGTCTTGCAGTTCCTGCCAAAATTATTAGTATCAATGCCAGCTCCGATGAATTGCTTCGCACAGGCAATGTGGATTTCTCTGGTGTGCAAAAAAAAATCAGTCTTGCCTATGTTCCTGAAGCGGTCGTTGATGATTATGTGATTGTTCATGCGGGTTTCGCGCTTTCTGTTCTCGATGAACAAGAAGCCTTAGCCAGTTTGCAAGCATTCCAAGATTTAGCTGATTTTGAGAAAACGCTATGAATTACAACCAAGCGTTTCGCAATCCCGAATTAGCTAAAGAATTAGTCAGCGCAATTAAAACGACAGTGACAAAGCGTTGGCAAATTATGGAAGTTTGTGGCGGACAAACGCACAGCATCATCAAATACGGCATTGATCAATTACTTGAAAATGAAATTGAGTTAATTCATGGACCTGGTTGCCCTGTTTGCGTTACGCCGATTGCTTATATTGATAAAGCGCTAGCGATTGCCGCCTTGCCAAATGTCATTTTTTGTTCGTTTGGAGATATGTTGCGCGTGCCAAGTTCACATCAAGATTTACTCAGTTTAAAAGCACAAGGCGCGGATATTCGCATCGTTTATTCACCGCTTGACGCGCTTGAAATTGCCATCAATTCACCAAATAAAGAAGTGGTTTTTTTCGGTGTCGGTTTTGAAACGACTGCGCCAACAACTGCGCTTGCCGCTTATCAAGCCAAATTACGCAATGTCCAAAATTTTTCATTATTGATTTGCCATGTTCGCGTCCCGCCAGTCATGGAAGCGTTGCTTTCAACAAAAAATCATCGTGTACAAGGTTTTTTAGGCGCAGGTCACGTTTGTTCCATTATGGGCTTTCATGAATATCTGCCAATTTGTGAAAAATATCAGTTGCCGATTGTCGTGACGGGGTTTGAACCTGTGGATATTTTGCAAGGGCTGTATTTGTGCGTAAAACAACTCGAAGCAGGTCGCCACGCGGTTGAAAATCAATATACGCGCGTGGTCAAAGCAGCAGGCAATTTACCCGCGCAAAATTTGATTAAAAACGTATTTGACGTGGTAAATCAAAATTGGCGTGGTTTGGGTGAGATTGCCCAAAGTGGTTTAGCATTAAATTCAAATTATGCCGATTGGAATGCAGAAAATCGTTTTGCTGTCGGTGAAATCAACACGGCTGAACCGATTGCTTGTAAAAGTGGGGACGTGTTGCAAGGTTTAATTAAACCCGTTGAATGCCCTGAATTTGGTAAAACTTGCACACCAGAAAGTCCGTTAGGCGCAACAATGGTTTCATCTGAAGGCGCATGTGCAGCTTATTATCGATACAGACAACAGCTTTAAAATCCCCGATTTTTTCTTAAAACCTGTAAAATCACGCTTTAATTTTCAAATTTTTGGAGAAAACCGTGTTTAGAGGCACAACAATTCTTTCTGTTCGTCGCAACGGTAAAGTCGTTATCGGTGGCGACGGACAAGTCACAATGGGCAACACCGTAATGAAAGGTAATGCACGCAAAGTGCGCCGCTTGTATCACGACAAAGTGATTGCAGGTTTTGCAGGCGCGACGGCTGATGCGTTCACTTTATTTGAACATTTCGAGGGCAAACTCGAAAAACATCGCGGTAATTTAACTCGCGCGGCAGTTGAAATGGCAAAAGATTGGCGCACCGACCGCGCATTACGCAAATTGGAAGCTCTTTTAACGATTGCCGATGCTAAAACATCGTTGATTATTTCGGGAACAGGCGATGTGATTGAACCTGAATCCGAATTTGATTTAATGGCAATCGGTTCAGGCGGTTCATTTGCTCAAGCCGCCGCGCGTGCGCTTTTGGAAAATACCGATTTAAGTGCGCGTGAAATCGTTGAACGTTCGTTAAATATCGCCGCCGATATTTGCATTTACACCAACCATAATTTGCGTATCGAAGAACTCGATACTGAAATCAAAGAGTAAAAAAATGACTGAAATGACACCGAAAGAAATTGTCAGCGAATTAGACAAACACATTATTGGACAAGCTAACGCCAAACGTTCTGTTGCCATCGCGCTTCGTAATCGTTGGCGCAGACAACAAATTACAGGCACGTTGCACGACGAAATCACGCCGAAAAACATTTTGATGATAGGACCTACAGGCGTAGGTAAAACCGAAATTGCTCGGCGTTTGGCAAAACTGGCTAACGCACCTTTTATCAAAATTGAAGCCACAAAATTTACTGAAGTTGGTTATGTCGGACGTGACGTGGAATCGATTGTGCGTGATTTAGCTGATACGGCGGTGAAAATGACCCGCATGGCAGAAATTGAAAAAATGCGTGTTAAAGCGGCAGAAGCGGCTGAAGAACGTATTTTAGATATTTTGATTCCCCGCGCTGAAGGTTGGACACCTGAAGATTCACCCAATGGCGACGCAACGCGAGAAAAAATGCGCCAAAAATTGCGTAACGGCGATTTGAACGATAAAGAAGTCGAAGTGGAAGTGTCGATTGGTGCAATTGGCGTAGAAATTATGGCTCCGCCAGGTATGGAAGAAATGACCAGCCAATTACAAGGCATGTTCCAAAGCATGGGACGTGAACGCACCAAACCGCGCAAAATGAAAATCAGTAAAGCGTTAGAAGTGTTACAAGAAGATGAAGCCGAAAAATTAGTTAATGAAGACGACATTCGGTTGCGTGCGGTGGAAAATGTCGAACAAAACGGTATCGTATTTTTGGACGAAATCGACAAAATCTGCAAACGCTCAGAACTTGGCAGCGGTGGTGGCGAAGTTTCGCGTGAAGGTGTGCAACGCGATTTATTACCACTTGTTGAAGGTAGCACCGTCAGCACGAAATACGGGATGATTAAAACCGACCATATTTTGTTTATTGCCTCTGGTGCATTTCACGTTGCAAAACCGTCTGATTTAATTCCTGAATTGCAAGGACGTTTCCCAATTCGCGTAGAACTCAGCGCGTTATCGGCTGATGATTTTGTTCGTATTTTGACTGAACCGAATGCGTCTTTAACCGAGCAGTATTCGGCACTTTTAGCTACCGAAGGCGTTGAATTGAGTTTTGCTGAAGATGGCATTAAACGCATTGCGGAGATGGGTTTCAAAGTCAATGAAACCACTGAAAATATCGGCGCACGTCGTTTGCATACCATGTTGGAAAAATTACTCGAAGAAATTTCGTTTGAAGCCTCTGATTTAACAGATAAAAAAGTTGTAGTTGATGCGGCATATGTGAACAAATATCTCGGTGATTTGGTCGAAGATGAAGATTTGAGTCGGTATATTTTGTAAAACTTTTTATGATGCGTTTGCGATAAAAGATTTACTTTTTGGAGAATGAAATTAACAACTCTATTGATTGTTGTTTTTTTAACAGCAGTATCAAATATCGCATTCGCATTGGATGCACCTGAACCTTTTGAACCAAACGGCGGCGAAGTGTTTGACAAAAATACTGCCTCGACCTTTTCTTGGAACAAAGTTTCAGGTGCAACAAAATATCAATTTGTTTTTGGTACAGATGAATCTTTTAGCAGTTTTGATGAAAAGAAAAACAAATGCACAAATACCAAAACGTGTGCAACTGTTACAGTTAATAAAATTTCATACAAGTTAGCGAAAACGAACGCTTTTATGAAAAAAGACGGTTCGTATTTTTGGAAAATTCGCTCGTACAAAGGCACGACAAAAAGTGCGTTTAGTGATGTTCATCAATTTCAAGTTGGTGAACCTACTGAACAAAAAGATGCAAAAGCCCAGTACGATTTAGGGGATATGTATTACGATGGAAAAGGCGTTACCCAGAATTATGCAGAGGCTTTTAAACATTACAAGTTAGCCGCTGAATAAGGATATGCACTAGCTCAAAATGCTGTAGGGGTAATGTATCAAGAAGGTATAGGTACTGCTCAAAATTATAAAGAAGCCCTCAAATGGTACAAATTAGCTGCTGAACAAGGACAGGTATATGCTCAAGTAAATCTAGGAGATATGTATTACACAGGAAAAGGAGTTAACCAAGATAAGAATGAAGCCTTTAGATGGTTTAAATTGGCTGCCGAACAAAATGATGCAAAGGCTCAAAATTCTGTAGGAGATATGTACTCTACTGGTGAAGGAGGAACACGGGATTATAAAGAAGCTGTTAAATGGCATAAATTAGCTGCTGAACAAGGATATCACCCAAGAAATCTCAATGCGTTGCCTGAACTCAAACTATAAAGAGTGTGAGTAATTTGGCGTTTGTTGAGAGGGTGAGAGGAGTTTTTAAATGCAAATGACCATTAACGTGCCTGACAATTTGCCGCCTGCGGTTGCTCAACAATACATTCACGAAGTTGAATCAAAAATGAATTTGAGAGCGCAGGTGATTTAAAACATTAACGAAAAAAATCACGTTCAAAACGCGATCAGTTTAAAACGTGGTTCGGCAAAAAATATCATCAAATTTATAGCAGATGACTTTACTGCACCGTTGGCGGATTATGACGTGAACATTTTAAACAATGAATGATTTTGTGTTGGTGAAAACATGAAAACCTTAATACTTGAAATTGAAGACGACGCTTATCAACAAGTGATGAACTTTATCAGCCTTGTGCCAAAATGCCACATTTTAGATTTGGACGATGACGCAGAGCTATTAGCCATTACTAAAGAACGTGAAAATGAATCAGTGGTTAAAGTATCGCTAGACGATTTATGATTTACATCGAATTTGATCCTATAAAAAACGAAAAAAATATCCGTGAACGTGATTTAAGCTTTGAGCGTGTGCAAGAATTTGATTTTGAAACGGCACTATTTGAAATTGATGACCGCTTTGATTATGGCGAAACACGAATTAGAGCGTTTGGTTTTATTGAGAAAAGACTTTATGCGTTAGTTTTTGTTGAAGTTGAAAATGGCATCCGTGTTATCAGTTTTAGAAAAGCAAACAAAAAAGAGGTAAAGAAATATGAAACAAAATCCTGAGTTAATCGACGATGAAAATCCCGAATGGACAGAAGAAGATTTTAAAAAAGCCGCTCCATTTTCGGCGTTGCCCGCTTCATTACAGATGAAATTAAAAGGCTTACAAAAACCAATCAAAAAAGAATCGGCGACGGTTGAGTTTGATTATGATGTTTTAGAGGCTTTTCGGGCAACGGGCAATAATTGGCAGCATCAAATGAACGTTGTGCTAAAACAATGGTTACAAGAACATCCGTTAGCACATTCAAATTAAAAACTTTTTATTTTTTTGGAGAAAACATGATTACTAAAGAAATTATCCACACACCACACGCGCCACAAGCGATTGGCACTTATTCACAAGCAGTAAAAGTCAATCGCACCGTTTATTTATCAGGGCAAATTCCGCTCATTCCCGCGACGATGACCATGGTTGAAGACGACATCAACGCGCAAATTACGCAAGTTTTTGAAAATTTAAAAGCCGTCGCGCAAGCCGCTGGCGGTGAATTAAACGACATCGTGAAATTAAATGTTTTTTTGACCGATTTGGCACATTTTCCAATTGTGAATGAAATCATGGGGCAGTATTTCCATGAACCCTACCCTGCTCGTGCGGCAATTGGTGTTGCGGCATTGCCAAAAGGCGCAGGCGTTGAAATGGACGGTATCATGGAATTGCCGCAACAAGAATACGCTTAAAACAGAAAAGGAAAATCGATGACAAGTTCAACGCAGTTATTTCAAGCGGCAAAAAATGTGATTGCAGGCGGCGTGAATTCGCCAGTGCGTTCATTTAGCGGTGTCGGCGGTACGCCTGTTTTTATTGACCACGCCAAAGGCGCGTATATTTTCGATAGCGAAGGCAATCAATATGTTGATTACGTTGGTTCGTGGGGACCGATGATTTTAGGTCACTCGCATCCGCAAGTGATTGAAGCCGTAAAAAATGCCGCTGAAAAAGGCTTAAGTTTCGGTGCGCCGACTGAAATTGAAACGATTATGGCAAAGCGAGTTTGTGAACTCGTGCCATCGATTGAATTAGTTCGCATGGTCAGTTCAGGCACCGAAGCGACGATGAGCGCGATTCGTTTGGCAAAAGGTTATACAGGACGTAACAAAATCGTGAAATTTGAGGGCTGTTATCACGGACATTCGGACGCGCTTCTTGTCAAAGCTGGTTCTGGCGCGTTAACTTTTGGCGTACCGAGTTCGTCAGGCGTTTCGGAAGCGGTTGCGCTCGATACGTTGACTTTGCCGTATAACGACGCAAATGCCGTGCGGGAATTATTTGCCAAATTAGGCAAAGAAATCGCCTGCATTATTGTTGAACCTGTTGCGGGAAATATGAATTGCGTCCCGCCTGTGGAAGGATTTTTAGACACTTTGCGCGACGTGTGCGATGAATTTGGTAGCGTGTTAATTTTCGACGAAGTAATGACTGGTTTTCGCGTGAGTTTGCAAGGCGCACAAGGTTTTTACAATATCAAACCTGATTTAACCACGCTCGGTAAAGTCATTGGCGGCGGAATGCCCGTGGGTGCATTTGGTGGTAAACGCGGAATTATGGAATGCCTCGCGCCACTTGGCAGCGTTTATCAAGCGGGAACTTTATCAGGCAATCCCGTTGCGATGGCGGCAGGTTTGAAAACTTTAGAACTCATCGATACGCCCAATTTTTATGAAGATTTAACTGCAAAAACCACCCAATTACTGGACGGTTTAAAAGACCGTGCAAAACACGCAGGCGTGCCACTGACCACCAATCAAGTTGGCGCAATGTTTGGACTTTTCTTTACCGAAGACAAAAATATCACTTCATTCAAACAAGTAATGGCTTGTGACCAAGATTATTTCAAACGCTTTTTTCATGCGATGCTCGACCAAGGCGTTTATCTTGCGCCGTCTGCATTTGAAGCAGGATTTGTTTCTACCGCTCACGATGAAAAAGCTCTTGCCAAAACTTTTGAAGCGGCAGAAATTGTGTTCCGCCGTTTATCTTAATTTTCACTTTTAAATTTTTTACCAAAATATGACCTCTTCTGCGCCGATTGATTTTAATGCAATCAAACAATTAACCCTTTCTGAAGCCAAAGCTGTTGATCAACTGATTATTAGCGAACTCAGTTCTGACGTAATTTTAATCAACGAAATCGGGCGTTATATCGTCACAAACGGCGGAAAACGTTTGCGTCCGATGCTGTTGTTACTTGCAGCGAAAGCCTTAGGCGAAGTTTCGCAAAATCATTTAATTCTCGCGGCAGTAATTGAATTTATTCACACGGCAACGCTTTTGCATGATGACGTGGTGGATGAATCGAATTTACGACGCGGAGAAGCATCTGCAAATGCAGTTTGGGGTAATGCGGCAAGCGTTTTAGTGGGTGATTATTTGTATTCGAGCGCGTTTGAAATGATGGTTCGCACCAACAATATGCGGGTGATGGAATTGCTTTCAAAAACAACGACGGCAATTGCAGAAGGTGAAGTATTACAACTTTTAAATTGCAACAATCCTGAAACCACTGAAGCTAAATACTTAGAAGTGATTTCACGCAAAACCGCGATTTTGTTTAGCGCGGCAACACAACTTGCGGGTATTTTGTCGAATACGGGTGAAGAAGTTGAAACCGCGCTCGCGCAATACGGTCAACATTTAGGCATTGCATTTCAGTTAATCGATGACGCGCTCGATTACACCTCGAGTTCAGAAGAATTAGGCAAAAATTTAGGCGATGATTTAGCCGAAGGCAAACCGACTTTGCCGCTGATTTACGCGATTCAAAACGGTACATCAGATGAAGCGAATGTCATTATTGCGGCAATTAAAAACGGTAATCGTGAGGTTTTCAATGAGGTTTATCAAATCGTGAAACGCACAAAAGCCATTGATTACACCGAAAAACGCGCTGATGAAGAAGCTCAAAAAGCCATTGACGCGCTCGCTGTGTTGCCTGAATCAGAATATAAAAACGCGCTGATTTTACTGGCAAAATTTGCGGTGCAACGCAACTACTAATATGACGATTGAAGAATTCATCCCGCCGCGTATTAAAAGTTTTGTGCGTCGCAAAGGGCGTGTCACGCCAGGTCAAAATTTCGCGCTAGAAAATCATTGGGAACGATATTGTCTTGACCCGCAAACAGAGGTGAATTTTGCCGAAGTTTTTGGCAATCATCAGCCACTAATTGTTGAAATTGGTTTTGGCAACGGTGATAGTTTGGCGAAAATGGCGGCGGCAAATCCTGATAAAAATTATCTCGGCATTGAAGTTCATCGACCTGGTGTGGGGCATTTGCTCATGTTAATTGAACAAATGGCACTTAAAAATGTGCGAATTTATTGTCACGATGCAATTGAAATTTTAGAACAGCGTGTGCCAAATGAAAGTTTGGCAGGCTTGCATTTATTTTTTCCCGACCCGTGGCACAAGAAAAAACATCATAAACGCCGCATTGTGCGTGACAGTTTTGTGGAATTACTTGCTAAAAAATTATCACCAAACGGTTATTTTCACGCGGCAACCGATTGGGAAAATTATGCAGAATGGATGCTTGATGTATTAAATCGTGCGCCACAATTTGAAAATTTAAGCCCTACGCAAACTTATTGTGAACGTCCTGATTATCGCCCGTTAACGAAATTTGAACATCGCGGTATTCGCTTAGGACATGGCGTTTGGGATGTGATTTTTAAAAAACGTTAATATGAAGTCACACACCAACCAAAAGTTGGTGTGTGCGTTAATAAATTGATGACTGAAAAATATAAGTAAAGACATTTTGCCCATCTTCATAAGTAACGTAATAAGAAACATGATATTTCTCACAAATGTTTTTAACCATATTTAAACCTAAGCCCAAACCTCTTTTCGCTTCGTTTTCTCGGAAATTTTTATCAAAGATTTTGTCTTTGTTCTTAATGGGATTGCCATACGTTTTAATGGCTAATACGGCAACGTTATTTGATTGTGAAAGATGGATGTTGATGGGTTTGTTTTTCGTGGCGTATTTAATGCCGTTTGAGATGTTATTGTCGATAACTCTTTCTAATTCTATTTGGTTAATATGAATAAAAATGTCGTCTTCAATCATTGATTGGATTTCTTTATGACTGACTTTTGAGATGGTTGCAAAAAAATCAATTCGTTTCTTTAAAAAATCACTCAAATTGATATTTTTAGGCGGATATTCCATCGTGTCGGCTGAGGCAATATAAGCAAAATCTTCATAAAAATTTGTCAGCATATTGATAGAGGAATCGATTTTATCGATATATGACGATAACGATTCATCGGTTTGTTTGTGTTTAATCATTTCAGTATTCATCATAATGTTCGTCAAAGGCGTTCTTATTTGATGAACTGTGTCAGCGATAAAGCGTTTATTCTCTTTTAAAAGCGTTATATTCAATGCAATTTCTCTGTTCAATTTATTATGCAAGTCGTTATAACTTTCATTTAAAACAGCCATTTCTTGAATCTTGATATTGCAAACATCGGAATACTGATTGTTTTTTATATTATCCACAATTTTCAAAAGCGGATTTGAAAGCCTTTTCATAATAAACAGATAAATTAAAACTAAAATACTCAATATGAAAACAAGTTGAATAACGGCTTGAATCAATGTTTTTTGTATATCACTTTCTAACGATTCTGTTGAATAAGTGGTTTTTACTATGAAGTTTGTTTTAGTTGATTTGTTAAACAGCCCATTTGTTGCAGAGTAGATGATGAATTGATGCTTTGACAAATTAAGTGCGCTAAGAAGATTACCATCATGAAATACTTCATCAATAACTTTATGGATATTCCTTTGATTATTTACAAGTCCTTTAAAATCTAATTTTGTTAGTTCCTCCAATCGTTTATTCTTAACAGATAACTCATTCGATAGCTGCAATAGAATACTTTTTGTCGCATCCCAACCCTCCTGTCGCCAAAATGTTTTGCTGTAATCTGTTTTATCCGAGTAAAGTTTCTGAATAGAATCATTGCCAAGATAAAGTTCAATGAGTCCAACATTTTTAATTAAGTCGTATTTTGCGTTAAATTCTCTTGCAAAATCCAAAACGAATGCCATTTGTAGAATATATTTTTCATCATTTGATAACTTGATTAAATACCGTTTAAACGGCATAGATGATGGCGTAATTACGTCAAGTGTGATGGGAGAAATATCAATAGCGACTTGTTTGGAAAAAATGGAACTCATCAGCTCTTTTATATCCATGAAGTGACTAAAGTTAATACCTATATCCGTTTTATAAGAGGCATCTTCAATAATGTAGTCTTTATTGATTAGAAATACTTGATAACTTCCAAAGTAGACACCTTTGTTTAATTCTTCAGCCGCTTTGTCAGCATTGAAATGATTTTTATCCCTTTTATAGATTTTATACAGTTGATTTAATTTTGAGATATTGACCGATTCATGCTGATTAAATTCATACTGCAATCTATCAAAAAGTAGTCGGTAATCTTCTCTGATTTGCTGAGTGACGTGGATATATTTGTTGGAATAATTTTGAATGAGGGTGTTGCGATAGTTTTGAAATTTAATTGCGTCGCCAATGACAATGACCATCATGACGAATAGAAAAAAGAAAATAATGTAATGATTTAGCTTAATTTTTAATTTCAAATTTGTATCCCATTCCTCGATAAGAAAAGATGAAATTTTCATCGCCATCAAAATGTTTTCTCAAGTCATTGACCAATTGCCGTAAAGGGTAAGAATCTTTAATTTCATTTTCCCAAACGTAGTTTTCAATTTTTTCTGCCATTAAAATTTTATTGATATTATTCAAAAATAAATTGAGCAGACGTTTTTCTTTTTTTCGTAATCGTTTCACAACGCCATTCACATTTAACTCTTCATATTCCAAATCATAAGTAACAGTGTCAGATATTCGAACAAGCGAATTTTTATCCTTTGATTTACCGAGTAACTTGCTAATTCTGATGGTTAATTCTTCTAAATAAAACGGTTTTTTAATGTAATCATCACAACCATTTTTATAAGCTGATTTCAGGCTATCCAATTCCATTGAAGCCGTTATCATGATAATTGGCGTGTCTATATCCTTGTTTCGGATATATTTCACAATTTCCAAGCCGTTGATGTGCGGAATGTTGATGTCGATAATATACAAATCGAAATTGGACTTATCGATAAGATTGACGGCATCCGTACCATCTTCTGAACCTATTACTTCATTGCCTTTGAGCTTCAAGTAATCCGTAATGGTTTCATTCAACATCGAATCGTCTTCTATGAGTAAAACTTTCATATTGAGTAAATAACGCGAGCGATTCACGTCAATGCGTCATAGTTTTATATACTTGACTATTAAATAGTCTAATTTTTCTGCAATCATTGCTACCAAAATATAGGATGAATTTTCGTTAAATTTTATTTTTTTCTGACAGGTTATCCCTTCCATAAAATTCTTTTCACATGCGCCACTTTCAGCTAAGAAATTAGCATTTTCACCAACTATTTGTTTAGCTGTTAATTCTAATACCTTATACATCTCATCTTTATCAGATTTTTCGAATTTTTTTCCTAATGGAAAGTGAAACTCTACAGTTGGGGCTTTTCCGTATGAACACTCTGTCATCGTGCCATTTTTGTAGCTTCCGTATGTAAATAGAACATTTGCCCTTAAATCTATACATTTTTCTTCATTATTCATTGCCGTTATGTATTCAGTAGTAGCAAATGCAATATCTTCAGCGGCATTGACAGACATTGATATTGCGAGTAGAGCATGGAATGCTAGCTTCGTTAAAGCTAATTTTTTCATATTAAACTTTCTAAAAACATTCACGTTAGTTGCCTCGTTGAATCGTGATTAAATTCGTTTCAAATGCTCTGCAAACAATATATGCTGATTTCCAAATGTGTTGCACATTGGGATCAGGAATTAAACCTTGCAATTCTTGCTCAGATTGAATATCAAAGGTTTCCACGAAGCGATTTTTTTCTTGTGATAGTAGATAATTCAGTACCAGCAAAAAATGTGATTCAACATTAAATGGCATAAACACCACCTCCAAATGAATTTAATTTCGAGTGAAACTCTAACCCCCAATTGTCAGACGAATGTCAGATTGCATTAAAATGTACGAAAAATTAAAAAAAAGGGTTTTTAATCACAAATGAAAAAATACAACATTTTTATTTTGACGCCCATGCCATTGAGTATTCACGCCGAAACTGTTTCGGAATTCCCGCCAATGGTGATTACCACGTCAAATATCAGCAACTACAATCAAGACGATTTAAAAAATCTCGAATTACCTGATTTAAACGGCGTGCTGCGTCAAAATCCAAGTTTGGCAATCAATCAAGGAAGGAAGCGGACAAATGGCTTCAGATTTGAGCTTTCGTGGGGCGCGTGGTCAAGGAATGCTCACTTTAGATGGTGTGCCATTATTTAGTGATTTTGTGGGCGTGTATTCGCTGCAACGCTATTCGATAAATGAGTTAGACAGTGTCAAAATTTCACGCAGTTTTGATGGCAATTTTAGTGGCAGCCGAACGCTAGGCGGTTCGATTCATTTAAAAACAAGACAACTCCAAGAAAACGACAATTTTCTGCATTTTGAAGGTGGAAGTTATGACACGTTGCGAGAATCAGTAGGTGCGGGTTTTAATTCAGAACTAGGGAATTTTTCAGCCGTTGTGGGCAGAAGCGATGTTTTCAACGGTGTCAGCGAATCGAAATTTGGCTCAGAACGCGATCAGTATGAAATGAATCATGCGTCTGGAAAATGGAGCAAAAATTTTGACAACGCAAAATTAGACGCATCATTTTATTTTGTGAAATCAAGACAAGATATTGATGGCGTTGGCTTATTGCCTGATAAATCATTTGGCTGGGCGGACGACCTTCAAGGCAAACTTTCACATGAAACATGGGTCGCGCAATTACACGGACAATCTGATTTAGCATCGAATTGGAATTCGTCTTTGCAGTTCGGTTTTACCCAAGACCAGCAAAAAACGAAATATACCGCGACTGCACCGTTTGCCATTACAAACCAATTGTTTATGACAGATTGGAAAAATACTCATCAATTCGCCTTAAGCAAAAACGTGAATACCTCGATTGTGTGGGGCATCAATACGCAACATCAACAAACGTTAAATTTTCCTACTTCATCACAGACCATTATTAGCCCGAATGTGCATGGCGAATTGCTTTTAGATAAATGGAAATTCGATGCTGATACCCGTTTTGACCAAAATGACACTTATGGCAATCATCAAGTTTTCTCATTGGGCGCGAATTATTTGTTGTAAGAAAATGTGAACGGTGGCACAGGCTATCGTCAACCTGGTGTGAGTGAGTTAATGCACCTAAGTGGAAATAAAAATTTGCAAGGCGAATCAAGTCGGGGCGGTGAAATTGGCGTGCGTTGGAAGCCATTTTCTGAGAGTGAAATTAGTGTTAATGGCTATTATCAAAACTATAAAAACATGATTCTTTTTCTATATGATCCAACCATTGGTACGGTGAGAGCGGGAAATTTGCCTGAAGCGGATGTTTTTGGTGTTGAATTCCAATCCCAACATCCGCTGAAAATCATGGATGATTTTTAGTCCCCGATAGCTGCAGCAGACGGGCGTTTGTTCGTAGTGAAACGAAGAGCAAATGCAAGTCCTCGCGACGCAGCGTCAAGTCATCTTGGGAAGTGA
>Ga0172375_10000795_pt1 | contig 51279 bp, 49 predicted proteins | sample LakKiv1m_FD_114537 | JGI IMG/M metagenome (GOLD analysis project Ga0172375, IMG submission 114537) | Freshwater microbial communities from Kabuno Bay, South-Kivu, Congo - kab_092012_11.1m | ecosystem: Environmental > Aquatic > Freshwater > Lake | place: Democratic Republic of the Congo... | reverse complement strand
TTGAGAAGAAACGGGTGCATGAACCCTAGAAAGACCGTATGGACAGCAGCTTGAAGATTGAAAACTTGACCGTTGAAGTCGGCCGCCGGGTGATCTTGAAAGACCTCAACCTGGAGATCCCTTCCGGCAAGACCCTTGTTTTATTCGGGCCGAACGGCTCCGGCAAATCCACCTTGATCAAGGCTATTATGGGGTTTGAGAATTATACGATCACCCAGGGCAGGATCATCTACGGCGGCGAAGCGATCAACGGTTTGTCGACGGATGAGCGCGCCAAAAAAGGGATCGGCGTCCTTTTTCAGAATCCGCCGAAGATCAGGGGCATCAAGCTCCGCCAGATGGTAGAGCTGGTGACGCGCCGGCCGGCGCAGGAAAATTCCTTTGTCGAGAAACTCAACGTCGGGGATCTCATGGACAGGGACATCAATGTGAATTTTTCCGGCGGCGAGATGAAGCGTTCGGAATTGCTCCAGGTTTTGTCTCAGCGGCCGAAGCTCCTGCTTCTGGATGAGCCGGAATCGGGCGTTGACATCGAAAATATCGCCATGATGGGCAAGGTGCTCAACGCGTTTATCCATGAACATGCCGTTGCATCGCTTATCATCACGCACACGGGTTACGTCCTGGATTATGTCGATGCCCAGCATGCCTGTGTGCTCATGGACCGCGACATCCGCTGTTATGACGATCCGCGCAAGGTCTTTGAAGATATCCGCCAATTCGGTTATGAGAAGTGCCGCACCTGTCGAGGATGATGAATCTTATGCCTGATAACGACGCACATCTCGGAAAAGACGAGGCCCGGCGCCTGGAGCGTATCGGTTATGACGCGTCCGAAAAAGAACGCGCGGGTTCCTTCATGCAGCAGGACAATGATCTGCTTATGCATAAGACACTGCATGAGGACATCGAGGTCATGGGGATACAGGAAGCCTTGAAGACCGTTCCCGACGCCCCGTCGTATTACGGCAGGGCCTTTGCGGCTCTGGGCCGGGAGTATCCCAGGGAGACCCTGGGGGGCTATTACATCAGGATCAAAGCCGGCAAGACCGTGCTTTTTCCCGTGCAGGCCTGCCTGTATCTCAAGAAGGCGAATTTCAGGCAGAAGGTCCATAATCTCATCATTGCCGAACCCGGGTCAAAAGTTTATATCATTACCGGCTGCACGGCGCACAGCGCTTCACAGGAAGCGTATCATCTGGGCATTTCGGAATTTTTTGTCGGCGCAGGGGCCTACGTGAATTTCACCATGATCCATAGCTGGACAAAAGATACGAGCGTCGAGCCCAAGAGCATCGCCCTCGTCGACAAGGGAGGGGTGTTTATTTCTAATTATATCTGCCTGGATCCCGTCAGGAGCATCACGATGTATCCGACGGCCGTATTGGCCGAGGACGGCGTCGCTCATTTCAGCTCGCTCATGGTGGCCCATGAAGGTTCCGCCCAGGATATCGGCTCCCGCGTCATTTTTAACGGCAAAGGGTCTTCGGCGGAGATCATCTCGCGGGCCGTCAGCCTTGGAGGGTCGGTCACCGCGCGCGGCCACCTGAAAGCCGCCTCACCCGATATCAAGGCGCATCTGGAATGCAGGGGTCTGGTCGTCAACGAGAAAGGCAGGATCTATGCCATCCCGGAGCTCGAGACCGAATACAGGGATGTGGACATGTCCCACGAGGCGGCGATCGGCAAGATTTCCAAAGAGGAGATCGAATATTTGTGTTCCAGGGGGATTTCCAAAGATAAGGCCCAATCTCTTATCATCCGCGGTTTTGTAGACACCAACATCCTGTCATTGCCTGAATTACTGAAGAAAGAGATCGATCAGCTTGCAGACCGGACATTGAAATCCGGTTTATGATTCTTTCTGACGGCTATCCTGCCCTGTCGGGTTTCTAAGATCATACATCCTGGGTCGTTGGGCTCACACGAACGTCATGTCGTAAAAAAGATAAAATACATCTTATCTCATGCTGGAAGACGCAAGAAGGGGGATGGATGGAGAAGAGAAGGGTGCTGGTTGTCGATGACGAGGAGAATCTCCGCAAATTATTGAAGCTGAACCTGGAAGCAACAGGCAAGTTTACGGTTGAGACCCTGGCGAACGTCAAAGACCTCATCGATACGCTTCATATGTTCAAACCCGAAGTGATCCTGCTCGATATGCTGATGCCGGGGCTCGGAGGGCTGGAAGCGTGCGAAATGTTGAACAGGGACCCTTTTGGGCAGGGGGTGCCTATCATCGTCCTTTCTTCTCTGGCTAAAGACGGAGACAAACGCGCCGCTTACGGCAAGGGGGTCGTGGATTATCTCGTCAAGCCCATTGAGAATGACGATCTTGTCGCCAAAATCGAAAAGGCCCTTTTAAATAAAGAGAGCTCGTCATGAGAGGCAGGCAAGCGGCACGGGGACCGAAAGAGCCCCGGTGGCACAGGTGTGTGATGACATGAAGACAAAGTTTAACAAACCCCTTTTGGCTGCGATTCTTCTGCTCTTGACTGTCGGGGCTGGCTTGACCGTCTGGGGATTGCGTCTGGAAGACAGGCGCATGCGTGACGATTTTCTCATCGGGGCGCGCATATTGAAGAGCGCGATTAACCCTTGGCGCATTTTGCGCCTCAAGGGTTCCGAAGCCGATCTTGTCTCTTCCGACTATCAGCATCTGAAGAAACAATTGAGTCTGGCGCGTTTCGCCAACCCCGAGTGCCGTTTCACTTATCTGATGGGCCGGCGGCCGGACGGCCAGGTTTTTTTCTTCCTGGATTCGGAACCGCCTGATTCCAAGGATTATTCGCCTCCGGGCCAGGTCTATACCGAAATCTCAAGGCCCATGAGGGATGTCTTTGCAACCGGCAGAGAGGTTGTGGTTGGGCCGGCATCGGACCGGTGGGGGCGATGGGTCAGCGCGGCGGTCCCGATTACAGATCCAGAGACAGGCAAGATCATTTCCGTGCTCGGCGTGGATATCGGGGCGCGTCACTGGACGGCGCTTGTCGCCTACCATTCTCTTCCTCCTGCGATCGTTACCCTGTTGCTCTTCATGATGCTGGGGGCATTTTTGCTCATCCAGCGCAGGAGCGAGCGGGAAAAGATGCGGCTTTCGGTCTCGCGGGCGGCATTGCAGCAGAGCGCGGAAAGCTTCCAGAAGCTGTTTGAGAATATGGCCGACGGCATTGCCATCTTTCGGGCGGTCGATGAAGGACGGAATTTTGTCTTTGTCAATCTGAACAAGGCAGGAGAGAAGATATCGCAGGTGAAGCGGCAGGACATTATCGGCAAAAAGATCACCGAGGTTTTTCCTACCGCGGCCCATATCGGTCTCGTGGAGGTCCTGCGCCGGGTCTGGAGCAGCGGCGTATCTGAATATCTTCCCGGTATCCTCTACAAAGACCAGCGGATCGAGCATTGGACCGAGAATTATATCTTAAGATTGCCGTCAGGTCTTGCGGTGTCGATCTATTCCAATATCCCTAAACGCAGGCAGGCCGATGAAGAGATCAAGAGCCTGGCAAAGTTCCTTGACGAGAGCCCCCGTCCGATCCTGCGCATTTCCTTCGACGGCAGGTTGCTTTTCGTCAACCGGGCCGGCCTGGACCAGCTGGCGGACTGGCACTTGCAAATAGCGCAGCCGGCCCCGAGCCACTTAAGAGACCTGGCGTTCAAGGCATTAGAGACCGGTTCGGGCCAGCATGCCGATATTCTTTACGGCCAGCAGGTGTATTCTTTTCACGTGACGCCGGTCATCGAATCCGGCTATGCCAATCTTTACGGTATTGACATCACCGGGCGCAAAAAAATGGAGGAGGAATTAAAACGAAAGACCGAATTCCTGGAAGCCCAGACAGAAGCTTCCCTGGACGGCTTGCTTGTTGTTGATGAAAAAGGAAGCAGGGTTTTGACTAACAAGCGGCTGCTTGAGTTGTGGGAAGTGCCGCAAGGCATCGCTGCTGATAAGAATGACGAGGCGCTTTTGCAATATGCGGTGAGCATGGTGAAGAATCCAGAGGAATTTTTGTCGAAGGTTAATCATCTTTATGCCCACAGGAACGAAACAAGCAAGGATGAAATCGAGTTTAAGAACGGCATGGTTTTTGAAAGATATTCTTCGCCTGTCATAGATACGAACGGGCAATACTTCGGGCGCATCTGGACTTTCCGCGACATCACCGAGCGTAAGCAGGCGGAGAGGAAGATCCTGGAATATACCAAGCGCTTGGGTTATTTGACGCGGTATGCCAACGATTTGATCATGCTTCTCGACGAGAATTTCAACCTTCTGGAAGTCAATGAGCGTGCCGAGGATGTTTACGGCTATGCCCGTGATGAGCTGGTTGGTAAGCACGCGACGTATTTACGCACGTCTGAAACGAAGGGTATGTTCGATGAGCAGATCGCGCCCGCGCGCAACGGCGGCCGGGCCGTTTATGAGACCATGCACCTATGCAAGAACGGCCAGGAGGTGCCGGTTGAAATCAGCGTAAACGCTTTTGATGCCGACAGGAAGAGATATTATTTGGCCGTTATCCGCGACATCACCGAACGCAAGAAAGCCCAGGAAAAATTAAGCCAGGCCCTGGTCGAGGAGATACGGCTTCGCGAGATAACCACGCGCATGCTGGAGGATAACAAGCAGATCAGGGGAAGGCTGGAAAAGAGCCTGGAGCAATTAAAGGAGACCCAAGTCCAGCTTATCCAGGCCGGGAAGATGGAGGCCATAGGCCGGATGGCTTCGGGGGTCGCGCATGAGGTCAAGAATCCCCTGGGGATCATCCTGCAGGGCATCAATTACCTTGAGGGAAAGATGCAGGCCGAAGACCAGGGCGGCCGCGATGTGCTTCAGATGATGAAAGACAGCGTCAAGAGGGCCGATGGCATCGTTCATGCGCTCCTCGACTATTCCAGGGCCGAAGGATTGAAACAAGAACGGCAGGACATCAACGCTGTCATCGAAAGCGCCATCGAACTGACGAGGCACAGGCTCAAGTTTCGTCCTATAGAGCTTGTGCTTGAATTAGGAAAAGGGCTTCCAAAAATATTCATAGATAAAGGCAAGATCGAACAGGTTTTTGTCAATCTGTTCAACAACGCTTTTGATGCCATGCTCCAAGGCGGGAAGCTCTATGTCCGTTCTTTTTTGTCTGACAGAAAGGCGCCGGAAGAAAGGGTCGGCAACAGAAAAGAAGACGGGTTCAGGGTGGGGGAGATCATTCTTTTTGTGGAAGTAGAAGACACGGGCCTGGGGATGGATGAAGGCACCGTCAATAAAATGTTCGACCCGTTTTTTACGACAAAAGACCGGTCGGAAGGGACGGGGCTGGGGCTTTCGATTGCCAAGAGCATCCTTGAAATGCACAACGGCTTGATCAGGGTAGAAAGCCAAAAGGGCAAGGGGACAAAATTTTCAATTCTTTTCAAAATCTCTTGAGAGGTCGCAGATGAGGATAGAAAAGAAAAAAGTGCTGGTCGTAGATGACGAAGAGGATTTTCTTAAGATCACGAAGATCAACCTGGAACAGACAGGCCGGTATGAAGTGGCCGCAGTGTCGGATGCCTCGGCCATCGTGTCTCAGGTGAAGTCGTTTCGTCCCAATATTATCCTCCTCGATATCCTGATGCCCAAGACAAGCGGAGTCGAAGCCTGCAAGATGTTGAACGAAGACGCCGAGGCAAAACGTATTCCCGTGGTCGTGATTTCGGCGCTCGATACGGAAAATGATAGGCGTGCGATGAAAGAATTGGGCGCCGTCGATTTTATTGTCAAACCTATAGAGAAGGCCGAGCTTATTTCCAGAATCGAAAAGGTGCTCCGGGGACGGGGATAACAAGGCGTTCCCGGTCCTTTCAGTAAAGCCGGGCAGCCGCCCAAGACCTCACACAAAATGCAAAAATACATTACTCCTGCGGCCATGCAGCGATTAGATAGGTTGGCCGAAGAAAAGTACGGCATCCCGCCCTTGATTTTAATGGAAAATGCCGGCCGCAGCGCGGCGGAAGCGGTTATGCGGCTGCTCAAAGGCAGAAGAAAGCGGGTTGTTTGTGTCGCGGGCCGCGGAAACAACGGCGGAGACGGTTTTGTCGCCTGCCGCCATCTCAGGAATAAGGGTGTTTGTGTCGAAGTATTCATGATGGCCGGTTCAAAAGCGTTGACGGAAGATGCCCGTCTTAACAGGGATATCCTTGAGAGATCCGGCTGTCCTGTCCGTCAAATCGCGACGGCAGCGGATATGCGTTCATTGCGCCGAAGCCTTAAGCGCTGCACCTGCGTTGTTGATGCCATCTTCGGCATCGGTTTTAGCGGCGCGCCCCGACCGCCTTACGACGAAGCGATTGCCGCCGTCAATGCGTCCGGCAGGCCCGTTGTTTCGCTGGATGTCCCGTCCGGCCTCGACGCGTTGACCGGGCGCGCCCAAGGCGCCTGCATCCGTGCCCGCACCACCGTAACGTTCGGATATCCCAAGACAGGCCTTGCCAGAAATGACGGCCCGTTTTATGCGGGCCGTATCCTTGTCGCAGACATCTCCCTGCCCCGATAGCTACCAGCCGGACCCGGCATTTTCCAGGAAGATATGCCGCCTTACGGGGCATTTTGTTTTTCTGTGGTTCTCCTGTATAATAAGGACTGGTTGTTTTCCATTTTAGGTTCCATCAGCGAAGGATATGCCATGAAGTTTTTTCTGATCGGTCTTGGCGGCGCCATCGGCACGGTTTTGCGTTACATCATTTCCGGGCTGGATTATAAATATTCATACGGAATCTTTCCCATCAGCACTCTTGTGGTCAACCTGGCGGGTTCTTTTGCCATCGGATTCCTCTGGGGGCTTTTTGAGGTCGTGGCCATCTCTCCCCAGGTGCGCATGTTTGTTTTTATCGGGGTCCTGGGGGGATTCACGACATTTTCGACGTTTGCCCTGGAAAATTTCAATTTGTTCCGGGACGGCGAACACCATATCGCGCTGTTGAATATTCTCGTTTCCAATCTCTGTGGGATTTTTCTGGTTTTTGCCGGCTATGCTTTGGCTCGGATGTTCCTCGGCTTATTCAAATAGGAGGTCTTTCCATGAAATTACCGCAGGAAGGGATGTTATTGAGGGTCTTTGTGGGGGAGAGCGACGTGCATCAGGGGAAAGCCCTTTACGAGCAGATCGTCCTGAAGGCGCGCGAACTGAATCTGGCGGGCGCGACGGTTCTGCGGGGGATCATGGGATTCGGCGCCGACAGCCGCATGCATACGGCAAAATTATTACGGTTATCCGAAGATTTGCCGGTGGTGATTGAGATTGTCGATACGGAAGAGAGCCTTAATAAGATCCTGCCTTTTCTGGATGAGGTCGTCGCCGAAGGGCTGATCACCTTAGAGAAGGTCAAGGTCATCAAATACCGGCATAAGGATTAAAGGAAAAGAAGGAGGGGCCGTGCCGTCTCGTAAAACTCTGGAATGTGGCGTCGCCGGTTTGTTGTGGATGATGTTTGTGCCGGTCGTCCTTGGTTCGCCGGAGGCTAAGTCTGCTTCGGCACCGTCGCCGGACAAGGCCATGGCCGTGCACGAAGAGACAAGCGTTTCCGCTGTCGAAGATTTGATGCGGGAACACGGCGTTCTTGACCGTGTTCTTCTTATTTATGAGGAGCTTTTGCGGCGCCTGGAGGCGGATGAGCCGTTTCCCCCTGGGGTCCTCAAAGAGGCCACGAATATCATCCGGGATTTTATCCAGGATTACCACGAGCGACTCGAGGAAAAATATGTCTTTGTGAAGTTTCGTTATGCGCAGGCCTTTGAGGAGATGATCACAACGCTCCAGCGCCAGCATGAGGCGGGGCGCCTTCTGGTCAAAGACATCGTTTCCTGCGAGGGCCTGCGCAACCCAGATGAAAAGAAGAAATTGGCGGCATCGATGCGCGCATTCATCCGCATGTACCGTCCCCACAAAGCCCGCGAAGACACTGTTGTATTCCCGACTTTCCACACCCTTACATATCTTTCAGACTACGATATGCTGGGCGATATCTTCGAGCAGGAGGAAACCAGGCATTTGGGCAGCGGCGGTTTCGATAAGATCGTCAGCCGCGTGGAGGCCCTTGAAAAGAAACTCGGTATTTATGATTTGACTTCATTTACGCCTGCGCCGACCGTAGAGTCCCACGGGAAGGGGGAGGGGGCCTGATGCCGGTATCCATTGAGATCGTCCTGCTATGGGTTTCGCTGCTGATCCTGATCAGTATTTTTTCAAGCAAGCTTTCGGACAAGTTCGCTGTCCCGGCGTTGTTGTTGTTTTTGATCATCGGGATGCTGGCGGGATTCGAGGGGCCCGGCGGTATTTATTTCGACGATCCGTATCTGGCTAAGACGATCGGGATCATCGCGCTTATCTTTATTATTTTTTCAGGGGGCCTGGATACAAGCTGGAAAGAGATCCTTCCTGTGGCCTTGCCGGGTTTTTTTCTCTCGACGGCGGGTGTTTTCCTGACGGCTTTCATCGTCGGGGTCTTTTCCGTCTTTATCCTGAAGTTTTCGTTATTGGAGGGATTATTGCTTGGCGCCATCGTTTCTTCAACGGATGCGGCGGCTGTCTTCAGCGTTTTGCGGTCCAGGCATATCAGCCTCAAGAGCCCCCTGAAGCCGTTGCTTGAGCTGGAATCGGGCAGCAATGATCCGATGTCTGTTTTTCTGACCTTGAGTTTTATCGGCATGTTGACGGCAAAAAATATAGGTGTCGTCGGCCTGGCGTCCCGGTTTGTGCTGGATATGGGCGGCGGCGCATTTGTGGGATACCTGATGGCGAAGATGAGCGTCTGGATCATTAACCGGTTGAAACCGGAGTTTGACGGTCTCTATCCGGTTTTGACGGTCGCGTTGGTGCTCCTTGCGTATGCCGTGGCCACGCTTTTGCAATGCAACGGTTTTCTTGCTGTTTATCTGGTCGGATTGATCATGGGCCGGCATGAATTTTTGAACAAGAAGATGATCATGAGGTTCCACGATGGCCTTGCGTGGCTCATGCAGATCCTGATGTTCTTGACGCTGGGCCTCCTGGTTTTTCCTTCGCATCTTTTCCCGGTCATGGGCGCGGCCCTGATGCTTGCGATCGCCCTGATGGTTTTTGCCCGTCCGATCAGCGTTTTGGTGTGTCTCTTGCCGTTCCCGATGGTTTTTAGAAAAAAGATCATGGTGGCCTGGGTGGGTTTAAGGGGCGCAGCCCCCATCGTCCTGGCCACTTTTCCTCTGCTCGCGGGCATCCCGCAGGCAGACACGATCTTCAATGTCGTGTTTTTCGTCGTCCTGACCTCTGTCCTTATCCAGGGGACGTCTGTTCCGTTTGTTTCCAGGATCCTGAATGTCAGCGCCCCCCTGACCAACAGGCGCCACTATCCCATTGAATTCGAGAAGATAGACGGTATCGATGCGGAATTGACGGACCTGATTGTTCCTTATGTTTCGGAGGCGGTCGGCAAACGGCTCATGGAGTTGCACATGCCGGGGAAGTGTTTGATCGTGCTGATCTCCCGGGGGGATAAATATATCATTCCTACCGGCCAAACGGTCATTGAGGGCGGTGATGTGTTGCTGGTGCTTGCCAATGAACACGATCTGGCCGCATTGCAGAAAACGCTGGCGTGTCTTAAGGAAGAGCAACACATAAACAGAGATGCGGGATGAAGCCACGAAAGTTTAAGAGGAGGGGCAGATTTTTTGTTTATATCGTTGCGTGCGCGGATGGGACATATTATACGGGGTTTACGCCGTGCCTGACGAGGCGTATCAGGGTCCATAATGAAGGAAAAGGCGCCAGGTATACGCGGGACCGGAGGCCGGTGAGGCTCGTCTGGCACAAGCGATATCGGAATTTCAAGCCGGCATTTTTGGAAGAAAAGAGGATCAAGACCCTGACCCGCATGCAGAAAGAGTCTTTGGTCAAGGGCGTGCGGCTAAGGGGTGTCCGCAGGAAGGCCAGGCGACCCTTCCGTCCAGCAAAGAAAGGTCATCGATGAATCTCAGGAGGGACGCGGATTCCCTGAAAAAGGCTTTATGCGCGGCCATGGGTTTTGTTCTTGTCTTTCTTGTCTTTCGGCCATTCCTGCACGTTCAATTTTTAAGCCTGGATGACCCCCAGTATATCACACAGAATCCTCTCTTGCGGTCGTTCAGCTGGCAGGGCGTCAGGCGTATATGGGAGAGTTTTTATTTTGGGCAGTATCAGCCCCTGGTGCACCTGAGCTATCTATTGGAACGCCACCTTTTCGGGAGCGATCCGTTTGTTTACCGTTTCACGAATATCCTCCTGCACGTCGTCAACGTCGGCCTGGTCTATGGTTGGATAAGCCGGTTGACGAAAAGCCGGCTGACGGGTGTCCTTACGGCGCTGTTGTTCGGTTTGCACCCGTTGCGTGCGGAGTCTGTTGTCTGGCTCAGCGCCAGAAAAGACGTGCTCTTTGGTTTCTTTTACCTTTTGGGAATGAACAGTTACCTCGCCTATGTCCGTGCCGGCCGCAAGAGGAATTACGTATTCTCCGGGATATTTTTTCTTTTGAGCCTTTTGTCGAAACCGGCGCTGGCCGTGACATGGCCGCTTGCGGCTGTCTTGGTTGACGGATACGAGGGAAGATGGAAGAAAAGGGGTGTTTGGTTTGAGAAGGTCCCCTTTTTCCTTTTGGGCCTGGTCTTTGTTTTCGTTATATTTTGGGCGGCGCGGTCTTTTCCGTTGATTGTCCTGCCGGGCCATTCTTCCATTGCCTTCAGGGTGGCGTGCAGTTGCAGCGCAGTCCTGTTCTATGCGGGCAAGATATTGTGCCCTATTCGTTTATCGGCGGTTTACGCCTGGCCGCTCGGATGGCAGATGGAGGCGGCCACCGTCCTTTTTGTCATACTGCTTTTGTCTTTTCCGTATGCCGTCAAGCGGCTGACGCCCTTGGTCCGAAAGGATGTTTTTTTCGGTCTTGGTATTTTTTTGGCGGGGATCCTTCCGGCGCTGCATCTGTTTGCCGCCGGCCAGACGATGTTCGTCGCGGACCGTTACACATATATCGCGTCCGTGGGTTTGAGTTATCTTGCGGCCCTCGGGTTGGCATGGTTGTTTTCGTCGCGGCGGCGTTTTTTCCCTGCCTGCCTGTTGACGGCGACAATGATCTCGGGGCTGGGTGTTTTGACATGGCAGAGGACAGCCGTATGGAAAAATGACGGCGTTTTCTGGTCGGACGTCCTGGAAAAATGTCCGTTGTTTGTCGATGCATACCTTAACCGGGGGGATTATTTGGAGGAATTGAGAGATGATGACGGGGCGCTGAGGGATTATGCCGCTGGCATGGCCATGGCCTCCCGTTTCTTTGCTGTCGAGCAGGGCGTTGAGGCGGGAGCGGTCGATGAGCGCCGCGGCTGGTCGGGTGATCCGTTCCTGCAGAACGAGTCTTTTTTCATCAAGGATGCCGATCCCCGCTCCAGGTTTCTTGTGAGGATGGCGCTGGCCCGCGCGCTCAAAGGGGACTATGCCGCCAGCGCCGCTTTGCTCAAGAACGCCCTGGATTATTTCGAGGCGGTCGGTTATTTTCCCGGCGATGTCAGCCTTCAAAGTTATCTTTTGATGGGTTTTTTGAGGCAGGCGGCAGGCGACCGGGAGGGGGCTGAGCTGTATTACCGCAAGGCCTGGGAGATTTATCCTCCCTACGCGACTGTTTTTAAGAATAAGGCATATTCTTATATCGTGATCGGCCGGCCCAAAGAGGCGGTCGAGATGCTGCGCGGCCTGAAGGTCAACACCATGGGGATTCATTCTTTCGCCGGCCGCGGAGATGATATTTGAGGTTGCCAGAGGCGATACGCATTTAGAATAAGAGCGGGTGGAGGGGCGATGCCCAAAAGAAGCGTCAGGGAGATCATAGGCACTATGGCACGGGTGCTTAAGGAGCACCATGCCCCTCATGAAGTCGCCCTGGGTGTCGCTATAGGCGCTTTTATCGCCGTCCTTCCGTTGTACGGGCTTCATACGGTGCTTTGCGTGATCGCGGCGATCCTTATCCCCAGGGCCAATAAATTGGCGATATTGCTGGGCACGAATATCTCGCTGCCTCCGACCATAGCCACGATCACCTGGACGTCTTATGATATCGGCCGTCTGATACTGGCCCATAAGCACTATCCGCCGCTTTCATGGGACTATGCCAGGAATTTCAACATTTCAAGGTTCAGCGAGTTCTATTATCCCTTGTTCATAGGGAGCCTTGTTTTGGGATTGATATGCGCTGTGTTTTTTTATGTGATTACGTGGGCCGTCGCATGCCGCCTGGAAAGGAAGCATCGCCTTGAAAAATGACCCTGCGTTTGTCATCCGCAGATACAGCGTCCGGGACCGGCCGTCCGTCAGGCGGATCAGCGTGCAGACAGCATTGATGGGCGAACCCGGCTCCGCTTTTTTTGACGACGACGAGATATTGGCCGACGCCCTCACGCTTTATTTTACCGACCATGAACCCGAATCGTGCTTTGTCGCTGTATGCGGCGATAAGGTCGCGGGCTACGTGCTAGGGGCCCGGGATGCGAAGCGCATGGATCAGATGTGCGCGGCAAAGATCCTGCCGTCTTTGTTGCTGAAGGCCTTGCTCCGTGGGACGTTTTTCCACAAGAAAAATGTGCGATTTTTGTTCCATGTGTTCTTGAGTCTGCTGAAAGGCGAATTCCGGGCGCCTGTTTTCTCAAAGGAGTATCCCGCGGTTTTGCACATCAATATCGACAAGGAACTTCGGGCAGCAGGGATCGGTTCCGAACTGATCCATGCGTATCTGGATGACCTCAAAAGGCAGGCGGTCAGGGGCGTTCATTTTGCGACCATGTCCGAAAAAGCGGCCCTGTTCTTCGAAAAGAACGGTTTTCAGTTGTTGTTCCGAGGCAGAAGGTCTTACTTCAGATATTTCTTGGGCAAGGATGTTCCTTTGTTGATTTACGGTATGCGCATCACTTAACAGAATGCGGGCAAATACGAAAAAGGTTGCAGAGAGGATACGTGTATGGTCAGCACGGGCGACAAGGGGTTAGATAAGGTTATTACCGGGTTGCAGCTGGGCGATAATGTCGTTTGGCAGCTGGATTCTATCGACGATTACCGGGGCGTTGTTATTCCTTTTGTGAAAAAATCTTGTGAGGAAAGAAAGAGGGTCGTCTACATAAGGTTCGCCAGCCATAAGCCCCTTCTGAAAAAATCAAAAGCTGTTATCGTTTATACGTTGGATGCCTCGGTGGGGTTTGAATCTTTTTCGGCCGAGATCAATCATATCATCCAGAAAGAAGGCAAGGGGGTTTATTACGTCTTTGATTGCCTCTCGGATCTGCTTTTTGCCTGGTCCAACGATTTGATGATCGGGAATTTCTTCAAGATCACCTGTCCATTTCTCTTTGAGCTGGATACGATCGCCTATTTTTCGATCCTGCGTCACCGGCATTCTTTTAAGACGGTGGCGCGCATCCGGGATACGACCCAGCTTCTCGTCGATGTCTATCATTACAAAAATAACTACTACATTCATCCGCTCAAGGTCTGGAACCGCTATTCCCCGACCATGTTCCTTCCTCATATAAGGAAGGAAGATCGTTTTGTCCCTATCGCCAGCAGCGGTGATACGGCCCGGTTGTTCTCCAGCGTTTTCAAGAAAGGAGAGAGAAGCATCAAGCAGAAATTGGATTACTGGGACAGGCTTTTCATGAAAGCCGAAGACCTCTGCGGGCAAAAGGGTATATCCCGGGCCAAGAAGGATCAGCTGGTCGACCAGATATCCAGGCTCATCATCTCGCGCGATGAAAAAATCCTGCAGCTGGCAAAAGACCACCTGACGCTCGAAGATTTTCTCACGATCAAATCGCGGATGATCGGGACAGGTTTTATCGGCGGCAAATCCGTTGGGATGCTGGTCGCCCGCAATATCCTTCTTAAAGAGAAGTCCCTGCAGGCAGAAAAGTTCTTTGAGCCGCATGATTCCTTTTACGTCGGATCGGATGTCTTCTACACATACATCGTTGAGAACGGCTGGTGGAAAGAGCTTATGGGGCAGCGGACAAAAGACGGCTATTTTAAATGTGCCCGCGCTCTCGGTGAAAAATTGTTGAACGGTGTTTTTCCGGAAGAGATCAAAGAACAATTCCAGCGTATCATCGATTATTTCGGCCAGTCGCCGATCATCGTGCGTTCGAGCAGTTTGCTGGAAGACAGCTACGGTAACGTCTTTGCCGGAAAATATGAGAGTATTTTTTTAGTCAATCAGGGGACGCCCGAAGAGCGATATGTCAGGTTTGTAGACGCCGTCCACAGGGTCTACGCCTCGACCATGAACGAAGATGCCCTGGTCTACCGCCTGAAACGGGGCTTAGACAAGATCGATGAGCAGATGGCGCTTTTGGTCCAGCGGGTCTCCGGCGCCTTTCATCAAGAATACTTTTTCCCGGATGTCGCCGGTGTGGGCATTTCTTACAATACGTTCGTCTGGAAGAAGACCCTGGATCCCGAGGCCGGAATGCTGCGTTTGGTCCTCGGGTTGGGCACGAGGGCCGTGAATCGTGTTGAGGGCGATTATCCCCGCATTGCGGCCCTCGATGAACCGCTGCTGAAGGCCCATGCAGGCATCGAAGACGCGCAGCGATTTTCCCAGCATGACGTAGACGTGCTCAACATAAAAGAAAACGCCTTCCAGACGGTCTCGGTGAACGAACTCCTTGATAAGGACATTGATTTGAACCTGGGCCTGACAGGGACGAGAGATGGGGGGGGCCAAGGTGCGGACGCTGAAGAGAAGCATCGCTGGATCATTACTTTTGATCAGCTTCTTTCGAAGAACGGTTTCCGGCAGAGGATGCAAAAGCTTCTCAAGGTTTTAGAGAAGGCCTACGGATACCCTGTCGATATAGAATTTACCGTGAATTTTAAAGACAAGAAAGGAGAATTCCAGCTCAACCTTCTGCAATGCAGGCCCATGCTGACAAAGGGCCTGGGGAGCAGGGTCGCTGTCCCCGAAGGGGTGGGCAGGGAGAATATCGTTTTTCAATCGAACGGCCATTTTATGGGCGGGAACATCTCTCTGGCGGTCGACAGGATTATCTATGTGGACCCAAAGGCCTATTGCGGCATCGAGTCTCAATCCGGGAAATACGATATCGCGCGCGCCATCGGAGACATCAACAGGCAGATATCCGACAGGAAGGCATCGACGGTCATACTTTTAGGCCCGGGCCGGTGGGGGACGAGCACGCCTTCCCTGGGGGTCCCGGTCTCTTTTGCGGAGATCGATAATATGTCCGTATTGGGAGAGCTCGCCTTCTCCAGCAACAACGTCATGCCGGAGCTTTCCTACGGGACCCATTTTTTCCAAGATCTGGTTGAATCCGGTATTTTTTATCTGGCGCTGTTTCCGGACAGCCAGGGCGTCTACATCAACCACGACATCCTTGACGCGGAGTCCAAGACATTGTCCGAATACTTTCCTCAATATAAAAAATACGAACATGTCATCAAGATATTCGACGTTAAAGGCAAAGGCTTGAAGATCGTCGCGGATATCGTGGTGCAAAAAGTTCTGTGCTATTTTGAATGAACAGGGGATGCAGGAACTCTTTATGTTAATGGAACGAAATTGAAGCCATTCTTTCAAAGGAGATGTGTATGAAAAATCCATGTTGGGTTTTGTTGTTAGGCGCTGCATTCCTGGCCGGATGCGCCACGAACAAAGTTTACGTGAATCCGGAGAAGACTATCCGTGAGATGACGCTGGATGAAACGGAGTGCCAAGCTGTCGGTGATGCTTCGGACCTTCAGGATGACGCCGGCAGAAAAAAGGAATACGACCGATGCATGCAGCAGAGAGGTTATAAGCTTGTTGCGGAAAAGAACGCCAAGCGTGTCAGGGGTTTCCAGGAGGTTTGGGTGGACCCGAATGTGGATTTCAGGGTCTACGAGGCCATTGTTGTCGACAAGGTGGATGTCAGCGAGGTCCATCTCATGAATATGCAGGGGACCCCCGGTACCAAAGTTACTGAAGCGGACATCGACAGGCTTGCCGAGCGCATGCGCGATCGTTTTTCCGACTTATTAAATGCAGTGATGCCTGTTGTCCCGGAAGAAGAAGCCGGAAGGAAAAAGACGCTGCGCATCCGTTTGAGCCTTTTGGGTATCGCCACGACGAATATAGGCGTTAATGTGGCCTTACAGGCCGTGCCGGTTCCTTATATGCCTGTTTCTTCCAAGGGATTGTTCAGTTTTGAAGGCACGATCACGGATTTTTCCAGCGGGAAAAAACTGGTGACGATGGCCGACAAGACGGGATCGGGCAAGAATTCTTCTTTGATCGGCCTGGAAAAATTCGATAAATGGAAATATGCCTATGAAACCATTGATTACTGGGCGGACTGCCTGGCGAAGTTTCTGGCCGACAAGCGGGGGGAGCCCTACAAGTCCCAGCTTAAATTCAAATTTATTTGAGCGCCGGGATCTCATGCGCTTTTGAGTATTTTTAAAAGGGGGTTTGTATGAAATTGTGGCCGGCAGTGATGCTTTTATTCTGTGTCTTTTTGACCTTTTCCAGGTTTGCTTTTTGCGATGAGCCGCCCTCGTGGAAAGATTTTGAGGTCAAGTCGGCCAACGGTGATTTCATCGCCAAGGTGGCCGCTTCTCCCGGCACGCGCAATTACCGGCTTTCTGTTTATGCCGCGGGAGATACTGGAGTCATGTGGTCGTGCGGTTATGATTACGACGGATATCCGGGCGGCTTGCTTTCCGATGACGGGATCGTTTTCGTCTCTATCAATACCTGGTATAAAGACAATGCCCCTGTGGTCACGGTTTACCACAACGGCAGGAAAACAGCGGCCTTGCGCGGTGCAGATTTTCATGTCGAACGGTCCGCCTTAAAGCAGACCGCTTCGCATCAGCTCTGGCTCAAGGGCGACGGCGAGGCCTATCGTTTCAGCCGCGATTCCGGCGGCCGCCTGATGGTAGAGATCGTGACCATTGACGGAAAGAAACACGCCATCACGGCCGAGACCGGCAAGTTGTTCAATTAGGGACATGCGTTGCGTCTCTATCGCCTTTTTTGCTTGAAGATAGGACATATATGCCGAACATTACATTAGACGACGTCTCGCTTTATTATGAGGTTTACGGCAAAGGCCGCCCTTTGTTGTTGATTGCCGGCCTTGGTTCTGACAGCGCAAGCTGGCTGGGCGTGACGGAGGGATTTTCGCCGCATTTTCAGGTTATTGTTTTTGATAACCGCGGCAGCGGCCGCAGCGCTCTTGGGCATCAGACATGCACGATCGGCAGGATGGCGCAGGATGCGATCAACCTGCTGGATCTTCTAAAGATAGAACGGGCCCATGTCATCGGCCATTCGATGGGCGGCTATATCGCCCAGGAGCTCGCCGTGAATTTCCCGGGCCGTATCGAAAAACTGGCGCTGGAAAGCACGGCGCCTGTCTCTTCGGAAAGGAATAACGCTCTTTTTAAGGATTTTTATGGCCAGCTTCAGAGGGAAGGGTGCTCCGAGGCCTGGATCAGGAAGTGGCTCCCCTGGCTTTTTTCTCCCAAGCTTCTTGGCGACAGCCCGTTTATCGAGGCGTTTGTCAAGAACGCTGTCCGTTATCCTTATGCCATGAAAGCAGAGGGGTTCAAGGGCCAAATAAGCGCCATCGCTTCCTTCGACGCGCGCGGCCGCACAGGCGCGATCAAAGCCGAGACCTTGGTTATCGAGGGCAAGGACGATGCCCTGATCACTCCACAGGAAGCCCGGGCGCTGGCTGATAGCATCCCTCACAGCAGGTTTAAATTATTAGGCGGCGCGGCGCATGCCGTCCACATAGAGAATCCGAAATTATTTACTGATACCGTGTTGGAATTCCTGATTGCCGAAAAACGAGAGGATAGAAATGAAACAATGGTATGAGTCATTATTCGAGAATTATGCAAAGAAATACGACCAAGAGTGTTATGTCAACGGAACATCCGGGGAATGCGATTCTATTGAACAGGAGATAAACCGCGATAAGTCGGTAAAAATCCTGGATATCGGCTGCGGCACAGGCCGCCATGCCATTGAATTGGCAAAAAGAGGGTATCAGGTAACGGGAATCGATCTGTCAGAGGCCCAGCTTAAAAGAGCAATTGAAAAAGCCAAAGAGGCAGGGGTGAAGATTGATTTTCAGAGGCACGACGCCAGAAACCTTCCTTTCAAAGGCGAGTTTGATCTGGCGATCATGCTTTGTGAGGGCGGTTTTTCTTTGATGGAAACGGATGAAATGAATTTTGAGATACTCAAAGAAGCGACCAAGTCATTGAAAAACAACGGAAAGTTCATATTCACCGCATTAAACGGATTGTTTCCGCTGTTCCATTCGGTAAAGGATTTTTATGGGTCGGCGGGCAAGGAAGGGGGCTCGGTTTGTAAAAGCATATCCTTCGACTTGATGACCTTCCGCGATCATAACCGCGTTGAATTTGAAGATGACGCAGGGAATAAAAAAGCATTGGAATGCAATGAGCGATGTTATGTCCCCAGCGAAATCACCTGGCTGCTTCATTCGCTTGGATATAAGAAGATAGAGATTTTTGGAGCCAAGCTCGGGGCATACTCGAGAAACGACAAGCTGACCACTGAAGACTTCGAGATGCTTGTCATCGCGGAAAAATGAAAGAAGATAAGCAAAGAGCTCCATCAGGACTCCGGGGTGGCAGATGAGCGTCAGGGACGCCGAGGTGATCCTGGGCCGGCCGGATAAATAAGCGAGGGACCGGCGTATTGAATATAGAGAAAGGGAGAAAATGATAAAGAATATTATGATAGTTAGTCTTATTTTCGCATCGCTGCTATTAGTTAATTCTTCAGTTTATTCAGGCGAATACCGGGGCACAATCGACTATATACAGAAAACATCCAGGTTATGGGGTATGTCGGCGTGCGTTGTTAACGAAGATGGAAGCATAACTCTTATAGATGCCAGAGATAAAGGATATGGCAATGGTCTTTGGATCCCCGATGGCAAGGGTGGTCGTCTTGAAAAGGTTATATTAAAGCCAGGTGAATCGTGCGGGTTGATAGACGGACATCACATATCTATAGCCTATAAATTCATAGGATTGGAAGGCGGCAAGATAGCTATAGAAGTTATAGATATATTTAACGCCAAAAGTTTTGGGGGAGAGATAAAAGAGGAAAGAGGAAAAGTTCTTGTAAATCCTTACAGGGAAGATCAATGATAAGGAAAAATGTTTATATCAAGACCTACGGCTGCCAAATGAACGTCCGGGATACGGAGGTTGTTAAGGGGTTGTTGGCGGCACAGGGGTATCGGTTGACGGATGATCCCAAAGGGGCTGATGTTGTGCTTTTTAATACGTGTTCGGTGCGGGAACACGCAGAACAGAAGGTGTGGTCAAGCGTGGGGCTCTTGTCCCGGAAGAAAAACAGGCCCCTGATCGGGATCCTCGGTTGTATGGCCCAGAATTTTAAGCAGGAAATATTTCAACGGGCGCGGGCTGTGGACCTTGTCTGTGGACCGGCGGAGATCGACAATATTGCACTTTACCTGGAAGAAGCCTTAAAGAAACAGGACAAGGTTTTGGCTGTCGATGAACGGCGGCGCCGGGAAGAGATTTATCATGCGGGGTTCTATGAGAAAAAAGACCATGCGTATATCGTCGTCTCCGAGGGATGCGACAATTTCTGTTCCTATTGCGTCGTGCCGTATGTGCGGGGCCGTCTGCGCCACAGGTCGGCGGATGAGATCGTCAGGGAAGCCCAGGCGGCTGTTGATGCCGGCATAACCAGCATTACCTTGTTAGGGCAGAACGTCAGCGCCTATCTGGCAGAGGACAGAGGGCAGGGGACAGGGAGCAGAGTTTGCGGATTTCCGGAGTTGTTGGAGAAAGTAGCCAAGGTCAAAGGGCTCAAGAGCTTGTCGTTTATCACTTCGCATCCGAAAGACACAAGGAAAGAATTGTTCGAGGCCATGCGGGATATCCCTGTGGTCAGGAAGTATCTGCACATGCCGGCCCAATCAGGGTCGGACAGGGTCCTGGCCATGATGAACCGCGGGTATACGGCCAAAATTTATCGCGAACTTGTAGACCTCTACCGTTCCATTGTATATAATGGGGAATTGAGTTCGGACTTTATCGTGGGATTTCCGACTGAAAACGAGGAGGATTTCCGCGCAACGTACGAATTGGCCAAGAGCGTCTGTTTTGATTCGGCCTTTATCTTCAAGTATTCTGCGCGTCCGCACACGAAGGCCTCGGAACTGGCCGATGACGTCCCCCAGGGGACAAAGAAACGCAGGCATGCAGAATTGCTGGAGCTCCAGAAAAACATCTCTCAATCCTTAAAAAAGCATGCGAAAACGGCGTAATATTATTTTTGTTTGGGTTGTCTGGGCGTTGTTGTTGATTTGCGGGCCGGCGAGCGCGGCACAAACTGCGGGTGTGCTGGACAAAGCGCAGATCCTGTTTTTACAGAAGCAGTATGTCCAGGCGATCGACGAATGCGTGAAGGTGGTCAAAGAACATCCTGATAACCCTGCGGTCGTCTCGCAGGCCAATTATCTGACGGGCGCCAGCTACGTCAACCTCTTTGACTTCCTGACCGCCAAAAAAAACTTCAAGGCCATCGTCGATCAGTATACGGGGTCTGTTTATTACGAGGACGCTTATATGGGGCTCGGGGACATCGAGTTCCTGCAGGAGAATTACAGCGAGGCCCTGAAGGTCTATGAGCAGTTCCTGCGCACAGACCCGTCCAGAAAACGTCGCGCGACCCTTTATTTCCGGCTCGCGGAGATCTACTTGAGGCAAGGGGACCAGGAAGCCTACAAAAAATATTACGATAAGCTTCAGAATGAATTTCCTCTGTCTTTCGAGGCCAAAGACGCGCGTCGGCTCCAGGAGCACGGCTCGTATTATACGGTTCAGGTAGGCGCTTTTACCAATTTCGACAACGCGCAGGAGTGCATTGATCAGCTCAAGGCAAAAGGATATAAGGTTTATTCTGTCCTCTGCATGCTTTCCGGCAAAAAGTTGTGCCGGATCCGCATCGGCCGTTACGCGACGGAGAGGGAAGCGGAGGAGGTCAAAAGAAAATTGGAGTCGGACGGGTTCCTTGCGAAGATTTTTCCTTTGGAGTGACGCGCGTCTTGGAGCTGATGTTGCAAAGAGAAGCCTCGTAACGACAGAATGAAGGAGCAGGGGTTATCGGTTTTGGGCCGGTAATCCTTTTTTTATGAAAAAACCGGTTGTCATTTTTATCGTCGGTCCGACAGGCTCAGGCAAGACGCAGGCAGGCTTGAATCTGTCCAGATATCTGCCTTGTGAATACATCTCCGCAGATTCCATGCAGGTCTATAAGGGTATGGACATCATGACGGACAAGCTGCCCGTGTCTTTGCGCAGAAAATACCCTTACCATCTCCTGGATGTCATCCCGCCGTCAAAAGAATACAGCGTCGCCGCATTCTGTCTTGCCGCCGCCCGGAAGGTCAGGGAGATCATCAAAAGAAAGAAGGTCCCCGTCGTTGTGGGAGGGACAGGCCTTTATGTCCGTTCTCTTATTCATGGGATCTTTGAGGAAAAATCCTCGGCTAGGATCCGTTCTTCGCTGGCGCGCCTGGCCGCCGAAAAAGGAAATTCTTTCCTGCATCAGCGTCTGAGCGAGGTGGACCCCCTGGCTGCCGGCCGCATCCATGTCCATGATACCAAAAGACTCATTCGCGCCCTTGAGGTCTTTGAGATGACGCGCCGGCCTATCTCGGAGCTTCAAAAAAAGAGGCGGGGAGGATTGGCTGCGGTTTATGACGTGCGTATCTTCGGTTTGCAGAGGGACCGCGCGGACTTGTATGCCCGCATCGACCAGAGGGTGGATTTTATGGTCCACGGCGGCCTGCTGGATGAAGTCCGGCGCCTCTTGAAGCGTCGTCCGGGCCGGACAGCTTCCCAGTGCATCGGGGTGCGCGAAATGGAAGGTTTTCTCAAGGGGCGCTATGGGTTGGATGAGGCCGTAGAGTTGATGAAGCGCAACACGAGGCATCTGGCCAAGAGGCAGATGACGTGGTTCCGCCGCGAGCCCGGTATCGCATGGATCGATGTGGCCGCAGACGCCGGCCCGGATACCGTGGCCCGGGGTATCTGCAGGCGGCTCGAGGCCGGCGGCTTGCGGTGCGCGGTTTGAAAAGCAGATGATATAGGTGAAAACAGCGCCTCTAAATCCGTATCATCCGTTTTAACATCTGTGTCATCAAGTTCTTTTGCGGAAATAACTAAAAATTCCCCTTGACAAATCAATCGTTTTATCGTAATATTACGATTATGCGATTTATTACGCCGCCGGCTCCGATGTCCCTGCAGGAATTGATGGGAGGTATGATATGCTGGATTACGCCAAACAAAGCAATCTGTTAAAGGCGCTTGCGCATCCCGTGCGCCTCAAGATCGTCGAAGGCCTTTTGTCGAAGGATGAATGCAACGTCGACAGGATGGTGAGGGCCCTCAAGCTGCCCCAGTCGACGGTGTCTCAGCATTTGGGCATCTTGAGGTCTTGCGGTATCGTCCATATCCGCAAGGAAGGCGTGAAGGCCTGCTATCGTATCCTGGATGAGAGGGTCAAGGATTTGATCGGGGTCTTGAAAAGGTGAAGGGGGCCGGCATGTTTGAGACAATGGTTAATTTCGCATTGCGCAGGCCGAAGGTCGTCTTCGGCATCGCGGCGGGCCTGACGCTTTTGGCCTTGCTGCAGTTTTTGCGCGTCAAGATAGACACAGACCCGGAGAACATGCTTCCCCGGAATGAATTTGTCAGGGTCTTCCATCAAGAGGTAAAAAAAGAATTCAGTCTTTATGATTACATCGTCTTGGGCGTGGTCAATGAAAAGGACAAAAACGGCGTGTTTAATCCGCAGACCTTGGAGAAGGTCTATGGGTTGACCCAGGCCATTGCCAGGATCGACGGCGTCATCGGCTATGAATTGATGAGTCTGGCCAATAAGGACGATATCAGCCAGGGGGGCGCCGGCGAGGTCGTGTTTAAATGGCTGATGGGCAAGCCTCCTTACAGCGCCGCAGATGCCGAGCATATTAAGGAGAGGGCCCTTAAAAATCCGCTGTTCTATAATACCTTGATATCGCAGGATGCCAAGGCCTTATGCATCTATGTGCCTATCAAGGAAAAGAACGTCAGCTACAAAGTCGCCCGGGCCATCCAGGGGATCCTTAAATCTTATCACGGGGATGAAAAGTATTATCTGACGGGCCTGCCTTTGGCCGAAGATGCCTTCGGTAAAGAGATGTTCGTCCAGATGGGGGTGGCGGCGCCTCTGGCGATCCTTGTCATATTTTTACTCATGCTTTGGTTTTTCCGGCATGTTAATCTCGTCCTCATACCTATCCTTATGGCCATGGATGTCGTCATCCTGACCATGGGGCTCATGGTGGGGTTCGGCTTCCCCATCCACATCATGAGCTCCATGATTCCCATATTCCTTCTGCCTATCTGCGTCCTGGATTCCATCCATCTGTTGAGCGATTTCTTCGAAAACTACACGGCGATAAAAGATAAAAACAAGACGGTCCTGCATGTATTGAAGACCCTTTTTATCCCCAATCTTTTTACGTCGATCACGACGATGGCCGGGTTCTTTTCGCTTTCCTTTGCGCCCATCCCGCCCATCCAGGTGTTCGGGGTGTTCGTGGCCGTCGGCGTCGGCGTTGCCTGGCTTGCGACGGTCCTTTTTATTCCGTCTTATATATCCCTGATGAAAGAAGAAAAGTTCAAAAACTTCGGTTTGAGCCATGAAGAGCTGAAGGCCGGGTTTCTTTCCAGATTTCTTGTCGGTATGGGCCGTTTGACGTTGCGGCATTGGCGTGCCGTCCTGGTCGGGACTCTTGCGGTTGTCGGTATCTCACTGGCCGGGATTTCAAGGATCCAGATCAACGACAATCCGACAAAGTGGTTTGCCAAGCGCCATCCGATCCGCATCGCCGACAGCGTGTTGAACAGGCATTTCGGAGGCACCTACAGCGTCTATCTTGTTTTCGACGCCAAGGACAAGGGGGCGGAGGTCTTTAAGGAGCCCGCCATGCTGTCCTATATGGCGCGCCTGCAGGAATATCTGGGCGGGGAAGGCGATGTCGGCAAATCGACGTCCCTGGCGGACGTCGTCAAGAAAGTCTACAGCGAACTCATGGGGGGCGGGGAGGCATTTTACGTTATCCCCAAGACAAAAGAGGCCGTGGCCCAGTGTTTGCTGTCTTTCGAAAGTTCCCATAAGCCCGACGATCTCTTCCATTTCGTCACGCCGGATTATGCGAGGTTGAATTTATGGCTGCAGTTGAGGTCCGGGGACAACCAGGTCATGGCCCGTGTGGAGCGCAAGACCGAGGCGTTCCTCCGGGACAATCCTGCGCCCTTTGAGGTCACGCACAACTGGTCCGGCCTGACATACATCAACATGGTGTGGCAGGACAGGATGGTGGTAGGGATGTTGTGGAATTTCATGGGCAGTTTTATCATCGTGCTGATCATGATGATCATTCTGCTGCGTTCGGTCGTGGCGGGCTTTGTTTCCATGATCCCCATGACCGTGACGATCCTTTTTATCTATGGGGCGCTGGGGTGGGCCGGGAAAGAATATGATATGCCGGTTGCCGTGCTCTCGGCACTGACCCTGGGCCTGGCCATTGATTTCGCCATCCATTTTATCGAGCGCGCCAAGGCGATCTATGCGGTGCACGGCCGGTGGCCAGAGACCGCCGAGGAGATGTTCCTGGCCCCCTACAGGGCTATCTTGCGCAACGCCATCGTCATCTCCATAGGATTCCTGCCGTTGTTTATTTCACCCCTCGTCCCTTACAATACAGTGGGTTTTTTCATGTTTACGATCATGTTTTTTGCCAGCATCAGCACCTTGCTGATCCTTCCGGCGGTCGTCACGGCCCATCCGGGCGTTATCTTCTACGAAGCGAAGAAAAACTTTTTGAGTACGTGCCCGCAGTGCCTGTTGATGTCTTTGGTCGTGGCCGGCGCCGTGGCGTATGTCCTGGTGGCTTATAGCGGCGTGCGATGGAACACAGCTACTCTCGTGGCGCTGGCTTGCGTTGTGGCTTTGTCGATGGCGTGCGTCCTGGCCTCAAGGTCGAGGCAATGCTTTTTCGCCAAAAAAGGACCAAAGGAAAAAGAGAGGACCATATGAACAAGACGTTGTTTTTTATCGTGGCATGGCTTGGGTTGAGTTTTTGTGCTGTTCATGCCGCCGAGATGGGCGCAGATGAAGCGGCGCAAAAGGCAAGCCATATGGCGTATTATCAGGGCAAAGACGGCCGTTCTTCCGTGACGATGGTCGTCACGGATGCCCAGGGACGGACACGCGAGCGGCAGATGACCATTTTGCGTTTCAATATCCAGGACAATGGCGACCAGAAGTATTACGTTTATTTTTATAAACCTAACGACGTTAAGGGGATGTCGTATATCGTCTGGAAGCACCCGGACCGCGACGATGACCGTTGGCTGTATCTGCCGGCGCTGGACCTTGTCCGCCGGATTGCAGCTTCCGATAAGCGCTCAAGTTTCGCCGGAACGAATTTCCTTTATGAGGATGTCTCCGGCCGCAGCATCACGCTGGATGCCCATGAGATGCTGCCGGGAGACGAAAAATACTATGTGTTGAAGAATACGCCTAAAGACAAAGCCCAGGTCGAGTTTTCCTACTACAAGACATGGATAGATAAAAATAACTTTATCCCTGTTAAGGCCGAATATTATGACAAGGAAGGCAAGCCTTACAGGACGATCGAGGTGCTTGAGGTCAAAGATATCCAGGGGCATCCGACGATCGTCAAGATGAAGGCGGCGGACTTGAATTCGGGCGCATTCACCGTCGCTGAGTTTTCCGACGTGTCTTACGACGTCGGGATCAATGATGACATTTTTACGGAGAGATATTTGCGCAATCCTCCGTCCCAGTGGATTAAAGGTTGAAGCTTATGAGGAGGCCTTTTGCCATATGGATTGTGGCCTGCCTAGCCTGGGCGGCGACGGGGGAACTTGCATCGGCGGAGTGGCAGGCCCTCGGCGGTTTCATGGAAGAGGCTTTTGGCTACAGGGCCGGCGATGATAACCTTACGAAACACAAAAGCTTCGATATGGCTGAGCAAAGGCTGCAGCTGAAGGACCAGTATACTTTTGACGGTGAAGGCCTATTGTCCCGGTGGCGTTCCGTCCTGCGATTCAAGGGTGATTTCACGGTCGATGAATACTTTGCGGGCGAGACGGATTTTGAGTTGCGCGAAGCCAATATCAGCCTGACGCCGGCTTCTTTCATGGATATCAAGGCCGGCCGGCAGGTTTTGACGTGGGGGACAGGGGATTATCTTTTTATCAATGACGTTTTTCCGAAGGACTACGAATCGTTTTACATCGGCCGCGACGATGAATACCTGAAGAAGCCCTCGGACGCCGTTAAATTATCCTTTTATCCCAAGGCCGTCAATATCGATTTTATCGTTATTCCCTATTTTACGCCCAATACCATGCCGGAAGGTCAAAGGTTGTCTTTTTTCGACAGTTTCGAAGGAGGCATTGCCGGCCGGTCTTCCGACCGGTTTCTCGTCAGCCCCGCCTGGCAGCCGGAGAATTTTGAATACGCCGGCCGTTTTTACAGGAATTTCTCAAACACCGAGGCCGCGGTTTATCTTTACAGTGGCTTTGATAAGATCGCCAGGAGTTACAAGGACGAGGCCGCGCACCAGCTTTATTATGAGCGCCAGGATGTTTTCGGCGCCAGTCTCCGCGGCCCTTTTGCCGGCGGTATAGGCAATATTGAAGGTGGTTATTTTTATTCTCCGGAAGATCCCAAGGGCGACAACCGTCTGATCCAGAACTCGATGGCCAAATTCATGGTTGGCTATGAAAAAGATCTGGGCCATGACCTGAAGATAGGATTCCAGTATTTTTATGAGCAGACCCTCGATTACGGGGCCTACAGGGCGGCCCTTCTGCCGCAGGATTTTTTCTGGGATGAGTATTATCACCTGTTGACGCAGCGTATCACGAAACTTTTCAGGAACCAGACGGTCGCGGTCTCGTTCTTTAATTTTTATTCTCCGTCCGACCAGGATGGTTATGTGCGGTTCTCCGTTTCCTATGACATGACGGATCAGTGGAAGATCGTTATGGGCGCCAACATTCCATGGGGCCAGGGCGAGCAGACGACTTTTGCCCAGATGAAGAAGGACAAAAATATTTATGTGCGGCTGAGATATTCTTTTTGAAAGGAGCGCCTGATGCTGGAAAGAATGTTGCGCGGCATCGCCGGATTCTTTATCCTTGCGAGCCTGATTCTGGCTTATACCGTCAATTTAAAGTGGCTCTGGTTTACCGCGTTCGTGGGGCTCAATCTGCTGCAGTCTGCTTTCACGAACTGGTGTCCCATGGTATGGATATTGGGGAAGTGCGGTGTTAAGAACCACAGCAGCTCGAAGTAAAAGGATGGCTCGAAGATATATGGAACACGCTCTTCTTTTGACCGTCAGGTTCGATTTTCAGAAGACACACCGTGATATTGACGAGGCCCAGCGCGAGTTGAGGGAGCTGGCCCTGACGGCGGGTGCGGATATCGTTTGCGAGGAGGTATGCCGCAGGCCGGAGACGACACCCGATCTTTATATCGGCGAGGGCAAGGTCAAGCAGCTGGTGGATCTTGTCGCCTCAGAAGAGATCGATGTGGTGATTTTTAACAACGATTTGAGCGGCACCCAGCATAAGAATCTCGAGAAGGCCCTGCAGGTCAAGGTCATTGACCGTACACAGCTGATCCTGGATATTTTTGCCAGGCGCGCCCGCAGCCCCGAAGGAAAAGCCCAGGTGGAGCTGGCGCAGTTGGAATATCGCCTGCCGCGGCTGAGCGGCAAGGGTACGGAATTATCACGGCTGGGCGGGGGTATCGGGACAAGGGGGCCCGGCGAACAGAAGCTTGAAGAGGACCGCAGGCGTATCCGCGACCGCATCAAAAAGCTCAAAGATGACCTGAAAGGGCTGGCCATGCGGCGCAAGGCGCTTCGGAACCGCCGGGACGAGATATCCCTGCCCACCATTGTTTTTGTCGGCTATACGAGCGCGGGAAAGTCGACTCTTTTCAATGCCCTGACGCAAAGCGGACAGCCGGTGAGCGCGGGATTGTTTACGACCCTCGATCCTCTGGCGCGTTCCCTGCCGCTCCCTAACCACCAGAAGGTCGTTTTTTCAGATACCGTCGGCTTTATCCGCGATCTGCCGCATCGTTTGATCGAAGCCTTCAAGGCGACCCTTGAAGAAGTTGTCCAAGCGGATCTTCTAATCCACGTCCTGGATATCAGTTCGCCTTCCGTCAATGAGCATTATGCGTCCGTCTGCCAGGTCTTGGATGAGATCGGCGCCCAGGACAAGAAGACCGTCCTGGCGTTGAATAAGATCGATCTCCTGGAAGACGAAGAGCGGGTGGCCCGTTTTCAAAAGCAATATCCTGGCGCCGTGGCGATCTCCGCGCTTCACAAACGCAACTTAGACGAGCTTGTCGGACATATCGAAAACAGCCTGCAGGGTTATTCGCTGGAGATCAAAATGAGATTGCCGCTCGCGCGCATGGATTTGGTCGACTTGATCTATTCCCAGGGCCATGTGAAGGATATCAACTATAGTGAAGATGGTGTCTGCTTGACGGCGTTATTGCCCGCAGTCGTGGCCGAGAAGTTGAAAGAGTTTGAGGTGTAAAGGTATCGTGGCGCCTGGGTATGGTCCGCGCGGGGTGAAGGTGAGTTAAATTACTTGACAAAATTAGTTAAATGTGTTAAATTTTTATCGTAGGTCAAATAATCCCTTGGCCTTGGTTTTGTCTTGTAGACAAAACCAAGGCGGATCGGGACGTCGCCCCACGGTCGCCTCTGACTGAAAGTCAGGGGCATGGCCCGAAGGGCAAGGCGGGGGCGTAAAAAAGGCCCCACTGGCTATGTCCGTGGGGCTCCAGGAGAAGGCCATGAAGCCAAAGATAAGGATCTCGGAGTCCGACGCTGTGTATGCCATCGGCATTGTCAGTCAGCTTTTGGATATGCCGGAATGGACCTTGCGCGCCCTCGAGAAAGAAGGCCTGGTTGCCCCTCAGCGGAAGTTCAAGAAGATCCGTTTTTATTCCATGAAGGACATCAAGAGGCTTGAATATATCCATTATCTGATGGATGAAAGAGGGGTCAATATCAGCGGCATCAAAGTGATCCTGGAGATGGAAGAATGAAGCCGGAACAATTGACCGTAAAAGCTCAGGAAGCAATCCAAGAAGCTGTCGCAGATGCCAAGGAACGCGGCCATCAGCAGGCGGACTGCCTGCATCTGGTCGTCAGCTTGTTGCGGCAGAAGGAAGGCGTCGTGCCTCTTGTCGTCGAGAAGATGGGGATCGGCGTTTATCCTTTGATCAAAAAGCTTGAGGACGCCCTGAATACGTATTACCAGGTGCGCGGCACACGGGGAGAGGTTTATTTTTCCCGGGAGCTCAACAGCGCCTTTGAAAAGGCCAGGAACTATATGGAAATGCTCAAAGACAGCTATATCTCTGTCGAGCATTTGTTTTTGGCATGCCTTGACGTGGATGCCAAGTTGAGCGATATCCTGAGGGGCGCCGGCGTGGATAAAGACGGGTTCCTGGAGGCGCTTAAAGAGGTCCGGGGAGCCCAGCATATTTCAGACCAGAACCCGGAAGACAAATTCCAGCCGCTGGAGAAATACGGCCGCGACTTGACGGAATTGGCCAATCGCGGCAAGCTCGACCCCGTCATCGGCCGGGATGAGGAGATCCGCCGCGTGGTCCAGGTCTTGAGCCGCCGCACCAAGAACAACCCTGTTTTGATCGGCGATCCAGGCGTGGGCAAGACCGCCATCGTCGAAGGCCTCGCCCAGCGCGTCGCACAAGGCGACGTGCCGGAGGGGTTGAAGAAGAAACAGATCATTGTTTTGGATATCGCCTCCATGGTTGCCGGTTCCAAGTTCCGCGGAGAGTTCGAAGACCGGCTGAAGGCTGTCTTAAAAGAGATCCATTCCAAAGAAGGCCGGGTCATTATCTTTATCGATGAATTGCATACGATCGTCGGCGCCGGAGCGGCCGAAGGCTCGGTAGACGCTTCCAATATGCTCAAACCCGCCCTGGCGAGGGGCGAGCTGCGTTGCATTGGCGCAACGACCCTTGACGAATACAGGAAATATATCGAAAAAGACAAAGCCCTGGAGCGCCGGTTCCAGCCGGTGTTTATCGGTGAGCCGTCGGTTGAGGACACGGTCGCCATTCTTCGCGGATTAAAAGAGAGATATGAGGTCCATCATGGCGTGCGCATCAAGGACGCGGCATTGATCGCCGCCGCAGAAATGTCCCATCGCTATATTACCGAAAGGTTCCTGCCCGATAAGGCCATTGACCTGATCGATGAGGCGGCATCGCGCCTGCGTATCGAGATCGACAGCCTGCCGCAGGAGCTCGACGAGGTCAAAAGGCGCAAGATGCAGCTGGAGATCGAACGCCAGGCCATGAAAAAAGAGAAGGACAGGCCGGCCTTAGAAAGGCTTGAGAAGATCGACAAGGAGCTCGCGGACCTGAAAGGCCGGGAGGAGAAACTGACTGCGCATTGGCAGAAAGAGAAGGGTGCGATAGGCGGTATCCGCGCGATCAAGACGGAGATCTAAGAGGCAAAGGCGGAGGAGAAGAAGGCCGAGCGTTCCGGCGACCTCGACCGCGTGGCGCAGATCCGCTATGGGGTTTTGACTGATTTGCAAAAGAAGCTGGATGCGGCGAACAGGGAGCTGGCGGCCCTGCAGAAAGAAAAGGCCATGCTCAAGGAAGAAGTGGATGAAGAAGACATCGCCAGGGTCGTTTCCAAGTGGACGGGCGTCCCCTTATCCAAACTGATGGAGGGGGAGAGCCATAAACTTCTTGAGATGGAGGAGCGGCTCAGGGAGCGGGTGGTGGGCCAGGATGAGGCCCTGGGGCTTGTCTCGGATTGCATCCGGCGTTCGCGCACGGGATTAAGCGATCAAAACAGGCCTTTGGGGTCTTTTATCTTTATCGGGCCGACAGGCGTCGGAAAGACCGAGCTCGCCAAGTCGCTGGCATGGTTTTTGTTCGACGACGAGAACGCGCTTGTGCGCATCGACATGTCGGAATACACCGAGAAGCATACGGTTTCGCGCCTCATCGGCGCGCCGCCGGGATATGTGGGTTACGAAGAAGGCGGCCAATTGACGGAACGCGTGCGCCGGCGCCCCTACAGCGTCGTTCTTTTTGACGAGATCGAAAAGGCGCATCCAGAGGTCTTCAACGTCTTTCTGCAGATCCTGGATGACGGCCGGCTGACCGACGGCCAGGGCCGGGTCGTTAATTTTAAGAACGCGGTCATCATCATGACGTCCAACATCGGCACAGAGCTTATCGGCCCGGAGAGCGATGCCGACAAGATGAAAAACAAGATCCACCAGGCCCTGAAAGATCATTTTCGGCCGGAATTCCTGAACCGTATCGATGAGGTCGTCATCTTCAAGGCTTTGGACCAGGCAGACATCCTGCATATCGTCGATATCCGGCTCAAGGAATTGCAGCAGAGGCTTGACGAGAAGCACATTTTGATTTCGGTGGATAAAGATGCTAAGATGTTTCTCGCCAAAGAGGGTTTTGATCCTGTGTATGGCGCCAGGCCCCTGAAGCGCCTGATCCAGAAACAGGTGCAGGACCCGATCGCCGTTGGGCTTTTGAAAGGCGATTTCTCCGCCGAAGGCGGATCCGCCTACGGCGGAAAAGACGCCATTACGATTCATGTTACTTTGGGAAAACAAGGACTGCAATTTAAAGCGGGGAGATAAGATGAAGATAACGTTTACAGTGAGCCATGTGGAAGAAGACCCGGTGTTCAAGGAATATTTTGACCAGAAGGCGGCAAAGGTTAAAAAATATTTAAAAAGGTTCAGCGACGATCTGGTCTATCTGCACGGCGTCCTGGACAAGAATCCCCACAAGAAAGACGAGTTCTTTGCGTCTTTAAGCCTATTTTTGCCTTCCATTGCCATTCATTGCCGTGAACGGGGACAGGATCACGTCGCGGCCATTAACGCGGCGTTCCTCGACCTGGCGCGTCAGATCGAGAAACATAAGTCAAAACTCACAAGGGAAAAACGCCGCAGAGAACGTTAGCCCCCTGTTTCTTTTGATGTTGCACAAACAAGGCATGGAGTTGGTTTTTTGTGGTTGACAAACCATCGGATTATGATAATATTTTTATTTTAGCAGTCTGATTTAGTGAGTGCTAACAAAACAGGCCAAACATGCCTAGACTGACAGATCACGATCTAAGGAATAAGGAGATCCTGCTGGCTTCGATTGAGATGTATCTCAATTCCGCCACGCCGATTTCTTCCGAGTCTCTGCGCAGGAAAAGAAGGTTGGCTTTAAGCTCGGCCAGCGTGCGCAATGTTTTTTCCGAACTCGAGGAGTTGGGGTTTTTGACCCATCCCCATACCTCTGCCGGCCGTATTCCGACCGATGAAGGGTACAGGCTCTATATCAACGTCCTGATGAATAAAAAGAAGCTTTCTCCCAGAGAGACGGAGTTTATCGACAAGATCTATGAGCTCAAGGTGCAGGAGCTTGATGATCTCTTTGAAGAGACGAGCCGGATCATGTCGGATTTCACGCATTATACAAGCCTTGTATATTTTAATGAAAAGGAAATCGAGAGGACATACGCGTGCGGGGCGCGGTATCTTCTGGAACACCCGGAGTTTTCCGATATCCACAAAGTCCAGATGATCCTGGAGATCCTGGAGAAGAAGGAAGAGATGATCGATCTCATCAACCGCAACTTTTCGGGTCAGACACAGGTGTATATCGGCAAAGAAATCGCCTGCCCGCAGATGGAGCATTGCGCGGTTGTTGTTTCGCGTTATGAGGATAAGCATAAACGGTCGGGTCGCCTGGCCCTGATCGGCCCCAAAAGAATGGCTTATGATCAGGTCATTCCTCTTATCGAGTATGTCTCCGAAGCCATCGCCAGGAATATCGAACGATTTTGATTGGATAGCGGGCTCTCCGTGATTTGAGGCCCTATTTTTAGACGAGGGGTCAGAATGTCCTCGAGGGAATAGGATGAATAAAAACGATCATACCGAAAATAAAAATGGCCAGCCTTCTGCCGGGCCGGATATAGCCAAGTCCGGCAAAGAGGCCCATGTCTCCATCGGCAACAAGGCGGAAGATAAGGTTGTGTTGAACAGGGAAGAATATGAGAAGCTGAAGGAAGAAGCCGCGAAGGCCAAGGAGACCTGGGACAGGTTCTTGCGCCAGCAGGCGGATTTCGACAATATGCGCAAACGCCTGGAGCGCGATAAGCAGGAGTTCCAGAAGTACGCCCATGAGGACATTGTCGTCGATCTTTTGGGGATTTTAGACGATCTTGAGAGATCGGTGGAGGCTGCGGAAAAAGGGCAGGAAAATTCAGATGCCTTCTTGAAAGGCATCGAGATGATCCTGGCGCATCTTTATGAGCTTTTGAAAAAACGCGGGGTGATCGTGATCCCGGCCAAGGGCAAGAAGTTCGATCCCAATCAGCATGAGGCCTTGGTGCAGACGGAAACTCCCGATTACGAGGACGGCGAAGTGATCGAAGAGATGCAAAAAGGTTACAGAATGAATGACAGGATCATCCGCACGGCCAAGGTGCGGGTGGCTAAGAAAATAGAGAAGAAATAAAAGGAAAAATAATCTTTAATCCCGCCAGAGGCGGGATCAAGGAGGTTATAATGGCGAAAATTATTGGTATTGATTTGGGGACATCAAATTCAGCGGCGTCCGTCATGGAAGGCAACAGGCCTGTGATCATTCCTTCGGCGGAAGGCACGACGGTCGGGGGAGGCAAGGCATTTCCGTCCTATGTGGCGTTCACCAAAGACGGCCAGCGTCTGGTCGGTGAGCCGGCCAGGCGTCAGGCAGCCATTAACCCCGAAGGTACCATCATGGCGGCCAAGCGCAAGATGGGGACGGACCATAAATTCAAGGTTTTCGGCAAGGAGTATACTCCGCAGCAGATATCTGCGTTCATTCTGCAGAAGATCAAGCAGGACGCCGAGAGTTATCTGGGCGAGCCGGTCAACGAGGCCGTGATCACGTGCCCCGCTTATTTTGACGATAACCAGAGGCAGGCGACCAAGGATGCCGGCGAGATCGCAGGCCTTAAGGTTTTGCGTATCGTCAATGAGCCGACGGCCGCGTGCCTGGCATATGGTTTGGACAAGGCCGGCAAGGAACAAAAGATCATGGTGTTTGACCTGGGCGGCGGAACGCTGGACGTCACCATCATGGAGATGGCTGAAGGCGTTTTCGAGGTCAAGTCTACGCACGGCGACACGCAGCTGGGCGGCACGGACATGGACAACGTCCTGATCGATTATATCGCCACCGAGTTTAAAAAAGATTCGGGGATCGACGTGCGCAACGACAGGATGGCGGTCCAGAGGATCCGGGAAGCGGCGGAGAAGGCCAAGATCGAACTCTCAAGCACCCTGACGACGGACATCAACCTGCCGTTCATCACGGCGGATAATGCGGGACCCAAGCATTTGACGATGTCGATCACGCGCGCCAAGCTCGAGGAGCTGGTGAGGCCGATCATCGACAAGTGCCGCGCCCCCATGGAGAAAGCCCTGGAAGACGCCAAGGTCAAGGCATCGGACGTGCATAAGATCATCATGGTAGGCGGCCCGACCCGCATGCCTATCGTTCAGAAATTCGTCGAGGATTTCGTTGGCAAGAAGATCGAGCGCGGCGTCGACCCGATGGAATGCGTCGCCATGGGCGCGGCTGTCCAGGCGGCGATCATCAAAGGGGACATCAAGGACGTCCTGCTGTTGGACGTGACGCCCCTATCTTTGGGTATCGAGACTCTGGGCGGCGTTTCCACGAAGCTTATCGAGAGGAATACGACGATCCCGACCAAGAAGAGCCAGGTGTTCTCAACGGCAGCGGACAACCAGACGGCTGTCACGATCCGCGTTCTGCAGGGTGAGAGGCCGATGGCCAGCGATAATACAGAGTTGGGCCGTTTTGACCTGGTGGGTATCCCGCCGGCGCCGCGAGGCATCCCGCAGGTCGAGGTGACCTTCGATATCGATGCGAACGGCATCGTCCATGTCAATGCCAAGGACCTGGGGACCGGTAAGGAGCAGTCGATCCGCATTACGGCGCCCCATAAGCTCTCCAAGGATGAGATCGACAAGATGGTCAAGGAAGCGGAAAAGTTCGCCGGAGAAGACGAGAAGAAAAAAGAAGAGGTGGAGGCGCGGAATCAGGCTGATGTCCTGATTTATTCGACGGAAAAGTCCCTGAAGGATTATGGCAGCAAAGTCTCCGATGCCGAAAAGAAAGCCATTGAGGAGAAACTGGCCGCGTTGAAAGAGGCTGTCAAGGGCAAGGATACGGACAAGATCAAGAAGGGCATGAAAGAGCTGACCCAGGCGTCGCATAAGCTGGCTGAGGCCATCTATAAGGATGCGGCCCAGAAACAACAGCAGGCCGGGCCCAAGGGAGAAGGGCCTGCGCAAGATGGGGCCGCTCAAGAGCCTAAGGCAGGCGGCGCCAAGCCTTCCGGCAGCGGAAAAGATGATGATATCATCGACGCAGAATATAAGGAAGAGGATGGGAAGTAAGAAGTGCGTAAGTCTGCAGGCGTGAAGATATGACGACACAACGCGACTATTACGAGATCCTGGGCGTCGCCAAGTCCGCGACGATCGATGAGATCAAAAAGGCGTACCGGATGCTGGCCATGAAGCATCATCCGGACCGCGTCGAGGCCGCTCAAAAAAAAGAGGCCGAAGAGAAATTCAAGGAGATCTCTGAGGCTTATGCGGTCCTTTCGGACGAAAACAAGCGCCGTCTTTATGATCAGTATGGCCATGCCGGTATCGACCAGCGTTATTCGACAGAGGATATCTTCCGCGGTGCAGATTTTTCAAGTATCTTTGAGGAGATGTTCGGGGGAGGCCGCGGGGGCGGAAACGTTCATTTTGGAGGTAGCGAGGGAAGTATTTTTGATGAGCTTTTCGGCTCCGATGCCTTTGGAGGCGGCTCCCGCCGCGGCCGAAGGTCCAGGCAGGGACGCGACCTTCAGATCGAACTGGAGATCACGCTGGAAGAGGCGGTTTTCGGCACTGAAAAGACATTCCAGATCAGTCGTTACGAATTCTGTCCGGCTTGCAAGGGAACGGGCGCCAAGGCCGGCAGTAAAAAAGTGACATGTTCCTATTGCCGCGGTGCCGGCCAGGTGACCGTTTCCCAGGGATTCTTTCATCTGACGCAGACGTGCACCAAGTGCGGCGGCGAAGGCCGGGTCATCACGACCCCGTGCCCGCAATGCTCAGGCCAGGGGCGTCTGAAGGTTGCCCGTAAGATCTCCGTCAAGATCCCGGCCGGCGTGGAGACAGGGTCTCATTTGCGTGTCCGTGGAGAAGGTGAAGAGGCCGAAGGCGGCAAAGGGGACCTTTTTGTGCTCATCAGTGTTAAGAGGCACCACCTTTACGAGAGGCAGGATAATAATCTTTTGTGCGAAGTCCATATTGACGCGGCACAGGCGATCCTGGGTGCGGAAGTCGATGTCCCCACCCTTTACGGGAATGTTAAGATGAAGATCCCTTCCGGGACGCAGTCCGGGAAGATCTTTCGTGTCCGCGACAAGGGAGCCCCGGACGTCAGGACCCGCGTGAAGGGGGATGAGCTGGTGCGTATCGTCGTAGATATTCCCCAAGGGTTGAATACGGCCCAGAGAAAGCTCATTGAGGAATTCGCGCGGTTGAGGAACGTAGATTTAGGTTAAACGGGGAGGGGAGTTTAGACAATGCCTACGTATGAATATGAGTGCAAGGCCTGCGGCCATCGTTTCGAGAAGTCCCAGTCCATCACGGCCGAGGCCATTAAGGTCTGTCCGCAATGCCATAAACGGAAGGTCGTGCGCCTGATCAGCTCCGGTTCCGGCATCATTTTCAAGGGGTCGGGCTTTTACGCTACGGACTACCGCAAAGGGGCGCCGGCGTCTTGCCCTTCGTCTGGGAGCAAGCCCGGCTGTTCATCGTGTCCCGGCAGCGCAAAATAATGGCTAAAAACCATACTGTTCTCGCCTGGGCTTCAGTGGGCGCATATGCTCTGCTGATCTTCATTCTTTCGGCCATGCCAGGAGGTGTCGTTCCCCGCCTCTTCTGCGGGGCCGATAAAATTCTCCACTTTGTGGAATATCTTCCCCTAGGGGTCTTATTGATGCGGGCCATGGCTATGATGGGCAGCCGCCGCAGAATTCAGGCTTTACTTGTTACCTTGTTTGTGGTAATGTTATATGCCTTGACTGATGAAATTCACCAGGTTTTTGTCCCAGGGCGCACCCTGGACGCAGCAGATTGGGCAATGGATGTCTTGGGGGCAGTAGCAGGAGGTGGTCTCTACTCATGGCCAAAATAGAGCCCTTTGCGGGCTTGCACTATAATCTGGAAGTCGTGGAAGATGTCTCCAAGGTCGTTTGTCCCCCTTATGATATTATCGACGCGGGAGGGCAGGAGCAATTCTACCAGAAACACGCTTATAACATCATTCGTCTTATCCTGGGCAAGGATTTTAGCGCCGATAACGACCGGGAGAACAAATACTCGCGGGCCGGCGGTTATCTTGAGGAATGGCTGCGCAGGGGTGTCTTGACGCAGGATAGCAAGCGAGGTATTTATTTTTACGAACAGGAATTTACGCTCAATGGAGAAAAAAAGACACGTCTCGGCGTTATTGCTTTGATGCGGCTGGATGAAGAGGGGCAGGATCGCTCGGTTTATCCGCATGAGCATACTCACACGGCCCCCAAAGAGGATCGCCTGAAGCTCTTGAAGAGCGTCGAGGCGAACTTGAGCCCTATCTTTACCGTTTTTTCCGACCCCCGCGCCGCGTTGAGCGATCTCTTCAAAAAGCATGTCCTTCCCAAGAAACCCCTCTTTGATATTGTCGATGATGAGCATATCAGACACCGGGTTTGGCAGGTTACGGACGAGGCGTTGATCGTTAAATTTAAGGAGCTTCTTGGCGACAAGGAGCTTTTTATCGCCGACGGCCACCACCGCCATGAAGTCGCCAGGATGTTCCGCGAGTTCAAGCGCAAGGAATCCCCTGCCGGGCTCAAGGACTCTTATAATTACATTATGACCTATTTGACGCCCCTCGAAGATGAGGGGCTGTGTATTTTACCTACCCACAGGTTGATCAGGAATGCCGCCTTTACCGTGGAGGACTTGTCATCCTGCTTTGACATCAAGGAAGTGCCGGGCGCCAAGGAGTTGTCGGCTGTCATGAAAGATCGGCAGGAAGACGTGGGCGTCTTTGGCCTTTACAAGGACCATCATTTTTATCTGTTGAAGCTTTCTGAAAAACGCGCATGCAACAAGATGATCCAGGAAGGGCCGAAAGATTACAAGAACCTGGATGTCGTCATCCTGCATAAGGTCGCTTTCGACCATCTCTGCAAGATCGCTTTAGAGGATATCGCCTATGAGATCGATCTCGGGCGCGCCGTTGCTGAAGTCGACAGTGGCGCCTACGGCGCCCTCTTTGCTCTCAACCCGACCAAGATGGAACAGATCCGGTCGATCGCCCTGGGCGGTCATGTCATGCCGCAAAAATCAACGTATTTCTATCCCAAACTGCTCAGCGGCCTCATCATTAACAAATTATAACGCCCTGCGCTTATGGCTTTTTTCAGTAAACCCAAATATACAGTCGTCAAGATCAGGAAGAGGGAGATCCCCGAGGGCCTGTGGACGAAGTGCCAGGAGTGCGGGGAGCCTATTTATAAGAAGACCCTTGAGGAGGGCCTCAAGGTGTGTCCCAAGTGTCATTTTCATTTTAACGTCACGGCGCCCGAAAGACTGGAGATGATCGTGGACGCGGATTCCTTCAAGGAATTCGATAAGGGGATGTCCAGTGTCGATCCCCTGGAATTCAGAGGGATCAAGTCTTATAAGCAGAAGCTCGCCGAGGACCGGAAGGCAACATCGCTCACAGAGGCCGTGATCACGGGCCAAGGGGAGATCTTCGGTAAGAAGGCCGTCGTGGCCATTACGGATTCGCGGTTTATTATGGGGTCCATGGGGGCGGTCGTCGGCGAAAAGATCACCCGGGCGATCGAGTTCTCCATTGAGAAAAAGCTGCCGCTTGTGATTGTCTCTGGTTCCGGCGGCGGCGCCAGGATGTATGAAGGGATCTTCAGCCTGATGCAGATGGCCAAGACGTCCGCGGCCCTGCGGCGCCATCACGAGGCGGGGCTGTTGTTCGTTTCGGTCTTGACCAACCCGACCATGGGCGGCGTCATGGCGTCTTTTGCCGGGCTGGGAGATATCATCATCGCCGAGCCCAAGGCACTGATCGGTTTTGCCGGTCCCCGCGTGATCGAGCAGACAACGCGCCAGAAACTGCCCGAGGGGTTCCAACGGTCCGAATTCATGCTGGAGCACGGCCTTTTGGATATGATCGTCCACAGGAAGGCCCTCAAAGAGACGCTGCATCAGGTTATTGATTATTGTAGTTGACATAAGAAGTCGTTCCGCTATAATAAAAAACTATATTTTATCTTGCAGGGACTGCCAGGCCAGCCATCGGCTACATATTGTTTAACGCTTATGGCTTGAAGTTCAAAACTTATAGCTTAAAGATATGGCTCAAGTCAGTTTACGCAATGTCAGCAAGGTCTATGGCGGAGGCGCCCGCGCCGTCGACCGTGTCACCCTGGGGATCGAGAACAAGGAGTTCCTGGTCCTGGTGGGCCCGTCCGGCTGTGGAAAGTCCACGACTTTGCGTATGATCGCGGGCCTGGAGGAAGTGACAGAAGGCCAGATCTATATTGCCGATCGGCTGGTCAATGATATCCCCGCCAAAGACCGCGACATCGCCATGGTCTTTCAGAATTACGCCCTTTATCCCCATATGACCGTTTTTGAGAACATGGCGTTCGGGCTCATGCTGAGAAAATACCCGAAGTCGGAAATCATGCGCCGCGTGAACGAAGCGGCGGACATCCTCGGGATCAAACATTACCTGGAGCGCAAGCCCAGAGAGCTTTCCGGCGGCGAGCGTCAGCGTGTGGCCGTCGGCCGGGCCATCGTGCGCAAACCCACCGTCTTTCTTTTCGACGAGCCCTTGAGCAATCTTGATGCCAAGCTGCGCGTGCAGATGCGCACGGAGATCCATAAGCTGCATATCCGCCTGCAGACGACGATGATCTATGTGACGCATGACCAGACGGAGGCCATGACGATGGGCGACAGGATCGCGGTCATGAAGGACGGGGTGGTCCAGCAGATCGCCGACCCGATCACGATCTACGACAAACCCGTCAATAAATTTGTGGCAAGCTTTATCGGTTCGCCTCCCATGAACTTCCTGACAGGCAGGGTGGTCAAATCGGAAGGGCGTTTCTATTTTGACGAAGGAAACCTGCGCGTACGGATCCTTAAGGAAATGGAGCCGACCCTTGCGCCTTACGTCGGACGCGATGTCGTTTTCGGCATCCGCGCCGAAGACATCTATGATAAGCTTTTTGTGTCCGAAGCCCCCGCAGAGAACGTCGTGCGCGTCACCTGCGAGGTCGTCGAGCCTATGGGCTCCGAAGTCTATCTCTACCTGAACACGGGCAAACATAATTTCATCGCTCGCGTCGGCGCCCATGACAGGCCTGCGGTCAATGCAGACATGGACCTTGTTTTTGATATGAGCAAGGTCCATTTCTTTAACGCAGACACCGAAAAGACCATTGTATAAACCCGCAAGAACTTTCTGTATCCTGGCGTTTTTCTCTCTCCTCGCCGCTCTCGGTCTGACCTTCTTTATTTTCCTGATCTTCTTTGCTCGATTTTTCGTATGGATCATCCTTGCTTACTGCTTTTTGTTCCTGGTTCTTCTTCTGCGGTTCCAGTCCAGCCGTTCCGTCTTGACGCGCCTGGGCCTGAAAAAAGAAGAGGTCCTCGAAACGTTTAACATCACAGAACAGGAGATTGTGCGCCTGGGCGACCTTCGGGTTTCGCTTGAGAAAAAGATAAAGAGCTATGAACGTCTCGAGAAGTTTACCCAGAACCTCAACAATGAACTTTCCCTGGACCGTATCTGCGAAATCGTTGCCGACGAGCTTTTTGAGCTTTTCGAGGCGCGTGGCAATGTCCTTCTTTATCTGGTCAATCCAGCGACCCACCGGCTGGGATTGAAAGTCTTGAGGCGGGAGGACGCCTCGATCCGCATCCGGGAGAAGACGGGCGACCTTTTCGATACGTGGGTTCTGCGGCATAACCAGCCTCTTCTGGTTGAATCGGCGTCTAACGATTTCCGTTTCGACCCGGAACGCATCAAGGCGGAGGTGAGGCGTCCGGTCGAGTCATTGATGGCTGTTCCCCTGGAAACGGAATCGCGGACGCTGGGGATTTTGAGGATCGATGCCAGGGCGGAGCGCGAATATTCTTCCGATGACTTGCGATTGCTTGCCGTTATCGGGGACATCGCAAAACTCGCCATTGAAAACGCGGTCTATTTCGGCCAGATGCAGGCGCTCTCCATTACGGACGGTCTGACGGGTATCTATCTGAGGCGCTATGCCGCCGAAAGGCTCAAAGAGGAATTCCTGCGGGCCCGCCGCGAGAATTCCTGCATTTCTTTCCTCATGCTCGATATCGACCATTTCAAGGCCATCAACGATACGTACGGGCATATGGCAGGTGACGCCGTGTTGAAAAAGGTAGCCCAGTGGCTCAAAACCTCTTTTGAGGTTCCGGGTCAGCTCGTGTTCCGTTACGGCGGCGAAGAATTCGGCGCGATCCTTCCGGGTGTTCAAAAAAAAGAGGCTATCCGGCTGGCCGAAAGCTTCCGGCGCTCATTGTCCGATAAGGATGTCAGCCTGCGGCGCGAGAAGATCACGGTCCATGTTTCTTTGGGCGTCGCGGCTTTCCCGGACGACGCTGCGGAGGAGAAAGAGCTCATCCAGGCCGCCGACGAAGCCCTGCTGGAGGCAAAACGATCGGGGAGGGACAAGGTATGCCCTTCTTAGCTATTCCTGTTTTCCTGGTTTTAGCCGTCGCTGCATGGATGTGTCTGGCGCGGCTGCTTGCCGACGAGGGTTCCGAGAGGGAATCCGACCTTGCGTCCCTGGCGGCCTCCCTTCAGCAGACGCTGACTTCCAAGAAGGAAATGGAGCGAGAGATCGTTTCTTTGAATGCGGTCCTTTCGCGGACACTGAGGATGTATGAGGCGGCGCGCGATATCTGTGCGACGCTGGATGAAACGAAGCTGTTCGAACGTTTTAAGGAAGACCTTAAGAAGCTGATCGATTATGAGGAGTGTCTGCTTTTGAAGGATGAGAAAGACGTTGTTCCGTCTTCCGATCGGACGCAGGATTTCCTTGAGCCCCTGGCTGTTTCCGATACGCATTTCGGCCATCTCTATGTCAAAGGGGTTTGCGGCGACGATAGGCCTTACTTAGGGATCCTTGCCAGGCATTTTGCCCTTGGCCTTAAACGGTCCAAGCTTTACCGGATGACGCAGGAGTTGGCGATCACCGACAGCCTGACAGGGCTTTTTACGCGGCGCTACGCTATGGAACGCTTGGCGGAGGAGATGAAGCGTTCCGAAGCGCAAGGGATGCCCTTGTCGTTTTTCATGGTGGATGCCGATAATTTCAAGGAATGCAACGATCGTTACGGCCACATCGTGGGCGACATGGTCTTGACGGAGATCAGCCGGCACATCAGGGACAACGTCCGCGAGATCGATATGCTTGCGCGTTTCGGCGGAGAGGAGTTCATGGTTTTTGCTCCCCGGACGAATAAAGAGAGCGCCCTTTTGATCGCCGAACGTATTCGCCGCAGCATCGCCGAGTCCGTCATTCACGCCTATGACGAGCATCTGAAGGTGACGGTTTCAATCGGCCTGGCGGCATTTCCCCAGGATGCCGCGAAGGTGGAAGACCTCATCGGTAAGGCGGATTGGGCCCTTTATCAAGCCAAGAAACTGGGAAAAGACCGCGTCTATGTCTTCGGGGCCTTCCATGAATCCCTTTAGATCTTCTCGCGGCGTTTTTATGGGGATAGACGGCGCCGTGGCCTGTAGATTCTTTTTCGTAGGGAAGCCGCATGGGCCGGAGGTGTCACGGAATGCATGAATGTCCGTGGGGCATCAAGGATGTTTTCGTCGTTTTCGTCTACGCCTTGGTGCTTTTTTTTGTTTTTAGTTTTTGGGCGACAGTTCTTTATTTTCTGCTTGCCTTCGTCTTCGGGTTTTCCCGCCAGGCACCGGGCTTCTACATGTATTTTGTCCGCCACGCCTCTGATTTTCTTACTGTAGTCCTTTTTTACAGTGGCCTCTTGGCAGCGATGAAGGTCAAGATTTTCGACAAATATCGCATCCATCCGTTTGTTTATTTCGTAAAGAGGGAGAATATCGGCCGGGACATTTCCCTGGGGCTGCGCAGTTACCTGAGATTTATTCTTGTTATTTTGTCCGCAATCATCCTGGTGGACCTGGCGGCAAGGGTGTGGGATATCATTTTTAGTTCCCATGCCTGTGAATCGGTGAACGCATTTTTCCAGGCCTCGGAGATCGAGAATGCCGCGGCACGCAAGGGGCAGGTGGGGTTGTCCGGGTTTGTGCTTGTTTTTCTGCTCGGGCCTTTCCTGGAAGAGCTTTTTTTCAGGGGGTGTTTGTATCGGGCCGTGCGCCGCCGTATGAACGTGCTTTCCGCCGCCTTGATCAGCAGTTTTGTTTTCGCGCTCATGCACGGCTATTTCTTCCTGTTTTTTTACGTTTTTCTCGTGGGGCTGTCTTTGGCCTATTTGTATGAAAAGACGGAATCTCTGGTTGCCCCTCTAAGCTTCCACATGTTCAACAACCTGTTTGTGCTCGTTTTGTTCCTCTTAGGGCTTTGACACTCCGGCCGTTAAAGCCTGTGTGAAGCCTCTCGGCGCCATCAAAAACGATTTTTTTAAGTTCCTTGCAACTTTCCATAACTTAAGATAAAATAACACTTTATTGACTTGGCTTAAGATATGGATGGATGTCGGTGTCAGTTTGTTGCATAAATGCCTGCGGTTTCATGAAAAAAGAATGCTATATCGGCGTTGATGTCGGCGGGACCTTTACCAAGGCCGCTCTTGTAGACCGCAAGGGGAGGGTTCTTTCCAAGGCGCAGGTATCTTCCCGTGGTTTCAGCAACAAGCGATATTTCGCCGATACGCTGCGTAATATGTCTCTACGTCTGGCGGCCCTGGCGCGCATCCCTTTTGGGGAAATCTCTGCCATGGGCATCGGCTTGCCGGGTCCGATCGATTCGGAACGAGGCGTCATTTTGAGCCTCACCAATATCAAGGGTTGGAATCATTTTCATCTCGCCGGTTTCCTTGAAAAATACCTTCCTTTTCCCGTCTATGTTGATAATGATGCTAATTGTATGGCCCTTGCCGAATCGAGACTCGGCGCCGCCAAGGGCGCCCGTTTTGCCTTGTGCCTGACCCTTGGGACAGGGGTCGGCGGGGCGCTGATCCTGGACAATAATATTTATCGCGGTCCGTTTTTTCTCGGCGGCGAGGTAGGGCATATGCCTCTTTGTGCTTCAGGTCCTGCTTGCGAATGCGGAGGTATCGGCTGTCTGGAGAGATATGTCGGGAATCAGGCCATCGCCAGGCGCGCGCGCCAAGTCTTTGGAAAAGCTGTCGCTCTTGAAGAAATCAGCCGTCTGGCGAGGTGTGGCCACGCAAAGGCCAAAAGAGTCTGGCAGGAGGTGGCGGTTCGCCTGGCTTTGAGTATCGCAGGGATCATCAATGTCTTGGGGCCGCAGGTGATCGTCATAGGCGGCGGGGTGGCCCAGGCCGGCAACGCTCTTTTGGCCCCTTTGAGAATCCGTGTCAGACAACATGAGATGCGGCATCTCAAAAATAAGGTCAGGATCGTCAGGGCGGCGCTTGGGAACGATGCGGGTTTCCTGGGGGCGGCCCTGTTGGCAAAGGAAAAGCTGGATACAGGATGAATCGCGCACGTCTTTCGGTTACCGGTTTGTTTCTTTTGGTCTTTTTTTGCTGTGTTCCTTCCGGGGGTGCAGCGGTAGGCAAGCAACCCCTGACGGTTAACGGCGATGTCGTCGAGTTCTTCTCGGAGGGCCGGGAGATTGTCGCCGAGGGTAACGTGGAGATCATCGGCCAGGATATGCGGATCACCGCCGATAAGGTGAGGGTCTTTTTTGACGAGAAGCTCGTTATCGCCGACGGGAATGTGGTCTTCAAGCGCGGGACAGAAGAGGCACAAGGCGATATGGTCATCTTTGATTTCGGCGACAGGACCGGGACCCTCATCAATCCGCACATCCGGATGACCCCGTATTACGGAAGCGCGGCGGTCATGGAGAAGCTGGGGGCCGAACAGATCGTCCTCAAGGACAGCGTTGTGAGCACCTGCGACCTGCCGCATCCGCATTATGCCTTGACCTGCAAAGAGGTGACGACAGAGCCCGGCAAAATCCTGCGCGCCAAGGGCACCAAGATCTCCATCTTGGGTATTCCCGTCATGTATGTGCCTTCTTACTCGCATCGCCTGACCGATAAAAGGCCGCGGTTCATGATCACGCCGGGCCACAGGAAGAATTACGGGATGGAGCTTTTCGGCTCCTGGAGATATTATCTGAATGAGAATGCCAGAGGGGTGCTGCATTTTGACTGGTACCAGAAAAAGGGGTGGGCGGAGGGTATCGACCTGAATTATGATACCAAGCTGTTCGGCGTGGGCAATGCCAAATACTACCGCATTGACGAGAAGGACACCAATAAAGATATCCCGGAGAACGAACGGCGGACCCAGGAACGTTCCCGTATCGAAGTCCAGCACAAGTGGCAGATGACGGATGTCGACCAGGCGATCCTGTCGTATTATCGGGCGTCCGACGTGAACTTCCGCAAGGATTATTTTTATCGGGAATACGAAACGGACATGCAGCCTTCCAGTTTTTTCCTCTATTCCCACGTCTTTCCCAGCGCCACGTTGAGTTTTTTGGGACAGCCGCGCGTCAACGCATTTGAAAGCGTCCTGCAGAAGATCCCCGAGCTCAAGCTGGAAACGATCAACCAAAGGATCGGCGACTCCCGTTTTTATTTCAAGAATACGACCACTTCCGCCTTCCTGTCGAATACGACGGCCAATTCCAATCAGAACACGGAGACGATGCGTACGGATACGACTAACCAGATGAGTTATCTGTTCCGTTGGGCGGGCCTGGAGTTCAGTCCTTACGTCGGAGAGCAAAATACCTATTACAGCCGCGGCGTCAGCGGCCAGGACAGCCTGATGCGAAACATGTTTTTCACCGGCATGGACATGAGCACGAAGCTGTTCAAGATCTATGACGTCGAATCGAATTTTATGAAGATGGATATCCATCAGCTCAGGCATGTCATCACGCCGTCGATCCAGTATCGCTATCAGCATGACCCTTCGGTCAGCGCTTCCAAGATCCAGCAGATGGATTCCATAGACGCCCTGGACAGCATGAACAAGGTCACCCTTGGTCTTGAGAATAAGCTGCAGACCAAGCGAAACGGCCTGAATGTGGACTTGCTGCGCTTCTTGTTGTCGTCGGATTACAACATCGAAGACAATGACACGCTGGGGAAGGGGTTCCAGATCTTCAAATATGAGATGGAATTCAGGCCCTGGTCATGGTTTGAGTTCGATTCGAATGCAGACTACGATATGGTCCATAAACATTTTGATACGATCGATGCCGAGTTTTGGAATACCTCCGGAAGGCTCAGGACGCATGTGGGTTATCGCTATGCCCATAGTGAGAGCAGCCAGATGACGATCGGTCTGGATTGTCCTCTCAATCCCTTCTGGACGGCCAGTGTCTATGAACGCTTTGAATTCAAGACAGGGGACCTTGTCGAACAGGAATACCGCCTGACGCGGGACATGCACTGCTGGCTGATGGAGATCATCATCAATCAGCGTGAGAGTGAAGGGGTGAGCGTCATGTTAGCTTTCAAAATCAAGGAATTCCCCGACATCGGCATCAATGCGGAAGCATCATTCAGTCCGCCCCGCAGCAGCCAGTGACCTCCAGGGAGGCGCCTTTTATGAAAATTGCTATTATAGGAACGGGTTATGTCGGTTTGGTGACAGGGGCGTGTTTTGCCGAGTTGGGGCATGATGTCATCTGTATCGATAACGATGCGGCCAAGATCAAGGCGCTAAAAAAACTTAAGGTGCCGTTCTATGAGCCCGGCCTGGAAGAGATGGTGCGGCGTCATGTCCGAAAAGGAAAATTGTCTTTTTCCGGCCAGATCGCCCATGGCGTCAAAAAGAGCGATGTGATCTTCATTGCTATCGGCACCCCTCCGAAAGAGAACGGCGAGGCGGACCTGACGGGGATTGAGAATGTTGTGCGCTCGATCGCCAAATCCATGCATTCTTACCGGCTGATCGTCGAGAAGTCGACGGTCCCGGTGGATACGGGTTGCCGCGTGCGCCAGACGATCGAGATCAGCAAGGCCAAAAATGTTCCTTTTGACGTCGCATCCAATCCTGAGTTCCTGCGCGAGGGACAGGCCATCCGCGATTTTCTGCATCCCGACAGGATCGTCATCGGCGTCGAGTCTGCCAAGGCCGAGAAGATCCTGCGCCAGCTTTATGCGGGCATCCGGGCCCCTTTGATCGTTACGGACATCAAGTCTGCCGAGCTCATCAAACACGCTTCGAATTCATTTTTAGCGCTTAAGATCTCCTATATTAACGCCGTGGCCTGCGTCTGTGAGGCTGCCGGGGCCGATGTGGAGCGGGTCGCTGAAGGCATGGGGCTAGATGGCCGTATCGGCAGGGCCTTTCTGGATGCCGGGATCGGCTTTGGAGGATTTTGCCTGCCTAAAGACTTAGAGGCGTTTGTCCGTATTTCCCAGAAGCTCGGGTATGATTTCAGTCTGCTTAAGGAAACCAAGAAGATCAATGAGTCTCAAAAAGAACTTTTCGTCAGGAAGATCGAGAACAGCCTTTGGAACATCAAGGACAAGACGATTGCCGTGGGCGGCCTGGCCTTTAAGCCGAATACGGACGATATGCGCTTTGCCCCTTCGGTCGATATTATCGCCATGCTGCAGCAACTCGGTGCGAGGATCCGTGCCTATGATCCTCAGGCAGCGGGGAAGGCCCGCGGTCTCCTGAAAGACGTGAAGTTTTGCCGGGATATCTACGAGGCGGCCCGCGGCAGCGATTGTCTGATCATCGTGACGGAGTGGGATGAAATTAGAAAGATGGATTTGAAACGCATCAAGAAACTTTTGAAACAGCCCATCATTATCGACGGCCGGAACACTTTTGAGCCGGCCATGATCAAGGCGATGGGGTTTTCCTATGTCTGCATCGGGAGGCGCGCATGAAGACCGTTGTTATCACGGGTGGCGCAGGTTTTTTAGGGTCGCATCTGTGCGAATTGTTCCTCCGCAGGAATTATCGCGTGGTGTGCGTCGATAATCTTCTGACCGGCGACAAAGGCAACATCGCACACCTGATGTGCCATAAATCCTTTGTGTTCATGAAACAGGACGTCGGCAAGCCCTTTGGTGTCGCGGGCGCGGTGAATCTCGTGCTGCATTTTGCTTCGCCGGCAAGCCCGGTGGATTACCAGGAGCATCCTCTGGAGACGATGCTGGCCGGCTCTTCAGGAACGCATCGTTGCCTGGAACTGGCGTGTGCGAAAAAGGCCTCTTTTCTTATGGCTTCGACTTCGGAAGTTTACGGCGATCCCCTGGTCCACCCCCAGACCGAAGACTATTGGGGCAACGTCAATCCGATAGGCGTCAGGAGCGTTTATGACGAGGCCAAGCGTTTTGCCGAGGCCATGACCATGGCCTATCGCAGGGTCCGCGGCATTGATACAAAGATCGTCAGGATCTTCAACACCTACGGCCCCCGGATGAGGACGAACGACGGCCGCGCCATACCTAATTTTATCTCTCAGGCCCTGAAGGGAAAGCCTATCACGATTTATGGGGACGGGACGCAGACACGCTCGTTCTGTTATGTCTCGGATCTGATTGACGGGATCTACAGGTTGAGCCAAAGTGCTTTCCATCAGCCTGTGAATATCGGCAATCCGAGGGAAATGACCTTGAAAGAGATGGCCATGACGGTTAAAAAAATGACAGGCAGCAAGAGCAGGTTGATATTTGAGCCGTTTCCGCAAGATGATCCCAGGCAGCGACAGCCTAATATCTCGCGGGCCAGGAAAGTTCTGAAATGGGAGCCGAAGGTTGGACTTAAAGAAGGTTTGTCGGCCACCATCGCCTGGTTCAGAGACCACATCTAATCCGCATTTATCTTTCGTTTCTGGAAATCATATGATGACCATTGATTTTCATATCCATTCCAAGTTCTCTTTCGATTGTTTTTTGGAGCCCGCCCGGATTATCGAGCTGGCCAGGCGGCACCGCGTGGACGGACTGGCTATTACGGATCACGACACGATTGCGGGGGTAGAAGCGTTCCGGCGCTTGGCCCCGGATCTCTATATCATCACAGGCCAGGAGATTTCGACGCCGTATGGGGATATCCTCGGTCTTTTTCTGCGGCATGCGGTTGGCGAGCATGACGACGTCGGCCGGATCCTCGGGGAGATACGCGCCCAAGGGGGGCTAGCCGTCCTGGCCCATCCTTTCAAGTGGCCGCATCTGGTCCGGTCGGATGATTTTTTGAAGCAGTTTGATGCGATAGAGATGTTTAATGCCAGGAATAATATTCCTTTGCCACTGCTGGAAAACCACTTGGCATCGCAGGCGGTGAAGCGTCTGGGTCTGGCCTGGATTTGCGGGAGTGATACTCACGAAGGCTTTGAGATGGGCTGCGGCGCGACGGTATTCGACTTCAATCCACAGGAAGCTTCGGATGAGAAGATCAAAGAGGCGATCCTGAAGAAACGCGTGTGCGTGCATGGCAGGGAGGTCAATCTGGTCCCTGAGATCGTGAGCCATTTTTCAAGAAACTTGAGGAGTCGCCGCTCATGATGTTGATGCAGGACAAGATCAAGGTACTTTTGAAGCTCTGGCTCGACCATCGCAGCCCGAAGATATTCTCTTTTCATGACTGCCTGCCGGACGTCTTCAGTGAATATCTGGAGCTCCTGATGTATAAGAGATACAGGATCCTGAGCGCGCGCGACCTCGCAGGGAGGGTCAATGACAGGTCGAGGGCGGGACGGGAAGTGGTGCTGACGTTTGACGACGGCCGCCGTAATTGCTGGAGCGTGATCTTTCCTTTGTTAAAGAAATACAGGGTGCGGGCATCCTTTTTTGTTATCCCGTCGAGGATCAGCGATTCCGAGGAAGATTATCCTTGCCTGGAGGATTACTGGAGAGGGCGCGTTTCCTGGGAGAATCTTTACCTGAGCCACAGGAAACAACCTTATCTGACGTGGAAAGAACTGAAACAGATGCGTTCGAGCGGCCTTGTTGATATCTTTTCTCATAGCTTGAGCCATGCGATCGTTCCCGTCGGGTCGCGTATCATCGATTTCCAGCACCCCGGCGTTTATGAAATGCCCGTTTATTTCGACGAGTGGTTTGAAGGCGGGATGCCGTCTCCGGATTCCATCTGGGGTATTCCCGTTTATGAGCGCGCATGGGCGCCCTTGGCATCCAATGTCTATCTGCCGGATAAGAAAACGGACAACGTGATGAACGAGTTCGTCAAGGCCAGCGGCGGGTTTCTGTTTTTCAAAAAGAAGAACTGGAGAGAGCGTCTCTGGGAACATTACCAGCATCATAAGCGCCATTTTGCAGCAGGGCATTTCCGGAAGGCCGAGCAAGGCGAGGACGTGCGCACAAGCGTCCTGGAGTCGAAACGGAAGATTGAAGAAGCCGTGGGGGCCGAGTGCCTCTTTTTTTCATTGCCGCTGTATCAGGGCTTCAAGGAGACGGCCCCCGTCCTGGCTCAGGCCGGTTATAAGGCGGTGTTCGCCGGACCGGACGCCCCCGAGAAGGGCGTTCCTTCTTTGCCTGTTTTTTGTCGTATCCCCAGTTTCTGGATTAAGTTTCTGACGTATTTCTAAAAAATATTTACATTTTTTTTAAAATAATCCTTGACAGAATTGCTTTATTTTAATAAACTTATTGCTTTACTAATGCCCCTGTAGCTCAGTAGGTAGAGCACGTCCTTGGTAAGGACGGGGTCACCGGTTCAATTCCGGTCGGG
>Ga0172375_10000794_pt1 | contig 51298 bp, 59 predicted proteins | sample LakKiv1m_FD_114537 | JGI IMG/M metagenome (GOLD analysis project Ga0172375, IMG submission 114537) | Freshwater microbial communities from Kabuno Bay, South-Kivu, Congo - kab_092012_11.1m | ecosystem: Environmental > Aquatic > Freshwater > Lake | place: Democratic Republic of the Congo... | reverse complement strand
GCTCGGGCCCGATTCCCCGGTTGTGAAAGCTTTTATGCGTTTGGGCTGGACTTGGGGCGGCAGCTGGAAATCCTTAAAAGATTACCAGCATTTTGAAAAAGTCCTGCCGCAATAGCGCCTATTTTCTTATTCTGACGGGCATAATTTATGAAAATATTGCTTTCTTCAATCTGCCTGGAAACCGGCACCGATATTCAGCTTGCCCTCTATTATTTAAAGAGCTACATTCTAAAGCTTAAGCCTGCGTCTAGAGTGACTATACAGGTCTTTACCGAGGACCAGGCTATTTCCGTTATCTTAAAGAGAATCCTTAAGTCTAAAGTTCAGCTAGTCGGATTTTCCTGTTATCTTTGGAATATTGAGAAAACTTTAGATATCTGCCGCCGGTTAAAAAAGATAAATCCTGGGCTAGTGATTGTCTTAGGCGGTCCAGAGGTAAGCCCACGCGCAGAAGAGATATTGGCTCAAGAAAAATCGGTTGATATTGTGGTAAGGGGAGAGGGTGAAGAGAGTTTTGCGGAATTAATCGGCCAAACCGACTTAAGAGATATAAAGGGAATTTCTTTTCGTAAGAATAAGAAGATAATCCGTAACCCGGACAGGTTGCCCATACGCGATATCAGCGATATCCCCTCTCCGTATCTCGCTGGCCTGATCAATCTCAAAGATAAAAATATTGTGGATGTGCCTTTAGAAACCACGCGCGGCTGTTCTTTCCGCTGCGGATACTGCTATTACCATAAAAACTTCCCTTCAGTAAGGTATTTTCCTTTAAGCAGGGTAGAGAAAGAACTTAAGCTTATTCTCTCGCATAAGCCTCATGAGGTGTATTTGATGGACGCCACTTTTAACTCTAATCCCCGAAGGGCAAAGAAGATCCTGAAGATTTTTATCCGCTATAACCAGGGGAGTAATCTGCATGTAGAGTTAAAAACGGAATTAGTCGATGATGAGATGGCCCGGCTTTTATCGCGGGCAAATGCTTATAATATTGAGGTTGGTATTCAAAGCACAAACCTCAGGACTTTAAAAGCGATTAACCGGGCGTTTGATAAAGAAAAATTCAAAAAAGGAATCCGTGCTTTAAACAAATTAAAGCTTTATTATGAAATACAGCTGATAGATGCATTACCTTATCAGAGTTATGAGAGCCTGATGAAGTCTCTGGATTGGCTTTATTCTCTGCATCCGGCAAAAGTGGTAATTTTCCGTCTAGCCGTACTTGCCGGTACGGTTTTACGGGAAAAAGCAGCGGATTTCGGCATAGAATATGATCGTCGTCCGCCATATTATGCATATAGAAGTAATGCCATGACTGAGGATGAGATAAAGAAAATAGAGAAATTATTTTATGCCATGGACCGTCTTTACGACAGTCAAGTGTTTCAGGAAACACTTTTCGCATTTAGCAAAAAAGCGGGGGTGAAGATTTACCGTATACTGGAGGATTGGGTAGTGTGGGAAAGTCGTTTTAAAAGGCGGCCCGTAGATTATCTGGAATTCTTAAATGAAAAATCTCCCATGTTTCTAGAGTATCTCTGTCGTAAGCACTCGCAGAAACATCTTTACGGCAAGCTTTTGCCGGGGCTACTTAAGAGGTTGTGTCTTAGATCAGCATAAATAGTTTGCAGAAAGCCATTATTTGGAGTAGAATCTTTAATAAATAAGCACCCAGCCTTTTATGGGGTTTAAGGAGAATATTATGAGCAGAAATAATTATTCATATAAGAAATATCAGAAAGAATTGGCCAGGAAAAAGAAGGCAGAGGAAAAAAAGCAAAAGAAGTTAGAGAAAAAAGCGGCAGAGGTTACGCCTGAGTCTGGACCGGCCCCCGAGACACAAGTTGCCTCAGAGTAAATAAACACTTGCAATATTTTCTAAAAGTCCTATAATCTCAACTTAAGGTAAGATTTTAATAAGAAGATCAAAGGAGGAAGCATGGCATACCAGAGTGGTGGTGGATTCGGCGGTCCGCGGGAAATGCACAAAGCAATTTGTTCGGAATGCAAAAAAGAGTGCGAAGTTCCATTTAAGCCTAGAGATGATCGTCCGATATATTGCAAGGATTGTTATTCGAAGCGTAAGAACGAAGGCCGTTAAAAGTAAAGATTACGTTAGTTTTTCGCTTCCAGCAGATTTGCAAAAGGTAACTGGTCAAATCGTTCGAGGGGGTTTTCCTTATCAAACTTGAAAGGGGCCCCCATTTTTTATTTTATTATCCTTGACTAATGAAGAAAATATGCTATACTAAACATGTAGTAAAAAGATTAGAAGTCTTAGCCGTAAGGATTAGGAAAGCTAGCCTTACGGTTTTTTGTCGCTGTCATTGTTTGCCCCGTTAGAGGTAAAAGGTGCTATCAGGTGAATGTGATGCAGATTTCTGGCGGGTTTTACTATAAATTATTAAGAAAAGGAGGTAGCAAACAATGGTAAAAGGATCAGTAAAGTGGTTCAGCGATCAAAAAGGTTATGGATTCATTACGCCTGAGAACGGTAAGGATGTATTTGTACATCATTCTTCCATTCAGGGCGACGGATACAAGTCTTTAGCTGAAGGCCAGCAGGTTGAGTTTGAAATCGAACAAGGCCCTAAAGGCGAACAGGCGACTAAAGTCGTCAAGTTATAACCTTAGTAACTAAAATAGGGCCCGGCCTTAATAGCGCCGAGCCCTATTTTTTAACTTATAAAGAGGCGTTAAAATGAATAGCTGTATGAGATGCGGAGAGAAAATGGCGCATAATTACCTGGTAACGGTGTTTGCGACTATAAATGAAGCAAGAAAAAGATTAATAGTATGTTTAAAATGCAAAGAGATACTGAATAAAAAACAGGAATAAGTTCGAGGGCGATAGATAGGGATACAGGAGTTTAACTTGGAAATATTTGTAGGTAATTTGTCATTTAACGCCAATGAGAGTGATGTAAAGAAGCTCTTTGAGGGCCTCGGGGATGTCGCTTCCGTAGTTATCGTGATGGAGAAGGAGAAAAAAGCGCCTAAATCAAGAGGCTTTGGTTTTGTCCAGATGCCGGATGAGCAACAGGCACTTGTTGCGATAGCTGCTCTTAATGGCAAGGAATTTATGGGCCGGCTTCTTAATGTTAATGTAGCACGCCCTAAAACAGAAACCGAACGTAAGATAGAACCAAAGAAAAAGATAGAGCCTAAGGTGAAGGTTGAAGTCGATCGGCCAATGCGACCTTTTTTTGCGCAGCCGGGAGCATATAAGGGCGGCAGACGTACGCATAGCTATATAAAACGGCGCGGACTAGCTGGAATACAAAAAGAAGTTATGCCGCAGGGACGTCCGGATAATCCTATGCGTTGGCGCAAGAGGGCAGATGACTCAAGGCCTTGGCAGAAGAGCCCTGGCGAGTATAAGCCTTGGAAGCGGACTGAAGGAGGGGCTGGGGCTCCTTGGAAGAGAGCCGAAGGCGAGTCTAGGCCCTGGCGTAAATCCGAAGGTGGTGTCAAACCATGGAAACGAGCTGAGGGTGGGGCACGGCCCCCTTGGAAAAAAGCCGAAGGCGAGTCTAAACCTTGGCGTAGATCCGAAGGCGGTATTAAACCTTGGAAGAAACCCGCGGGAGACGTAAAGCCTTGGCGTAAAACTAGCGCTCATGCGCCAAAATCCGGATTTAGCAGCCCGTCGGCTTCGTTTGGCACAGGCCGGGGCGATGTTAAACGCGGTAGGGCTAAAGGCCGGAGCAATCCGGGTGGGTATAAAAGATGAAACAATCATTGCAGTCGATACTTATTTGGTTTGTAGGAATTTTAGTTACGGTATTATTATTTCTTGTAATGGCGTTTGTCTCGATGCTATTCTTTCCTTTTGATAGAAAACGAAAAATTGCGCACGCCCAATGTTTTTGGTGGACTGATGTGGTGACCGCGCTAAATCCGTACTGGGATGTTAAAGTTGAAGGTCTCGATAACATTGACCATAAAAAGACCTATGTTGTTGTTTCGAATCATCAAAGCTTAGCTGATATTGTATTAATGTATAAGACTAAGATGCAGTTTAAATGGGTCGCCAAAGAAAGCCTTTTTAAAATACCGGTTTTGGGATGGAATATGCTTTTGGCTAGACACATCAGGTTAAGACGCAATGAATTCTCCAGCATCAAGAAAGTTTACCAAGAAGCTTCCCAGTGGCTGCGTAGTGGAGTTTCGGTAGTATTTTTCCCCGAAGGAACAAGAAATAATGATTCGACAGTGGGGGAATTTCAGAACGGCGCGTTTAAATTAGCTATAAAAGAAAAAGTCCCGATATTGCCGGTCCTTATACAGGGGACAAGGGACGCTATTCCAAAAGGAAGCTGGCGTTTTACGACCAAAATCTCTTGTGTGATTAAAGTTATGCCATCAATCGACACCTCCGCATATTCATCCGCTGATTATAGCCGTCTGAGCGATCTTGCACGGACACAACTGATCAACGCATAAAACCACTCCTTTAAATATCCGAATTTGCTTGATTATCCCTATGCCGCGGGTATAATAAATATCTATAAATAATAGTATTTTTCATGCGCTATAATACATGTAACTTCATAAAGAGGTGATTATGAGTTGCAGGCGTTGCGGTAGAAAACAAAGGACAGATTAGAAATCAATTATATCTGTCCATTTTTTTTGAATTGGAGGAATAATTTTGAAGAAAGCAACAGCAAGAGGCGTTGTCAAGGTAAGGGATAAGGTCAATTTTATTAATAAGGTTTCATCTTTTACTATTTTAGGCGATCCGGGTTGCGATGGGCTGGGTGTTGAGATAATGACTACGTTCTCAAAGGCAATGAGTTGCACGCAAACCGACTTTAAGATTATTCTGGGTGACCTTGTTCCTTTCGGGCTGGAAGAGTTTTATAAGCACATTTATGGCATCATTAATAACGTATCCAGAAATCCTGTCTATACATTATGCGGTAACCACGATTCTGATTACTATGTTACATATTTCGGACTGAAAAATTATATTTTAGTCAATAATGATTTATTAATTGTTGTTTTGGATAATTCAAAGAGAATATTCGAGGATAAAACCCTTAATTTTCTTAAGCAACATCTCCAAGAGTATAAACGCAAGAATATATTAATATTATTCCATATACCTCCTCCCAACAGTTTTTCTTCCAATAGCATGAAGCCCGAAGAATGGCAGAAGTTAAAAGACGTTATGGATCCCTGGAAGGATAATATTAAGTACGTATTAGCAGGCCACGTACATTCTTATTTTCAGGAAGATGTCGACGGTTACAAAGTAATAGTATCCGCAGGCGGCGGAGCAAGGTTGGATTTCTTCGGGCGTCTCCCGGATAAAAAAAGTTCGTTTCATCATGTGCTAAGATTCTACTTCGATAAAGATTCCGAGCTTAAATATGAATATATATCGCTTGCGGATAAATCCTATGACCGCGAGATCAAAAATAAAAAGGTCACTAAATTTCTTAATGAAGCTTTTAAGAACGAAGCTATGGCGTATATCCGGTATCAGTTTTTTGCGGATGATGCGCATGAAAAAGGATTTATCGGCATAGAGAAGCTTTTTAATGCGTTGTCGAAATCCGCGTTTTATCATGCGAAAAACTATTTTAGTATTTTGAATAATCTGCGTGGTATAGGTTATAATCTTAAAATAAGCAGGGCCATTGAGAAGATGGATACGGATGAGATTTTTTCCAAATATCTGCCTTATTCCATGAAAGCCGATTTGCCTCTCGCCCAGTATGCTTTCGGTGAAGCGTATGGGGCAAAAAATAATTACTCTGTATTGTTGCCGGAGGCAATAAAGGCCTATAATAAAGGAGAAGATATAGGCCAATATAGTTATTATGTATGTACCACATGTGGCAATACCGGGCGTTTGGAGAATGAGTTGGAGCATTGCCCTATATGCGGCGCGCCCTTGGATAAAATAATCAAAATTTAGCCAGAAATAGAAAGATAAAAAAGGAGGTGATAAGTATGTGCGATGTCTGCGGATGTACTCCATGCAAAAAGTGTGGTAAACCGATCAAGGGCGGAGTTTGTGTAGGATGTAAGAAAAAAGCGGATGAATGCGTTTGCAAGAAATAAGTTTATAGGCAAAGGGCTAAGCTTGCGTGCTTAGCCCTTTAAAGGGAAGGGAAAATGAACGCTAAATTAAAAACAACTCTGATTTTATCCTTTTTGATCTGGGGTTTCTTAACGGCAGCGTATGCTTCCGGGACGAGTTCTTCTTCTTGGAATATGAGCGAATCGCAAAATAAACAAGTAGTTAGTTTTTATGATCAGGGAGTAGAAGCAACCAAAAACGGGAATTATCAGACAGCTAAAATGCTTTTTGAACAGGCATTAAACGAAGACAGCAGCAATCCCGATATATATAATATGCTTGCTCACGCGCAACTTAAGCTTGGCATGATCGATGAATCGTTGGAGACTTATAAAAAAGCCCTTCAACTGCGTCCCAAATTTCCCGAAGCAAGAGAGTATTTGGGAGAAGCCTATATTCAGGCGGCATTGCGTGAGCTGGATACCCTTAGAAGTTACGGACAAGATGGGGTAGAGCAGGCAGAAGATTTAGAGAAAGAGATTAAAAAGGCAACCGGGCATTAAAACCCGATTCCGCTTGACAAAACCTTCCATTGAGGTATTATTAGTTGAAAATTAGCTTTAATCTCTAAAGCCTCTACCTTAAAATAAGTAGAGGCTTTAAAGTAAGCAGGCGGTCCGCGTAGGGCGTATAACTTTATGGAGGGGGAGGCAGGGATATGTTAACGCAAAAACTTTTAGCAATTTCTTTAATAGGGACCGAATGGATAATTTGGCTGCTTTTATTATTGTCGATCTTCTCGCTGGCTGTAATCCTGGAAAAGCTTTGGGTGTTACGTCAAAAACGCGGCAATCCAGAGATTCTAAGGCAAAAGATATTCGGTATTCTAAAGAGAAAAGATTATAAGGCAGCAGAGGAAGCGCTGCGTAATGATCTTTCGTCTCCGGCACAAGTAACGTTTAACGCCCTGCAAAACATTAAAGACAGCGGTATAGGTTTTGAAGACAGTCTTTTTATAGCTCTTTCGGAAGAAAAAGTTGTTTTGGAAAGTCGCATTGCGATTTTAGGTACTCTAGGCAGTAATGCGCCGTTTGTCGGGCTTTTTGGCACAGTATTGGGAATTATTCATGCTTTTCATAGCTTAGCAATGAACGCCAAAGGAGGGCCTGCCATAGTGATGTCGGGTATATCAGAGGCACTTGTTGCCACTGCCTTAGGTTTATTTGTTGCTATCCCCGCGGTTGCCGCCTATAACTATTTTGTGCGTTATATAAAGAAACTAATGGTTACATCGGAAAATTTCGGCAGGTTTGTAATAATTGAATATACTAATATTATAGGGACAAAAAAGGATTAGGCATATGTCGGGCCACGGATTCACCAAAGATAGCGGCGATGAAATATTATCCGAGATTAATATTATCCCGCTTGTGGATATAAGCCTTGTTTTGCTTATCATATTCATGGTAACCGCGAATTATATTGTAACATCCTCGTTTACGGTTGATATCGCTCAGGCAGCTCATGGCAAAGCAACACAGCAGTCCGATATAGTTACAATAAGCATTTCTCGCGAAGGTCCGGTATATCTGGATAATGAGGTTGTTACAACCGGAGAACTAAAAAGAAGGATGCAGGCAAGATACGGGAATAACCATAATATTTCCGTTATGCTCTCCGTGGATAAAAATGTTAGATTCAAGAATGTGGTTAATATCCTCGATAGTTTAACAGAATTAGGAATTAACAAGCTTAACATTGCAGTAGTAACCGAAACAGAATAGAAAGCAACAAGGGTTACATAATACAACCCATGCTCTGGCACATCTATATTATCGAATGCAAAGACGCCCTGCTTTACACCGGAATAACTAATAATCTGGATAGAAGAATTAAGGCTCACAATAGCGGTAACGGCTGCAAGTTTACTAAATACCGCGCTCCGGTTAAATTAGTCTACGCTGAAAAAGTCCGCACTAAATCCCAGGCTCTTAAACGTGAAGTCCAGATCAAGCGCCTGCCACGCAAGAAGAAATTAGAGTTAGTTGGAGTTAAGAAAAATTAAGTTTTTTGACGTTATAGTAGGTGGAGAAGAATATTCCCGCTTCGATGGCTAACGTTGCTGCCGCAGCCCCTAGATAAGAAAAAGCATTCACCAGAATAAATATCAAAGGTAAACCTATCATGGCCGCACTTACGTGAATTCTGGAATAGGTGTCTGTTTTTCCACAGACTAAGAGAAACTGTATTCTAAAGGCATTGCCGGCAATAAAAAATACAGAGCAGATTAAAATTTGCAGGGATGCCACTGTTTCCGGATAAACCTTGCCGCAGGCAATTCTTACGATTGGCTCTGCGAAGATAATAATCAGGGCCAGCGAGAACACGGAAAAAAAAGTCGTTATCTCCTGTATGTGGTGCATTAATTCAAATGCCTTAGCGTTATTTCTCTGGAATATTTTGCTTAAACGCGGGAAAATTGCCTGGGAGAATGAATTAAGCGGGAATGTCTGGCAGGCGTTGGCTATTCTTTCTGCGATTGAATATAGGCCAGTGACAGTGTTATTAGTCAGTAGCCCTAAGATAAAAACGCGCATACTTGTGTAGGCATTTATTGCTGCCATGGAGATAAAAATATCCCAGCCGGATTTTAAATGTTCGCGAAATTTCCTGTATCCTTGAAACTTAAACGATACGCGGAATTTGCTAAAAACCAGGTATTGGCCTGAGAGGCCGGTGATTAAAATTACGGTTGAATTTATCAAAGGCACCAGAAGATAATCCTCGGGTCTTTTGACAAAGATAAAAATAAGGGGTGCCAGGATAATCCCGCCTACTATATTAAGATTGGTAATATAGCTCATTTTTTCCGTGCCCTGGAAGAACCAAATAGGAAAAATTGTGGTTCCTACTACCGAGCCGAAACTAAGGATATAGATCGCCCAATCACTCCTGAATTTCGGCACAAAATAGACGATAGCTCCCAGTATCAATAGGCTTAAGGCTACCAGAAAGATCTTTACGGTCATTACCAGAGAAAAAGCCTTGCAAACTTTACCATGTTCGCTTCGGCAAAGAGAGATTTCTTTGGTGGCGGAAATGCTGAAGCCATAGTCGGTAAAGATAATGAAACATTGCGCAAAGGCCTGGGCAAAAGCGATTAAGCCGAATTTATCCGGTCCGAGTATGCGAAAAAGATAAGGTATGATGACAAGCGGCAGAACGTAAGTTATTATCTGCAGAATCGAGAGGAAGGCGACATTTTTCATCACTACCTTGCGCTCGCTGCGCTGTAGCATTCTGGAAGTTTTACGGATTAACTTTGTCAAAGACTGCATAAACTTAATTTATCCTGTTTTATCCTTTTAGTCAAGCGTTACCGCAAGTCGCTATCTAAAGTTAATTTAAGAGTTGAAAATAGCCAATTCGGGAGTAAAATATTTCTATTGAGCAAAGATAAAAAGGAGGCATAAATGATGCATTTTTTAGTAAGATGGGGCATTAGTTCTTTGGCGATTTTTATTGTTGCGCACATTGTTAGGGGGATAGAAGTTTCAAGCACTGCCACCGTGCTGGTGATTGCCCTGGTGTTGGGGATTATTAATGCTTTTTTAAGGCCTCTAGTTCTTTTGATCACCCTGCCTATCAATATCCTTACGTTGGGGATATTTACTTTTTTTATCAACGGAGCCATGTTTTACCTTGTTTCTAAAATTGTCAAAGGATTTACGATTACAGACTTTTGGACTGCTTTCTGGGGGTATATCCTTTTTAGCATTATCAGCTTCTTATTGAGCCTTTTAGTTATTTCTGTTTAGGTGTCTCTTTATAATTAAAATATAAAAAAGGAATGGGCTATGCAAATTATGGATTTTCTTAAGAATATTCTTTCTGGTGTTCAGACAATGAAAAATACGGTTTTACCGCAGGAAATACAGAATATGCAGAAATTGCACGACAACATTAAAAATCAAATCGAAGAGATAGAAAGAAGCGGTTTGGCTAATCAAACAGCGCAGGCAAAAATGCGTATTGGGACTTTGAGGGCAACGCTGTATTCGCACTATAAACATTTACGCCAAGGGGGAGAAATAGCCCCGCGGGAGGCGTATAAAATGCATCCGCTTTTTATTCAGATGGCGCGTGAATATCCGTCTTTGCAGGAACGCTTAAGCAAGATTGAGAAGTTTTATTTGGGTTGTACGTTTGGTTATCAGATGCCCGATGGTTCTATCCAGCCTCCGGAATTAGAATGGAATGATGAGGGGCTTAAAAAGATAGAGGCGCAAGCAGTACATCACACTGCTCGTTTATGGTATAATGATAATAAAGGCCAGTATTTTTGTTGATCACTGATGTATTGTTGAAAGAGCAATAAGGAGTTGGCTATGAAAAAACTAATCGTTCTTCTTTTATTAGTGCTTTTGACCGGATGCGCGAGTGTCTACGTACAAAAGTATTATAAGGATGAAGTCTATCCGCCGACAAGGCCGTCAAGTATTGTTGTTTTCCCAGAGAAGCCTGCTAGTAAGGCTTTTACCGAGTTAGGCGAGATCACCGTGGCTGGGGCTGATACCTGGGGCCAGATCGAGAGCATGTTTAGACAAAAGGCCGCAGAGATGGGTGCTGATGCGGTCTATGTGTTTAGCAAACAAGAGGAAACCAGGCAATACGTATCACCCAATGAATGTTATGTCCATGGCGCTTATTATTATCCGTATCATCGTTTTGGCTGGAAACGCTATAACCCCCGCCGCTATTATTATCCCAGAGGGTATTATTATTGTTACGGATATCAGTCAACGGTATCGACAGCGACATTTATTTCTGCCGTGGGGATTGCCATAAAGTATACGAATACGCAATAGAGTATTAATTAAAGGGGTGCTAAGATGAAAAAACTTTATTTATCCGATACTGACCGTAAAATAGGCGGTGTTTGCGGAGGTCTAGGCGAATATTTTGAGAGGGATTCAACGCTTTTCAGGATTATTTTCGTTTTGGTAGCTGTATTATCCGCCGGTTTAGGCATTATTGCTTATCTTGCGATGTGGTTAATCATTCCCAGAAAGCCCAAAGCATAATTCTTCCAAAAATATGAAAGGATTGGAAAATGTATCACGTAGACATAACTAATACAGGCGATTATTCTTTTAAGGTTAAATCAAAAGATTATGAACTTTTGGTGGATACAAAAGGTAAGGGCATGACGCCTCCTGATACATTGCTTGCCAGTCTTGGCACTTGTGTCGGTGTTTATCTGCGTAAGTATGCCGAGGGTGCTAAGGTTACGCTGCCGGAATTTCGCATAAGCGTAGATGCTGATTTCAGTAAAGAAGAGCCGGTTTGTTTCAGGAAAATAAACGTGAAAATAGACTTAAAAGGCGCGCAGCTTGATGAGCGTAGGCTTAAGGCTATGCGTGAGTTTCTCAAGAATTGCCCGGTGCACAATACTTTAAAGCAGAATCCCGCGGTAGAAATAGAGATAGGATAGATAAAATGGCCGTAGCAACACCTGAATTACCGGATATAGTGACTTTAATCGCAGAGAGTGTGCGTAATAAACAGCTGAGTATTTTTCTCTTAAAATGGGAAAATATTATTTATGCTATTATTGCAGCGTTATTCATTGTTATTGTTTTCTGGATAACCGGCAGGGCTAAAGCGTTTATCCCGGGCAAGCTCCAGAATTTTGCCGAGCTTGTTATCGGCGGCCTTGATAATTTTGTAGCCAGCATACTGGGGCATGAAGGCAGGAGGTTTACGCCTTTTATCGGCACGCTATTCTTGTATATTTTAACCATGAATCTTATGGGCATTATCCCGCTTTTAAAGTCCCCGACCGCCAATCTATCTACTACCCTGGCTTTGGCTCTATGCGTATTTATCTATGTGCAATATACTGCATTTAAGGAATTCGGATTTTTTGGGTACTTTGACCATCTTATGGGAAAGCCGCGCGGCGCAATGGCCTTTAGCGTAATTTTTCCTTTATTTTTCTTATTACTGCATACGATTACAGAGCTCTTACGGCCGATTACGCTTTCGCTTCGTTTACGCAGCAATATATGGGGAGATGATTTGTTGCTTTCTATTTTAAACCAATTTGGTATAATGGGATTACCGCTTATTTTATTCAGTATATTCCTGGCTATTATTGCGGCAGTTGTGCAGGCCGCAGTTTTTTGTTTATTAACCACTGTTTATTTTGCTCTTATTGTACATAACGAGAGCGAGGAAAAAAAGGAGGTTACGCATGGATTATAAATTTGCACTTTCATTGGGGTTGCCGCTTTCAGTGGGGATAGCTGCATTTGCATCCGCTCTGGGGCTTGGTTGGGCGGTTTCCGCGGCTATGAATGCCACGGGAAGGCAGCCGGAAGCATCGGGCAAGATTATGCTTACTATGATTATCGGCTGTGCGTTAATCGAAGCTATTACTATTTACGCGCTTGTTTTCGCTTTCAGCATGGCAGGTAAAATATAATTTAGGATACCGGTATGGAGCTTCTTAAACTTTTAAATCTTAACGAGATTATTGTCCAGATCATAAGTTTCCTTGTTCTTTTGTTTATATTGCGTGTTTTTGCCTGGAAACGCATACTTAACATTTTGGAGCAGCGCAGGGAACGCATCGCCGGAGAATTTAATGCGATTGAGCAGACTAAGCTTGAGGCTGCGCGCTTGAAAAACGAATATGAGGCACATCTTCAGGGGATAGAGCAGCAATCCAGGGAGCGTATTAATGAAGCAATAGCAGAAGGGCGCAAGCTTACCGATGAAATGCGTAAGGAGGCCCATGCTCAGGCCCAGGATATTATTTCTGATGCACGCAGGAATATTGCCCATGAACTCAAGAAAGCGCAGGAGGAAATAAAGGGCGAGATTGTGGATTTGGCTATCGGCGCGGCAGAGGCGGTTATCAGCGAGAAACTTAACGGAGAAGATGATCGTAAAATCGTGGAAGAATTTATTGAAAATATTGATAAGGTACAATGATTAAAGAACGTGCGGTAGTCACTAGATACGCTGAGGCATTTGTCAGCTATGCCCGCAAGAGCATCGGATTGGAACAGGCTCTTGTGGATATGCGGCTGGTAAAGGATCTTATTCGCGATAATCCCGAGTTCGGGGAATTCCTTACGGCTGAAAATATTACCGCATATGAAAAAGACCAGCTGATTGAGCATGTGCTTAGGAGCTATATTTCAGCGGATAGCTTGAATTTCCTGAAGCTTCTTCTGGATAAAAAACGTATTTATCTTTTTCTTGATATCGTGGAATATTTACGCATCACCTACGCGCATGAGGGCGAAGAAGAAGCGTTGCTGCGCACAAGTTTTCCTCTGGACCTTGAGTTAATTCAGCGCCTGGAGGATAAACTCAGGCAAAAGTACGGGAAGAAGTTTAAGTTTTATATTGATCTTGATGGTTCCCTTCTTGGCGGAGCTCAGGTGGTTATCGGCAATACGGTCATTGATAGTTCGATTAAAACGAGGCTTTTGGACTTGAGGGAGAAACTTAAGGGAGCAGAGGTGCATTAAATGGTTTTAAGGCCGGAAGAAGTTACCGCAATCCTGCGGCAGGAATTAGAGAAATATAAGATACGGACACGGACCGAGTTTATCGGTACGGTTGTCCAGGTTGGGGACGGCATAGCCCGCATACACGGTCTTGACGATGTAATGATGGGTGAACTGGTGCAGTTTTCCGAACATGTAACTGGTATGGTCCTAAATCTTGAAGAAGATTCAGTCGGGGTGGTTATTTTCGGAACTGACAATCCCGACCAGAAAATACGCGAAGGCGATGTTGTGAAGCGTACCGGCAAGATGGTGCAGGTGCCGGTTGGTGAGGCGCTTGTAGGCAGGGTGGTTAATGCCCTTGGCCGGCCCATTGACGGAAAAGGAGATATCAATACCAGCAAGCATCGGCTTCTTGAATCTGCTGCTCCGAATGTCATGGAGCGCCAGCCGGTAAAAGAACCGCTTGAAACCGGAATTAAAGCTATAGACATTTTAACTCCCATAGGCCGCGGCCAGCGCGAGTTGATTATCGGAGATCGTCAGACCGGCAAGACTGCTATCGCGATAGACGCCATTATTAATCAAAAAGGTAAGGGTGTTTACTGTATTTATTGCGCTATAGGCCAGAAGATTTCCAGCGTGGTTGCTGTTTCCGAAATGCTTGAGAAATACGGCGCAATGGAATACACAACAGTTGTCAGCGCCTCCAGCCGTGCCAGCGCATCTTTACAATATCTGGCTCCCTATGCGGCAACGGCTATTGCAGAGGAATTTATGTATTCCGGTAAACACGTGCTTGTTATATATGATGATCTTTCTAAACACGCTCAAGCTTATCGGCAACTTTCTTTGCTGCTGCGGCGTCCACCGGGGCGTGAGGCGTATCCCGGAGATGTCTTTTATCTGCATTCACGCCTGCTTGAACGCAGTGCCAAACTTAACGATAGCCTTGGCGGCGGCTCAATTACAGCTTTGCCGATTATTGAGACTCAGGCCGGCGATATTTCAAGTTATATCCCAACTAATGTTATCTCTATTACTGATGGGCAGATTTATCTTGAGGCGGATCTTTTTTATGCGGGCACGCGTCCTGCGTTAAACGTCGGGCTTTCGGTTTCCCGTGTCGGAGGCAAAGCTCAGATTAAGGCAATGCGCCAGGTTGCCGGGAAGTTGCGACTGGATCTTGCACAATACCGCGAATTAGTTACCTTTACTCAATTCGGTACAGAGCTTGATAAGACTACGCAGGCGCAAATTACCCGCGGAGAGCGTATGGCCGAGATTCTTAAACAGCCGCAATACGAACCTCTTTCCGTGCCGCGGCAGGTAGTTATTGTTTATGCCGGTATAAATGGATTTCTCGATGATATCGCGGTTTCGCATTTACGTGTTTTTGAAAAAGAATTCTACGCTTTCCTGGAAAAAGAATACTCTATGCTTATGAATACAATTGCGCAGGAGAATGAATTGAGCGCTGAGCTTGGCAGGAAATTAAGCGAATCCCTGCAGAAATTTAAAGAGATATTCAAGGCTAAGGGTTAAAATAATATGTCACAATCGCTAAAAGTAATAAAAAACAGGATAAAAAGTGTTGGGAATACGCAGAGGGTAACCAATGTTATGCAGATGGTTTCTTTGTCAAAACTAAATCGCGCGGCCAAGATACTTTATGCTATCCGGCCTTACAGCTTAAAAGTCGAAGAGCTTTTGAATAATCTTGTTGCTTTTAAACCCGAAGCCAGGCATCCGCTTCTTGAAAAACGAATTCCGCCTGGTAAAAAAGTATTGTGCGTGATTACTTCGGATAACGGGCTATGTGGTTTTTATAATACCGGTATTTTACGTCTTGCCGAAGATTTTATTGCGCGTAACGGCAGAGAGAATGTGATGGTGGTTGCCGTGGGCAGGCGCGGTTATAGTTTCCTTAAAAACAGGTCGGTTATGATACATGACGCATATTTAGGCCTGAACGGGCGCTACGATAGCGATGTTGCGGATAAAATTTCTAAGGATTTGATTAAACTCTTCCTAGAGAATGGTGTTGACGAAGTTTGGTGTGCGCATGCTCATTTTGAGACTTCACTTATTCAGAATCCAAGTCTTGAGAAAATAATTCCTGTTGAGCCTAAGAGTGTTTTAGGAAAAGAGTATATTCTTGAACCTGAGGCGGGCATTCTTTTGAATGAACTTATTTTTGAGGGTATTATTATGAAGATACGCCGGATTATCATTGAGGGTTTTACTGCTGAGCATGCCTCCAGAGTCATAGCAATGAAATTAGCTACAGATAGCGCCCAGGAACTTCTTGGTAATCTTACGCTTGTGGGCAATAAGATCAGGCAATCAACGATTACTCAGGATATTATGGAGATTATTTCTTCGGCTGAGGCACTGAAAGGGTAGTAGAGATGTCTAAAGGAACAGTGATTCAGGTGATTGGGCCAAGCGTGGATATAAAATTTTCCGAAAAGGAAGTCCCGCAGCTTTTAAACGCTATTAAGATTGAATATCCGGATAAGAATATCAATCTTGTGTTAGAGGTAGCGCAGGAAATCGGGAATAATACCGTGCGTTGTATCGCCCTGAGCTCTACCGATGGCCTGACTCGCGGGATGGAAGCTCTTAATACGGGTGGCCCTATTTTGGTTCCGGTCGGCGGCCAGGTGCTAGGGAGAATTTTTAATCTTTTAGGCGAACCTCTCGATGGCAAGGGTCCGCTCTCGGAGCCTGGCAAGCGCAACTCTATCCACCAGCCATCTCCCAATTTTCAGGAGCAGTTGCCGGCTTCTTCAATACTTGAAACAGGTTTAAAGGTTATAGATTTGCTTGCGCCTATACCCAAGGGAGGAAAGGTCGGGCTCTTTGGTGGTGCCGGAGTAGGTAAGACCGTAATTGTAATGGAGCTTATCCGTACTATTGCCAAAGAACACGGCGGAGTTTCTGTTTTTGCGGGAATAGGGGAGCGTACCCGCGAAGGAAACGAGTTGTGGCTGGAATTAAATAACTCAGGAGTTATTAAAAATAGCGCTTTAGTTTTTGGGCAGATGAATGAATCTCCCGGTGCGCGTCTTCGCGTCGGTCTTTCTGCGCTTACGATGGCGGAACATTTCCGTGATGCAGAGCGCAAGGACGTACTTCTTTTTATTGACAATGTTTTCCGCTATATCCAGGCAGGTTCCGAGGTGTCTACGTTGCTTGGCCGTATGCCTGCGGCTGTAGGGTATCAGCCTAACTTAGCTACGGAAGTTGCCCAGCTCGAGGATCGCATTGCCTCTACGCGTAACGGTTCGATTACTTCTATTCAGGCAGTTTATGTGCCGGCGGATGACCTGACTGATCCGGCACCCGCGGCAATATTCTCGCATCTTGACGCTAAAATTGTTCTTTCCCGTCAGATAGCCGAACTCGGTATTTATCCGGCAGTTGATCCACTAGATTCCTCATCGCGGATTATGGATCCGCGGTTTGTCGGAGAAGAGCATTATAACGTTGCCTTGGGGGTACAGAAAGTCCTCCAGCGTTATAAAGATTTGCATGATATTATTTCTATCCTCGGGGTTGATGAACTTTCCGAAGAAGATAAACTTATTGTTGCCCGCGCGCGTAAAATTCAGAGGTTTTTTTCTCAGCCGTTTTTTGTTGCCGAGGCATTCACAGGGATTAAGGGTAAGTATGTTAAAATCGAAGATACCGTCCGGGGTGCTAAGATGATTATTGAGGGCAAACTTGATAATCTGCACGAACAGTCTTTTTATATGGTCGGTACGGTAGAAGAGGCGATTGATAAAAATAATCAACTCGCAAAAACCTAAAGAATAATTTGTGCGTATATTAAAATGAAAGAATTCAAGATTTCCATACATGCTCCGGAAAAGACGATTTTTGAAGGTAGCGCCGTTTCGTTAATTGCGCCGGGTGAGGAAGGTTATCTGGGAATTCTTGCCGATCACGCACCGCTCATCGCCTTACTTAAATCCGGGAAAGTTACTATTAAGAAGAGCTCGGGCGAGACGGTTGCTATTATTTCTCCGGGTAAGGGTTATCTCCAAGTAGACAAACGTATGGTTACGATCCTGCTTGCTAGCCCGCAGTAAAGAGTTATCCGAGTTTTAGTTTCACTATTATCGAATGAAGGGTAGGCCGTATTAATTAAATGTATAAAGATATTTTAGTATTTTTTCATGATCCACTTTCAGTATTCTTTATTTTTGTAATTTTGCTTATTTCTTTGCCCTCGGCGGTGTATTCCATCGGTTATCTTAAGGAAGAATATTCCCGGAAGAAGATATTCCTTGCCTGGATTCTGCTGATTTCGTTTGTTATCTCCATGTTGCTGGTAGTAACTGCCAGGAATATTCTCGCCTTCTTAATATTCTGGGAGATCATGTCTTTGGTTTCATATCTCCTGGTAGTATTCGATACAAATCACGAAAAGTCCATTCAGGCAGGGATGATTTATATAGTAATGACGCATATCGGCACAGCTTTTTTAATCGCCGCATTTATGATGATGTATAAATACGCCGGCTCTTTCGATTTCCTGATCATAAAGAATGCTTGCTTATGTATGCCCCTTCAAACTAAGAATATTATATTTTTATTGCTCTTAATCGGTTTTGGCACTAAGGCAGGAATTGTGCCTTTGCACATTTGGCTGCCTTATGCCCATCCGCAGGCGCCAAGCCATATTTCCAGCATCATGTCCGGCGTTATGATCAAAACTGCAATTTACGGCATAATCCGCTTTGTAATGTTTATCTTAGGAGTAAATTCTCCTTGGTGGGGAGCTTTGGTTTTGGTGTTGGCGGTAATTTCCTGCCTGGCGGGGGTTATTTACGCGCTCATGGAACATGATATTAAGAAGCTACTTGCATACCACAGCGTAGAGAATATCGGCATTATATTATTAGGTGTAGGACTATCCATGCTTTTTCAAAGCTTAAATATGCCATATCTGGCCGTATTCTCTTTGATAGCCGGGTTGTATCATCTGATAAATCATGCGATCTTTAAGGGGCTCTTATTTTTATGCGCCGGCAGCGTATACAAAGCCACGGGAACACGCGATATCGAGAAATTGGGCGGGTTGATCAAGAAAATGCCGCAGACAGCTTTTTGTTTTCTTTTGGGCGCAATGGCGATTTCCGCATTGCCGCCGCTTAACGGTTTTGTAAGCGAGTGGTTGACTTTACAGGCATTTTTTCTGGGAACTTCTCATGCGGTGGGAGGCCTTAAGCTTTTCTTAGGCGTTTGTGCCAGTATGTTGGCGTTGACTAGCGGCTTGGCAGCCGCCTGTTTTGTTAAGGCTTTCGGCATAACATTCTTAGCCGAGCCCAGAAGCCGTTATGCCGAGGAAGCCAGGGAAGTCTCCCTGTCTATGAAAACCGGGATGCTCTTTTTATCAGCCTTAACAATTGTCTTCGGCCTGGCAGCTGTAAAAGTTATGAATTTATTGGCTAAAGTAGCAGGAGGGGCCACAGGGTTAGATATCAGTAATATGAGTTTCTCTTTGAACGATTTTACTCTAAGCCCTAAGGCAGGTAATAGTGTTTATCTTTCCGTGCCCTGGCTAGCGTTAGCCTTAGGTGTCTTAGGAATCACGGGTTTTGCCGTATATAAATTGTTCGGCAGGAGAAAAGTGGCAATTTATAATACCTGGGATTGCGGTTATTACAAGTTAAGCCCGCGCAATGAATACACCGCAACTGCTTTCTCGAAACCATTTCGTATTGCCTTTAGCTTCTTTCTGCAACCTTATCGTAAAACCCAGAAGATAAGGGAATCATTTTATCATGTTAAATCGTTTAATTATGAAACACATACAACTTTAGTATTTAAAAAATATATTTATGATCCATTGCTTATTTTAATTTTTAAGTCCGCAAAGTCTATGAGAAGGCTGCAGCCGGGAAGCATCCATTTGTATCTGGGGTATATTTTTGTTACCTTGCTTTTGTTAATCATCTTTTTAGGCAAATTCTGACGATGAAAATAATGATTATTATATTACAGTTAGCTATTTTTGTTATCGTAGCTCCACTTTTAAGTGGTGTAATCACTAAGATAAAGAATAATCTTAGGATGCGTAAGGGCCAGGGCATCTTGCAGCCTTATTACAATTTAGCCAAGCTTTGTTCGAAGGAAGAGGTTATTTCTAAGACTACCTCTTGGATATTTACGGTTGCGCCTTTTGTATTATTTGCTTCCGTGCTTGCTGCAGCAGCGCTAATTCCTGTTTTTATATTTGTAAGTCCGGCGCATATCTTCGGAGATTTCCTGGCGCTTGTATTCATTTTTTCTTTGGGTCGTTTTTTTCTGGCTCTTTCTGCTCTGGATGCCGGTAGTTCTTTCGGCGGCATGGGCTCTTCCCGGGAGATGTTTATTTCAAGCCTTGCCGAGCCCACATTTTGCCTAGTGGCATTGTCTGTGTCTTTGCAATTCGGCACAACTGATATTTCGGCATTTAGCGGTATACACACGGTATCAGTTGCTTCTGTTGTCGGTGCAGCTGCATTATTTCTTGTTACCATAGCCGAGACCGCCCGCATTCCGGTTGATAATCAGGAAACACATCTGGAGCTGACCATGGTTCATGAGGCAATGGTTTTGGAGTATTCGGGAAGATCGCTTGCCTTAATAGAGATGTCTGCCTATATAAAACAGATGATTCTCTTTTATCTGATTGCCCAAATAGTTTTTCCGATTTCCAGCCTGTGTTTTGTTAACATGACGCAAATAACTTTTTGGTTTTTATGGTATTTAGCCAGGATAGCTATCGTAGCGATAGCCGTGGCTTTGCTGGAGGTCTCGGTAGCTAAAATGCGTTTATTCAGGGTGGCGGATTTTTTAGGGTTTGCTTTTGTTTTAGGCATTGTTGCGCTGGTATGCGCAATGTTAGGGGTTTAATATGCACGAATTTATTTTATTTGGAATTCTGGCGACCACATATCTTATGGTGATTGCTAAAAGGGTGCCTGCGTTAATACGCAGTTTCCGCTACCAGTCATTTTTTATATTTCTGGTAACTTTAGTTGCCGGATTTACAGAAAAACAGGCTGCTTTATATTTTATCGCGCTGCTCATATTGGTTTTAAAGGTTTTTATCATACCGCTGGCTCTTGAGTGGATAGCAAATAAAATAAACGTAGATGAGAATCTCGGGCTTTTTGTCAACGCTCAGCTTTCCCTGGCCATCGCATTAGTCCTTACTTACGGCTCATTTATTTTCTCCCGAAGTTTAGGTTTTGCTAAGGATTACGGATTAGTCGCGGTTACGGTTGCCTTCTCGGTAATCTTTATCGGCGCTTTTCTTATGATATCCCGCATGAAAGCATTCAGCCAGGTAGCCGGGCTTTTGGTTATGGAAAACGGTATTTTTATTTTTGCTTCGTTTGTCTCCGGAGGTATGCCGTTTTTTGTGGAGATTGCCGTATTTCTTGATGTGTTGGTAAGCGTAATTATCATGGGGCTTTTTGTCTACAGAATAAACAAGCTTTTTACGCACATTGACGTGAATAAACTTTCGCGTTTAAGGGGTTAATTTAATGACAGTCATTATTATTTTAATGATTCCGGTTTTGCTGGCAGCAGCAGCTATGCTTGTAAGAAAGCAAAAGATCACCGGGATATTAAACAGCTTAGGATACTTGATAGTATTATTCGAAAGCGTCCTGCTTTTAAAGAAGGTATTGGCATCGGGAGCTATCCGGTTATGGGGAGATTTTATATACATTGATGCTTTAAGCGCTTTCTTTATATTTGTTATTTCCGTTGTTGTCTTTGCATCCGCGCTTTATTCCGTAGGCTATATTAAGAAAGATATCGAACGCGGCGTAATATCCGATAAGAAATCCAAGGTTTATTACACTCTTTTTAACCTGTTTTGTTTTTCGATGTTTCTTGTTCCTGCCGTGAATAATCTGGGCATGCTTTGGGTTGCTATCGAAATGACCACGCTTATTTCGGCATTTCTGGTAGGTTTCTATAATACCAAGGAATCGGTGGAGGCGGCCTGGAAATATATTATTATTTGTTCTGTTGGAATAATTTTTGCGCTTTTAGGCACAATCCTTTTTTCTTACGCATTTTCAATTTCCGGACTGACTAAGAGCCTGAACTGGTCGGACATGGCTCCCGTCGCCCACATACTGAATAAAGATATTCTTAAAGTAGCTTTTGTGTTCATTCTGGTCGGATATGGGACCAAGGCAGGCCTTGCGCCCATGCATACGTGGCTGCCCGATGCTCATAGCCAGGCAGTTGCTCCGATTAGCGCGCTTCTTTCCGGGGTATTGTTAAAGACGGCTATTTACGCCATTTTAAGATTCGGTATTATCATAATTAAGGGTGTGGGTTTTGCGTATTTTGCAAATTTGATGATGTTTTTCGGTGTAGTTTCTCTGGTTATATCATGCGGTTTTATCCTGGTGCAAAAAGATTTAAAACGCCTGCTTGCTTATAGCAGTATTGAACATATCGGTATTATCGCTATTGGTTTTGGTTTGTATACCCCGTTAGCCATTGCGGGAGCGTTGCTGCATATTTTTAATCACGCGGTGGTTAAATCGCTGATGTTCTTTGGCGCGGGCAATATTGTCAGTGCTTACAGAAAGCATAATATGAATACTATTAGGGGGGTAATCAGGGCGTTGCCGTTTACCGGGGTTATCCTGCTAATAGGCTGTTTTGCGCTTACCGGTTTTCCGCCTTTTAGCGTATTTATAAGCGAAATCCTGATTATCATTGCAGCTTTCGTTCACGGTTCGTATTTAATAGCTGCCTTATTGCTTTTATTGTTGGGGGTTATTTTCGGAGCGTTTATTTATAATTTTGGAAAAATGCTGTTTGGCAACCTTCCTAAGGGAATGGCTGTTACCGGTGAGCCGTTAAGTGGTAAGATTGCATTCTTATTTTTACTTTCTTTAATTTGCGCTTTGGCAATAGTGTTGCCGTTTATAAAAAAGGATTTGTTATGCCTGGCCCAGAGATTATTGCAGGGATAAAAAATAAGTTACCCGGATTCAATCCGCTTGCGCTTTCAGGGGATTATCCCGATGAAATCGGCATTAAGGTAAACAATAGTGATTTTAAGGATGTTTGTTTTGTATTGCATAAAATGCTTCCTTCTCCGGTGATGATGCTTTTTGCCTGCGATGACCGCAGCAATACGGGTAAATTTAGTATTTATTGCGTATTCGTGAATTTCAGGAACCATGAATGGATCGTAGTGAATACGGATATTTCACAGGAGAATCCTCATTTCGATTCATTAGCTAAGAATGTTTATTCGGCCAGTCTCTTTGAGCGGGAAATTTGGGAAATGTTCGGCATTGAGCCTGAGGGAAATCCGGATTTAAGGCGTTTACGTCTGCATGATGAAGTTTGTCCGCAGGGTAATTATCCGCTACGCAAAGACTTTAAAAAAATACAGGCCGGAAGTTTAAGTGATTTCCGTTTTAACAGAGTAGAAGGCGATGGGGTATTTGAAGTTCCCGTGGGCCCGGTACACGCCGGGATTATCGGCCCGGGGCATTTTCGTTTCAGTGTTGCCGGAGAGCCGATTATAAACTTAGAGATCAGGCTTGGTTTTACTCACAGGGGGGTAGAGAAACTTTTTGAAAATAAACCATGTTTTGAGGCTATACGGTTAGCCGAGTGCGTATCTGGAGATTCGAGCTTTGCGCACAGCCTTGCTTTTGCCCAAGGCGCAGAGAAGATCCTAAAGGCATCCGTTCCCGAGCAGGCACTTTATTTAAGAGCTATTTTCCTGGAGTTGGAGCGCATGTATAATCACGTAAATGATGTCGGCGGTATTGCTACCGATGTAGGTTTTAGCTTTCCTGCAGCATATGCCTCAATTATTAAAGAGGCAATCTTGCGCCTAAACGATAAACTTACCGGCAGCAGGTATCTTAAAAGAGTTAATGCCCTAGGGGGGGTTTTGACAGACATAGACCAAGCCAATAAGCAAATGCTTTTGAGCGCCCTTGAGAAAATAAGACATGATTTTAGTGAATTGGTTAAAATATTGTATTCCAGCGTTTCTTTTATGGACAGAGTAGATACAGCCGGCGTATTACTTAAGAAAACCGCCGAAAACTTAGGCATCGTCGGTCTTGCTGCGCGCGCTTCAGGTATACCCACGGATTTAAGAAAATATTTCCCCGGAGTATATAAGCAGGCGGGCTTTAAAATGGCTTTACAGGAATCCGGGGATGTCTTAGCAAGGTTGCGTATAAGGATTTTTGAATTCGAAGAATCCTGCCGTTTGATTGAGGAATTTGCAAAGAAACTTATAGATGGCAGGGAGATTAGAATTAATCCGGAATTGAAGGAAGGAAGCGCTTTGGGCTATGTGGAAGGATGGAGGGGCCCGGTTTTATATTGGCTTAAAATAGATTCCGCAGGTTTAATACAAAGATGCAAAGTCGTGGATGCTTCTTTTCTTAACTGGCAGGGGCTTTCCTATGCGGTGCTAGGGAACATAATCCCGGATTTTCCGCTTTGTAATAAAAGTTTCGATTTATCATATTCGGGGAATGATCTGTAAATTATGATACGCATATTAAAAAATAGAATTTTAAAAGGTGTTGTGACCAGGCATATTGAGCCAGAGTTATCCCAAGAGATAGAGTCGATGGGGTCTGAGTTGAGATCGTTGATTCAAAAGAAATTCGGCAGGTCTTTGTATATACGCGAAGTGGATACCGGATCTTGCAGTGCCTGCGAGTCAGAGATAATCGCCGCGAATAATCCCATTTATGACTTGCAGCGATTCGGCATAAATTTTGTAGCTTCTCCGCGGCATGCCGATGCGCTTTTGGTTACCGGCCCGGTATCAAAAAATATGCTTATTGCTTTAAAGAAAACTTATGAAGCGATGCCTGAGCCGAAATTTGTGATTACTGCCGGAGATTGTGCGTTAAACTCCGGGTTATTTAAGGATTCTTATTATGTAGAGGGCGATGTAAAAGATATACTGCCGGTAGCGCTGCATATTCCCGGATGCCCGCCTACCCCCGAAGTCATAATAAAAACATTATTAACTTTCCTGGAATAATGTTAATATATGGATATACCGGCACCAGAAGGGGATAGTAAAGCAATGACCGCGAAGAAAAGCCTCACTCTTAAAATATTTCTTTTTCTTGTGCTTACCGATATGTTGGAGACGCTTGCGCAGTTTTGTTTTAAAAAAAGCGCAATTTCTTCCAGCTTTCCTGAAATCGATACTCTTGCCAAAGGATTTTTATTCCTTAAAACCGTTATTGTATCTCCTTTTTTATGGCTAGCCTTGTTTCTGGTTGTTTCGATTTTTGTAATCTGGTCTACGCTTCTTTCCAAAATCGATTTAAGCGTGGCAGTGCCTGTAGCAAGCTTCAGCTATATTACCGTACCGCTTGTTTCGGCAATCTTTCTTCATGAACAAATATCGCTTCTGCGTTGGTCAGGTATCGCGCTGATAATTGCCGGAGTAATACTTGTTTCTGTCAGCAGCGTACATAATGAGGGAGCCCTGTGAAAGAACATATTTTTCTTATCATAGGCATGATTGCTTTAACTGATGTTTGCGATACTTGCGCCCAGCTTATCCTTAAATCTTCGATTAATTCCCTGGGTTGGCAGGTCAGTAGTGTAAAAAAGTCGTTATCTTTAATACTGCAGCTGCTTAAAATACCGCGCGTATGGTTTGGGTTTTTGTTAAGCGGCTTTTCTTTATTGTTTTGGTTGGCTGTTTTGGCAAGGACGGATTTAAATCTGGCTTTTTCCATAGACAGTATGCGCTATATTTTAATCGCTTTGGCTTCGGTACTATTCCTGAAAGAAAAAGTAAGCCTGCGGCGTTGGCTAGGGATTGCCTGCGTTGTCTGCGGCATTGTGTTTGTTGTGTTAGGATGATCATGAATAAGTCTTTGTTATGGTCTTTTTAAGCGTATGGTATTTTTTAAAACATGTTTAAACTTCAATCCATAAAGACACAGCTGATCATATTTTTAACCGGTTTTGCGATTTTTCTGGCGGCCAAAGATAAAGATGCCGGGTTCTTGGTTGCTCTGCTTATTGCTGTTGTTTTTGGTATAATAGCAGAGTCGGTTATTTTATATATTAAGACTAAAGTTATCCAAATAACCGAAAGTTCCGTTATTACAGGTTTAATTGTCGGCTACGTAATTTCTTCGGACGAAGGTTGGCTAAAATTAGTATTAGCGGTAACGATAGCGGTATTTTCTAAATACCTGATCCGCCTGCAGAAGAAACACATCTTTAACCCCGCTGCTTTCGGTATATTATTGACTCTGGTTTTATCCGGCGCATCTACACAGTGGAGAGGGACGTATTATTGGTACATACTTTTACCTTTTGGTGCATATTTTGCCTCAAAAATAAGGAAAATTGAGATATTGGTTGGTTATGCGGTAGCTTTCTTATTGCTATTTGGAACTCAAGCTGCCACGCAAAATGTCCCTTTGAGGAATATCTTTGGGTACTTAAGCTATTTCTATATTTTTATTATGGTAATCGAGCCTAAAACTACGCCCATAAGAATGATTCCTAAGTTATTGTTCGGCGCGGGTGTTGCAGCACTCATTTTTATTTTAACCGAAGCCGGCGCAAGGTTTGATGTTGAGCTTTTTAGTCTTTTGGCGATGAATGCAACAGTACCTTTGTTAAACAAGTTGTCCATGGGGCGAAAAGGAGGTTTGGCATGAAAAGAATTATAGGCTTGTTGGCGCTGGTAATTTTTATATCTTCGGTTTCTCTGTGCTATGCGCATCCGCCTTCGGATATCCTGATTACATTTGATGCAAAAACAAAGATACTTCAGGCTGTTATTATGCATAACGTCAGCAATACATCCAACCACTATATTAAGAAAGTTGATGTTGCTTTAAACGGAAAAGAAATTATCGAGCACCAGATATCCAAACAGGATAATAATGAAAGCCAGACTGTGAGCTATCTTATCCCTGATGCCAAGGAAGGCGACACGTTGTCTGTAGAGGGCCATTGTAGTATAAGCGGCAAGCTGGCAAAAGAAATTAAGGTTAAATAGAACGGATTTTATTATAGAATAATTCATCTTGACGGATGCAGTTTGTGCTAATACAATATATTCGGTAATCGTTTAAGTCTACTTACAAGGGCGTGGGTTCATGTTTTTAGCGGTAAAGACAGGGTGCATGTTTCTCAGGCGACTCTCATAATGGGGGTTGCCTATTTTTTTTACCTGCTATTGCCTAAATTTTAATCATTCTCTGAGGAGGTTTTGATATGCCAAGACGCGGTGACATTAAAAAAGTTCTAATTATAGGTTCGGGTCCCATTATTATCGGTCAGGCTTGTGAATTCGACTATTCCGGCACTCAGGCTTGTAAAGCCCTGCGTGAAGAGGGTTATGAGATCGTTCTGGTGAATTCAAACCCGGCAACGATTATGACCGATCCGGGCACTGCAGATAAGACTTATATTGAGCCGCTTACAGTCGAGAGCCTGGCTAAGATTATCGCTAAAGAAAAACCCGATGCGCTACTGCCGAATTTAGGCGGGCAGACCGGATTGAATTTGGCTTCGGCTTTGCATAAGGCTGGGGTATTAGATAAATATAAAGTAAAGATTATCGGCGTTAAAGCTGACGCGATCGAACGCGGAGAGGATCGTGAGGCATTTAAGGATACGATGAAAAAACTCGGTATACCCGTGCCGCGTTCCGAGATCTGCCTTTCTGAAGATCAGGCATTAGAAATAGCGCAAAAATTAGGCTATCCGGTTGTGGTGCGCCCGGCCTACACTTTAGGCGGCACAGGCGGCGGTATCGCATACAATTCCGAAGATCTGCGTATATTGTCCCGGCGCGGGTTAAATGCCAGCATTATTCACCAGGTATTGATTGAAGAGGGGGTAATCGGCTGGGAGGAGCTTGAGCTTGAAGTTGTGCGCGACGAGAAAAACCAGAAGATTACCGTTTGTTTTATCGAAAATATCGATGCTATGGGTGTACATACCGGAGATAGTTTCTGCGTAGCGCCCATGCTTACCGTGCCGCAGGAATTGCAAAAAAGGATGCAGGAACTCTCCTATAAAATAGTGGATGCCATCGGAGTCGTCGGCGGGACGAATATCCAGTTTGCGCATAATCCCAAAGACGACCGCCTGGTAGCCATTGAAATAAATCCGCGCACTTCGCGTTCATCGGCACTTGCCTCTAAGGCAACGGGTTTTCCGATTGCCCGAGTTTCTACAAAATTAGCCGCCGGACTTTCTTTGGATGAGATTCCTTACTGGAGAAAAGGAACGCTGGAAAAATATGAGTCGTGGGGCGATTATAAAGTAATTAAATTTGCGCGCTGGACTTTTGAGAAGTTCCGTCAGGCCAAAGATGTATTGGGTACACAGATGAAGGCCGTGGGCGAGGTAATGAGTATCGGTAAATCGTTTAAAGAAGCATTTCAGAAATCCATCCGTTCGCTTGAAATAGGAAGGTACGGTTTGGGTTTTGCTAAAGATTTTAACAACTTGTCTTTGGACGAGCTGAGATTAAAGCTTGCGCATCCTTCTAGTGAGCGCGTATTTATTATGTACGAAGCATTGCGCAAGGGAATTAGCGTTGAAGAGTTGCATAGTCTAACGCATATCGGCAGTTGGTTTATCCAGGAAATGCTGGAGATGGTTAGTTTTGAAGAGAAAATATTAAAAGACGGCTGGAAGAGACTGTCTGTTGAAGATTTACAGAAAGCTAAGGCTTGGGGTTTTAGCGATAAATATCTGGCTAAAATATTCAAAATTAAAGAGCAGGATGTACGCATACGCAGAAAGAAAGTCGTTGGCAATGCGCGTTTTGAGCCGGTTCCGGTCAGCGGCGTAAAAGAGGCGGCATATTATTATTCTACTTATAGCACAGGCAAAGACCTTGTTGCGGTCAGTGACAAAAAGAAGATCCTTATTTTAGGCGGCGGGCCCAATCGTATCGGGCAGGGGATTGAGTTTGATTATACCTGTGTGCATGCAGCATTTGCTTTGCGTGATGAAGGGTATGAGTCAATTATGGTTAATTGTAACCCCGAGACGGTTTCAACCGATTATGATACTTCAAATAAATTATATTTTGAGCCTTTGACCGTTGAGGATGTCTTGACCATCTGGGAGAAAGAAAAACCCGAAGGCGCGATTGTACAATTCGGCGGTCAGACTCCGCTTAATATCGCATCCGAACTTGAGCAAAACGGAGTAAAGATACTTGGCACCAGCACGCGCAGTATCGCTTTCGCCGAAGATCGTGAGCTATTTAGGCAAAAAATGATTGAGTTGGGTATTCGTCAGACTGAGGGCGCGACGGCTTTTTCACTGGAAGATGCGGTAAAAATTGCCGGGAAAATAGAATATCCGGTTATGGTCAGGCCTTCTTTTGTTTTAGGCGGCAGGGGTATGGAAGTAATTTATGACGAATCCATGCTGGTAAAATACGCCAAAGAGGCGATTCAGGTTAGCCCGGAGTACCCGATGCTCATTGACCGTTTTCTGGATAATGCCATTGAGTGTGAGGTGGATGCGCTTTGTGACGGCAAAGATACTTTTATCGCCGCGGTAATGGAGCATATTGAGCACGCCGGAATTCATTCCGGAGATTCCGCTTGCACCATTCCTCCGCGCACCTTAACTCCGGAACATTTGAAGATAATCGATGAGTGGACAAGTAAGATTGCCAAAGAATTGAAAGTATCCGGGTTGATTAATATTCAATACGCTATTTGTGAGGGTAAGGTTTATATCCTGGAAGCGAACCCGCGTGCTTCACGCACTGTGCCGCTGGTATCTAAGACTATGGGCATACCTTTGGCGCGCATTGCTACTTTACTGGTGCTGGGCAAAAAGATAAGCGATTTTCCGGAATTGATGCATCGCAAGCTTCCCTATGTTTCGGTGAAAGAAGCAGTGTTTCCTTTTAATATGTTTCCCGAAGTTGATCCGGTATTGGGCCCGGAGATGCGCGCGACAGGCGAGGTCATGGGTATTGACCGGGATTTCGGGCGGGCATTCTTTAAGGCTCAGGAAGCAGCCGGTACGAGGCTGCCTATAGAAGGAAATGTTTTAGTCACGGTAACCGACAAGGATAAGGTTGAACTTCTGCCTGTTGCGGACAAATTGGCAAAATTAGGATTTAAGATTATTGCTACAGAAAATACCTGCCGCATGCTGCAAAGTAAGGGCATTGATGCAACATTGATAAAAAAACTGCATGAAGGCAGGCCCAACATCGCTGATGCGATTAAAAACAGAGAAATAAGCCTGATTATTAATACTCCCATCGGCAGATTGAGTGCTTATGATGATAGTTACATCCGGATGCTGGCTATCCAGTATAAAATTCCCTATGTTACGACGATGTCTGCTGCCCGGGCAACTGTAGACGGCATTGCCGCTATGAGTGAAAAACAGAGTGAACCGGTTTCTCTGCAGGAATATCACAAGATGCTGGAGGCAAATTCCGCGCAGAAAGCACGTGTTTAAAAAATAAGGAGGATTGCTATGGCGCAAGTAAAGGAAATTACCGTAAAAGAGCTGAATACGAAAGAATTTATTAATGAAAAAGCTGCGGAAATCTCGCGGATAGTTGGCAATGGCGTTGCTATTAATGCGCTCTCCGGAGGAGTAGATTCTTCGGCAGTAACTATGCTTGGCCATAAGGCGCTGGGGGATAGGCTAAAGACATACTTTATTGATAACGGGATTATGCGCGAAGGTGAGCCGCAGCAAATAGCTTCTATATTCAAGAAATTAGGCGTAAACGTAGAAATAGTTAACGCGCAGGATGAGTTTTTCGGTGCGCTTAAAGGTGTTACTGATCCTGAAGAGAAGCGCGAGGCGATTACTCAGACATTTTACAAGAGAGTTTTTGGGAATTTGGTTAAGAAGAGCGGCGCTCAGTATCTTTTGCAAGGTACGATTCTTACTGACGTTGATGAGACGGTTGCGGGTATCAAGCGTCAACATAATGTTTTTGAACAGCTGGGCATTGATCCTCAGGAGGCATTCGGATACAAGATTATTGAGCCTTTGGTGCAGCTGAGAAAAGACGGCGTGCGTAAAGTTGCCGAAGCTTCCGGGCTTCCGGAATCAATTTATAACCGCATGCCGTTCCCCGGGCCGGCGTTATCCGCGCGTGTCATAGGGGAAGCGACGCGTGAACGCGTTGCTTTGGTACGTAAAGCAACTATTATTGTTGAGCAGGAGTTGGCTTCGGTTAAGGCATTTCAATATATGGCAATTTTGCATAATGACCGCGTTACCGGCATGCGCGATAATAAACGCGAATTCGGACAGCAGATTGAAATACGCTGTTGGGATAGCATAGATGCGCGCAGGGCTCATCCGACACGGCTGGATTTTGCTATTCTTGAGAAATTGGCTTCACGCATCGTTACGGAGGTCCCGGGAGTGGTCAGCGTTACCTATAATATCGCCACCAAACCGCCGTCAACCATGGAAGCAATATAAGCTTAGATTGGGTAAAATAAGGTTGACAAACCCCGAATTTGTGGTAAACTTAAGCAAGTAGTAAATAAAAGATTAGTGACTTGCGGCCGGAGGGTAAAAACTTGCTAACCTTTCGGCTTTTTTGTTTATGCCTTTCTGCGTGCGGCTATAAGCCTAATCAATAACCCTACTCGAGACTCCGCTTACCCCGTTATTTAAGTCTATCGCGCGCATTTAATCATAATTATTTTAGAAATAGACAAGGAGAAATGCTATGCATACCGGTAAAATAAAAAGATTGGTGCATGACAGAGGATTTGGTTTTATTAATGACACAGATGGCAGAGAAGTATTCTTTCATCAAAGCAGCCTTGTAGATGTGCAGTTTGACGGTTTAAAAGAAGAACAAAAAGTCGAATTTGATATTGAGAATTCCCCCAAAGGCCCGCGCGCTATTAATATACACGTTGTCCAGGGATAATTAATCAGATTATGAAAAAAGTAAAGACCTCTCTTAAAGGTAGGGTATGCAGGTATCACCATTGCAAGAAGATACTTAGTATATATAACCATGAGCAGTATTGCCATGTGCACCAGCTTATGGTCTTGCAGGATGGCAAAGCACCTGTTTTAAGACATGAAAGATAAAGAAATGAAGAATGATGGTATCGTAAATAAGCCGAACTTTTACGGGTTAGGTATTGCTCCGAAGATTTTGGATATCCTGGAGCGTATAAATTTTAAGGTTCCTACTCCCATTCAATTTAAGGCGATCCCTATGGCAATAGCTGGTAAAGATGTTATAGGTATTGCCCAGACCGGGACCGGCAAGACGCATTCTTTCGCTATTCCTATGTGCCAGCGTTTGGCGCAGAAGAAGGGGGTGGGTTTGGTTTTGGCCCCTACGCGCGAATTAGCCATTCAGATTGACGAAGCCTTTCAGTCGTTAGCTTATGCCTTTGGTATGAAGACCGCTTGTCTTATCGGCGGAGCGCCGATGTTTCCTCAAGTGCAGGCATTGCGCAAGAATCCACGTGTTGTTATCGCTACCCCCGGAAGATTACTTGATCATATAAGTCAGTGGAATTTTATGCCCGATGAAGTGACTATGCTTGTTCTTGATGAAGCAGACCGCATGCTGGATATGGGTTTTGCTCCGCAGATTACCAAAATATTGCGTTGTGTACCCAAAGACAGGCAGACAATGCTATTTTCTGCGACCATACCGAAAGAAATTATGGCTATTGCTTCTGCCTATATGAAGCTGCCTGTTTCCGTTGAAATCGCTCCCTCGGGGACTACGGCCGAACACGTAACTCAGGAATTATTCATTCTGAAAAAAGAAGCCAAGACCAGGCTCTTAAGTAAAATACTTGCGCAATACCACGGCCCGGTGCTTCTATTTTCCCGCACCAAACACAATGCGTGTAAAATCGCCATGTCTATAAGGGATATGGGTTATAGTTCCGTAGAAATGCACTCTAACCGGTCTTTGGCTCAGCGCCGGGAAGCATTGGACGGTTTTAAAACCGGTAAGTATAGAGTACTTGTTGCTACCGACATCGCCGCCAGGGGAATTGACGTTACCGGCATAGAGGTGGTTATAAATTATGACCTTCCGGAAGATGCCGAGAATTATGTCCATCGTATAGGACGTACAGCCAGGGCAGGCAACAAGGGGCATGCGATTTCTTTTGCTACGCCCGACCAAAGTAGCGATGTCCGCGATATAGAGAAACTTATTAAATCCGCACTTCCCGTATCAAAACACCCTGAGGTTCCTTCTGAGAGGTTTATTGAAGGATTTCACCAGGCGCCTAAGAAAGACTATCGGCGCCACCGCAGTTCAAATAGACCACATAGGTTCCGTCGCTTCTAAATCAGCCATATTAAATCAGCCGTGCTAACAGGTATTTTTTTGCTTGACAATATATGCAAATAGCATATAATCATATCTATATTAATATGATTGTATGCATAAAGCATATATAGGGAATCTATAGATGAGAATTCTGCCTAAAAATACCGTGCGTTTGCTCAAGCTTTTTTACGCCCATCCTGATAAGCAGTTTTATATGCAGGAGATAGGAAGGATTTTAGGTAAAAAGCCGGGCGTATTCCAGAGATCTTTAAATAGCCTGCATAGCGACGGTCTGCTTTTAAGCGAATACAAAGCCAATGCCAGATTCTTTAGTATTAATAAGCGCCATCCCATATACAGTGAATTAAAAAGCATAATCTCTAAAACTGCCAAGACCTGCCTGATTATGTTATTTTTATGCGCGCCTTCTTTGCGTGCCGAAGAAAACACGCTTACTTTAAAAGACACAATACTTATAGCCTTTAAGAATAATAAAGACATTCAGATACAAGAGAAGCAGATTGATTATGCCCGCGCCAATATTGTTTACGCAAGAAGCAAATTCCTGCCGGATGTGAACTTGAACGTTTCCTATACACATAACGATAAAGTAATGGCCGAAGACATACTGTTGGGTTTTCATAACGAGAACCAGGTTGGGGTTTCGTTTAATGAAACCCTGTATAACGGCGGAGCTGATATCGCTAACTATAAACAATCGCTTATAGGGCTAAAAGCAGAGTGGGAGACTCTGCGCGCCAAGAAGTTGGACATAGAGTTTGAGGCAAAGCGGCTTTATTACGGATTATTGCTTGCCTACGAAACCGAGCGCATTGCCCGGGAGGCTCTGGAGCAGTCTAAAGCACATTACGAAGATGTAAAAAATAAATACAGTCAGGGAACAGCCTCGCGGTTTGATGTCTTGCAGTCAGGGGTACAGGTTTCGCTTTTAGTGCCGAATCTTATCAAGGCAAGCAACGAAGTAAATATTATTAAAGCCGAACTCAATAAGCTGCTTGGCCGAGATGTTTATACTGCTATAGCCACCGATGAAAAGCTCGGGTATTCCGCTATTGAAATAGAAGAGCAGAATTTCTTAAAGACTACATATCTTAATAAGCCGGAGATGATACTTAAATCTTTAGGTATAGATATTGATAAATGGGGCATCCAGATGGCTAAAGCGGGTTACCGTCCGCAATTAACCATGGACGGAAACTATTTCTACACCTCAAAAGATCTTGGGCATATTTTTAGCAGCAATAAGAGCAACTGGTATGCTGGTATTGCGCTTACCATACCGATATTCGAAGGTTTTTCTACAAAGGCAAAAGTCGATGAGGCCAAGGCGCGCTATACTGAGACGGTTTTAAGCAAAGAAAACTTAGCCAATCAGATAGCCGTAGATGTGCGTCAGGCATGTCTTAATCTTAAAGAGTCTCAGGCGATTATAGATTCTCAAAAAGACCATGTAGATGAGGCCCGCGAGGCCTTAAAGATCGCAGAAATAAGTTATGATAACGGAGTGGGGACGAATCTCGATGTAATAGATGCGCAGGTATCGCTTTCGCAGATTCAGCAGAATCTTGCTTCGGGCATCTACGATTATTTAATGGCTGAAGCTTACTTAAAGAGAAATATGGGCGAGAGTTTCGTAAAGGAGGCAGGTAATGAAAAAAAGAGCTAAATTCGCAATTATCCTTGTTTTGGCCTTAATAGCCGCTGGGGCTACCGTCTGGATTATAAACAAGAATAATGATAAGCATAATAAGATGATCAAGGTCTCGGGAAACATTGAGGGTGATGATGTGCGGATTTCTTTCCGCGTTGACGGTCAGATAGTGGAGCTTTTAACCGATGAAGGGAAAGTAATTAAAAAAGGCGATATAGTTGCGCGCCTGAATACCGATGAGTTGACCAAGGTCAAGGATAATGCCGAAGCAGCACTTAAGGCGGCGGAGTACGAATATTCGCTTTCTAAAATGGATTACGATAGGGCGGAGAATTTGCTTAAGGCAGGTGCGGTATCGGTGCAGCAGCGTGATACGGCTAAGACTAAATTTGATGCCGATCGCGCCACCGTTGAACAGGCAGTAGCTCAGCTTGAATTAGCCAAAACCCGCCTTGGCTTTGCGGATTTAGCTGCACCCTTGGACGGGTTTGTTTTAGTGAAGAGCTCTCTCCCGGGAGAGGTTGTAAAACCCGGTACGCCGGTATTCACTGCCGTAGACCTGCATAATATCTGGGTTACTGCTTATATAAATGAAAAGGATTTAGGCAGGGTTAAGCTTAATCAGGAAGTTTATGTTACGACTGATACGTATCCGGGGAAAAAATATAAAGGAAGAGTTTCTTTTGTTTCAAGCGAGGCGGAATTTACCCCTAAATTTATACAGACTCAGGAGGAAAGAGTAAAGCTTGTCTACCGCATTAAGGTGGATACGGACAACAGTAGCCTGGAATTAAAGCCCGGGATGCCGGCGGATGCTTTTATTATTGAATAAGAAATGATTACTATTAAAACCGAGAATCTTACCCGTAAATTCGCAGATCTCACCGCGCTTGATAATCTTAATATTCAAGTGGAGGAAGGCGAGATTTTCGGATTAGTCGGCCCTGACGGCGCAGGTAAAACTACCACCATGCGTCTTCTAACTGGGATATTGGAACCTACTTCAGGAGAGGCCTGGGTTTATGATAAGCATACCGTAAAAGAATCCGAGGCCTTAAAAGAAAACATCGCCTATATGTCTCAGCGCTTCGGGCTTTATGAAGAGCTCACTGTAATGGAGAATATAAATTTCTACGCTGATGTTTATGGAATAGGCAAAGAGAAGCGCGAAGAGGCTATTGAGCGCCTGTTGGGATTTTCAGGGCTTCTGCCGTTTAAAAAGCGTTTTGCGGGAAAGCTTTCCGGAGGGATGAAGCAAAAACTCGGCCTCGCCTGCGCGCTGATTCATACCCCCAGAGTTTTATTCTTGGATGAGCCGACCAACGGAGTGGACCCTGTTTCGCGCCGGGATTTTTGGGGCATACTTTATGGGCTCTTAAAAGAAAAAGTTACTATATTCTGTTCTACTTGTTATCTTGACGAAGCCGAGCGTTGCCGCAGGGTCGGACTGATGCATAAAGGAAAACTCCTGCGTTGTGAGTCACCGGATGTGATTAAAAAAGAGCGCAACACTAAAACCCTTGAAGAGGCGTTTGTCTCTATAATTAAAGGCTATGACAGAGAGCAATCAAAGTAACATTGCAGTAAGCGTAGCGAATCTGGAGAAGAAATTCGGTGCCTTTACTGCAGTGAATAAAATTAATTTTGAAGTAGGTAAGGGCGAGATTTTTGGCTTCCTGGGGCCCAATGGTGCAGGTAAGTCAACCACAATAAGGATGCTTTGCGGAATTATCCCGCCTACTTCCGGAAGCGGCGAGGTGGGAGGATTTGATATTATAAAAGAACAGCATAAAATCAAAGAACACATCGGTTACATGTCACAGAAATTCTCCCTATATAATGATTTGACTGTCGAGGAAAACATTAATTTTTATAGCGGTATATATAAAATACCCAAGCAAGAGAAGAAAGAGCGTTTCGAGGCAATTATCCGTACGGCTGGACTAGAGGGGATGGAATCTAATCTGACTGCTACTCTTGCCGGAGGATGGAAGCAGCGCCTTGCCTTAGGCTGCGCGCTTCTGCATAAACCAAATATCATATTCTTGGATGAGCCGACTTCCGGAGTTGACCCTATAACCCGCGCCAATTTTTGGGATGTTATCAAGAAACTGGCCGCTGAAGGGGTTACTGTTTTTATCACTACTCATTATATGGACGAGGCGGAGAACTGTAAGCGCATGGTTTTGATTTATCGCGGCACTATCATTGCTATGGGCACACCTGCGGAAATGAAAACTAATTTCATGAAGAATGAAGTAGTTGAGATTGCAATATCCGATTCTCAAGGCTGGCTGGAAAGAGTCAGTAAGATTGAGGGGGTAAAAGAGGCAGCGCTATTCGGGGCAAATATCCATGCTGTTGTCTATGATAGTACTAAGACAATAACCGCGATAAAAGATTTTCTTGCAAAAGAAAAAGCAGGTAATTTTAGTATAAATAAGATAATGCCGTCGCTTGAAGACGTATTTGTTTCGGCCATAGAAGATTATGATCATACAGAGTCTGGTAAGAATTAAGGCTATAGCCTGGAAAGAGTTTGTCCAGATTAAGCGTGATCCGCGCTCGTTAGCGCTTGCGCTTGCAATTCCGGTATTTCTTTTGTTGATTTTTGGCTACGGGCTTTCGCTTGATATCGATCATGTGCGCACGGTAGTATGGAATCAGGATAAGTCGCAGTTTTCGCGCGAGTTTCTGCTTAATTTCAGTAATTCCAAATATTTTAAAATAATTGCTTACACGGATAATTATCGCGATATCGAACGAATGATTGACCGGGGAGATGTTTTAATGGCTATTATTATCCCTAAAGACTTTGCGCATTATATAAGGTCAGGCAAGAAAGCCACTTTACAGCTTTTGGTAGACGGAAGCGATGCCAATACTGCAACCATATCTATGGGCTATGTGCGTTCGGTGGTTGCCAGGTATAATTTAAACCTTTCAAAACGTACTTTCGCCCAACGCGGCCTAAATCAGCCTCAAGCAATAGATGCCCGGCCAAGGGTTTGGTTTAATATGGGATTAGTCAGCACATGGTTTATTGTTCCGGGAGTCATCGCGATGATTATGATGATTATTGCAGGTCTGCTTACCTCTATTTGCGTAGCACGCGAATGGGAAAGAGGCACAATGGAACAATTGATTTCTACTCCTGTGAAAGCCCTCGAGCTTATCATCGGCAAGTTCATACCGTATTTTATCATAGGTTTTATTGACCTTGCGATAGGTGTAGTTATGGCAAAATTCTTATTCGATGTTCCTTTTAAGGGCAGCCATTTTTTACTCGCTTTTTTAAGCATGCTCTTTTTAACAGGTGCTTTGTCTCAAGGGATACTAATTTCCGTTGTAGCCCGGACTCAGCTGATGGCTAGCCAATTAGCGAGCCTTACTACAATGATACCAACCTTGCTTCTTTCAGGGTTCATATATCCGATTTTTAATATGCCTCAGTTTATTCAAGCGGTTACTTATCTTATCCCGGCGCGATATTATATTGTTATATTAAGAGAGATCTTCTTAAAAGGCGGGACGCTGGATACAATGTGGGATGAGGCATTATTTCTTTTACTCTTTGCTTCTCTCATGATGAGTCTGGCAATTATTAAGTTTAAGAAAAGGGTGGTACGATAATAGGGGTGTTTAGTGTTTGAGCGCGCCAGGGCCATACTTATAAAGGAATTTAAGCAGATATTCCGCGATCCGAGGATGAGGACGGTTATTTTTATAACGCCGCTTGTGCAGATAGTTTTGTTCGGCTATGCCGCAAATAAGGATATCAATTATGTTCCTACTGCCGTTTATGATCGGGATAATACCTCCGAGAGCCGGGAATTACTGCGTAGGTTTACCTACTCTAAATATTTTATTCCTGAGCATTATATCTATAGCGATGTAGAGCAGAACCGGGTTCTGGATAAGGGATTGGCATCTGTGGTTATCCGCATTGACCGCGGATTTGGCCGCGACCTTAATGCCGGAAAAGATGCGGCTATTCAGTTTGCTTTCGACGGTACTGATTCCAATACTGCCATGGTTATAATGGGATATGCCAATGACATTGTCAGCAAGTATGAATTGGATGTGATGAAAAAGAAAGCCCAGGAGGCAGGCTTCCAGGAAGAAATGCCCTCGGTAGACTTAAGAGACCGTGCTTGGTTTAACGGTAATCTCATTTCAAGAAATTATTATCTGCCGGGCGTGATCGCCACAATCGTGACTATGATGTCTCTTTTGCTGACCGCCATGGCCATAGTAAAAGAAAAAGAAATAGGCACGATGGAACAACTTATTGTCAGCCCCATCAGGCCCATTGAGCTTATCGTGGGAAAACTGCTTCCTTTTGGCGCTATAGCGCTTGTTCAGATTACACTGATTACCGCATTAGGCGTTGTATGGTTTGGCGTGCCGTTAAGGGGCAACATTTTATTTCTTTTATTTGCTACCTGCATTTATTTATTTACTACTTTAGGCATAGGCCTTTTTATCTCTACAATATCTTCAACTCAGCAAGAGGCGATGATGTCGGTTTTTCTATTTTATCTGCCAACGGTGCTTTTATCCGGCTTCACTTATCCTATAGCCAATATGCCTCAGGTTATACAATGGTTTACATTTCTTAACCCATTGCGTTATTTTATGGTGGTTACAAGGAGCGTATTTTTAAAAGGTGTGGGCATCGAGGTCCTCTGGATACAACTTCTGCCGCTTGTGGCCATGGGACTTATTATTATTACTTTAAGTGCGATAAGGTTTAGAAAGGCGCTTGCTTAATAAGTTGGTTTACATATATCAGCGCGGCAGGTATAATGAATAATTAGTCGGACGGGTTTTTATTAAGATGAAACTAAGAATTAAGAATAAAGTCAGGGGTTTTACTCTTGTGGAAGCGCTTGTTGCGGCTGGGATATTGGTATTCGCAATTTGCGCTATACTCGTAACTTATATTTCATGTTTTATTTTAATTTCTACCTCTAAGAATGTAAATATTGCTACGAATGCAGCTTTTGGGTTAATTGAGGAAATACGCTCTACCCCCTTTACCCAGATATCAAACGATTATAACGGACTCAATTTTACTTTAAACGATATTCCGCAAAGTATGGGTGTCGTATATGTTGACGATACAAATCCCGAACTTTTAGAGGTAACTGTTAGCGTTTGTTGGCAGCAGGTTTTAAGGGTTATTGGCGAAGATAAAAACTTAAACGGAGTTCTTGATGCTGGTGAAGATACTAACGGTAACGGCAAAATAGATTCCAGCGTGCAGTTAGTGACCCGTATTGTAAACAAATAAAATATGAGAGGATTTAGCCTCGTAGAGATTCTTGTTTCGCTCGTCATTGTATCAATTTTAATATTCGCGCTGTTTTCAGTTATGGAAGTCGGCAGGAATTCCTGGTTTAATGCAGATACTTCGGTTCAGCTGCGGCAGGAAATAATAAGGGCATTTATGACAATGGAGAGAGAGCTGAAGGAAACGCGTCCTGCGCAGATAAGTCTGACTTCGGGCTCTTCCAGCTCTTTACTTACTTTTAAGATTCCTCAGGATAATAATGGCGATGCGACGATTTTGGATGCTTCCGGGAATGTAGAGTGGTCGGGAAATATTGTTTATGCTTTAAACGGCTCCGGACAAATTACAAGGACCGCTTCGGGGGTAACTTCTATCCTCGCGCAGAATGTCACAGGGCTGTTATTTACCAGGCCTTCATCCGCGCTTGATATTTTACAGATAGATATTACTGCACAAAAGAATTCTGACCAGGGTAGAATGATGCAGGATGCCGGGCAGATTATTGTAAAGATGAGGAATTAAGGTATGGATTATAAGTTTGTAGGTTTTAAAAATAATAAGGGCGTAGCGCTTATAATAGCACTTTTGGTTTTGACGGTACTGATTATTTATTCCGCGGCGTTTATCAGCGCCAGCGTCAGCCAGAATATGACTTCGGATATATTTAAAAGGCGCGCCAAGGCATTCAATGTTGCCGAATCCGGCCTTGACCATGCGGTTCTTTGGCTGCGGGCTCAAAGTTCGCCTCCGGTAGGTAATCGCACCGATCCTTGGGGGGATGCGGAAAGTATAGGGGGAGGTATCTATAGTGTAGCAATTACAGATTTAGGGGCCATTGGCGGATCAGGAACTATTCGCAGATATAAGGTAACGTCCGTTGGCACATTCGGGAATATGAGCCGTTCTTTATCGGCTTATGTGCAGGTAGATAATTATGCGCGTTATATCTGGTTTACCGATAATGAGACTTTTAGCGGCACAACAGTCTGGTTTTGGACGCAAGATCATCTCGATGGCCCGACGCATACAAACGGACATTTTAATATATATGGCAATCCGGCTTTTGAAGGTGATGTGCGTTCAGTGGATGATTATATCAGGTTTTATAATAACGGCCACAATACTAATTTAAGCCAGCCTACCAATTCTCCTTATGATATTCCCAGTTTTACGCAGGGAATAACTTTCGGCACGGAGCCTATTACTATGCCTAGCCAGGCGTTGAGCCTGCGTGCTGCTGCTTATAACAGCGGTTTCTTCCTTAGTGGTGATACCAGCGTTGTGTTAAACAGTAACGGCACCATGAATGTGACGAATTCCACCAAGAAATGGAATAATAAGAATATGTCTCTGCCGTCAAACGGAGCGCTTTTTGTGAATAAAGGTAATCTGACTATTTCCGGTACGTTGGACGGAAGCCTTACCGTCGGCTCAAGCAGGGATATTGTTATCCCTAATAATATACTTTATGCCGATGACCCAAGGACAGATCCTTCTTCCAATGATGTTTTAGGTATTATTGCAGAGAGTGATGTTGTTATAGATCATAATGCACCTACAAACCTGGAAATTAATGGTTGTGTTATGGCTATGAATACTTCGTTTATGCTCGAAGATTACTGGGTTGGGCCTGCTAAAGGCACGTTAAGTGTTTACGGAGGCATTATTCAGAATGAGCGCGGTCCGGTAGGTACTTTTAACAGCTCAAGCGGGCAGAAGGCAAGCGGTTACTCCAAGAATTATTCCTATGACTTACGATTGTTAGGTTCTCCGCCGCCTTTTATGCCCACAACAGGGGATTACGTGACTTTGTCATGGGAGGAAAATTAGGTTATGAAGCCCAGAACAATATGCATATTATTGGTTATTTTAGCAATCGTCGTACTTATCGCAATATTAGCTACTAATAAGTTATTGAAAGATAATCCCAGTATACAGGAGCCTGTAGCGAGGCGGGCAGAAGTTTCACGGCAATGGCCTATCGTCGGAGAGCGGCAATCGTCTTTGCCTGCTAAAGCTAGTCCGGGGATCACAATTGTTAAGCCTGCTGTGCAGAAAGTGGCTGTTTCCGAGCAAGAAAAGAATATACAAAAGATTGCACCCGTTGACAGAGATGCTGTTTCCGGTCTTACTGCTGTTTGGGCAGAGAAGGATGATACTTCCAAGATCGGCTCTGGTATAACAAAGATTAACGGTAAGCTTCCGACAGAAAAAGAGTCTAAAGAAATGAATGCGCGTGGGATAATTATGTATTAGTGGGTAGGTAGCGGCAGATTGATTTGATAAATTTTCTCATTCCCCGGAGCCATATTCGCTCCGGGGTTATTGTTTATGAGGCATAAAATATGATTGACATAGTAGAACATATTTGTTAGTATATATCTACAATTCATACATTTCATACACAATCTTATTTTTTAGACGAAACACAAGGTTGCTAGAGCTCAAGGAGGAAATAATGAAGAAGTTTCCCGCACCTAAGGTGCACGGAGCAGTTGCTGTTGGAGACAGGGGGCAAATTGTCATACCGGCACAGGTACGTAAGCTATACGATATTAAGGCCGGTGATAGGATGATCGTTTTTTCCAAGCCCGGAGGGCCCATAGCACTTATTCCGGCGGATCAATTCAGTCAGTTCCTTGACCGTGCTACTTCCTTATTGGAGAAAATTAAAAGTAAGGCCGATATTACCGGATGATGAAAAAAATCATTGGTTTATTTCTTATATTTATTTTTTCTTTTACTCTCTATAGAGCAGAGGCAGAGGAAACTTTGAGCTGGCAGGATTGTATTGTTGAGGCCAAGAAGAATAACCCCGAACTTATTGTTGCAATAGAAACAATTAATGAGCAGAAGGCAAATAAATCCATAGTCGCAAGCGCGCTCTATCCTCAAATTGACGCTAATCTTGATGTGTCAGATGCAAGGAATAGCGGCGTGAGCACAAAATCGTATTCATACGGCGTTGACGGTACGCAGCTTGTTTTTGACGGGCTTAAAACCGTAAACGAAGTACATTCTGCATCCGAAGAGATTAAGGCTGCCCAGGAAGATTACCGCTTTACTTCATCCGATGTAAGGTTTGGCCTGCGCAGTGCATTTATAAATTTGTTGAGAGCTCAAGAGTTAGTGCGCGTAACCGCAGAAATAATCAAAATAAGAAGAGATAATCTGGTGTTAATAACCTTGCGTTATCAATCCGGCTTAGAGCATAAAGGTGCTTTGTTAGATGCAGAAGCTAACCTGGCTAGTGCCGAACATGATCTTGCGCAGGCGAAGAGAGAGATTGATTCCGCACAGAGGGAACTTACCAAGCAGATGGGGCGTGTTGACTTTAAACCGATGCATGTAAAAGGAGATTTTGCGGTACACGATACGGCTAAAGATAGGCCAAGTTTTGAGGATATTGCCAAAAACCATCCTTTGGTGCTAGAGGCCTCGGCTAACAAGAATTCCGCGGCTTTTAATCTGAAATCTACTTATGGTAATTTTTTTCCTGTCTTTACCGGCTCGGCGGGGGCAGGAAAACTAAGCAATACCTGGCCTCCTAATAATAACCAATGGAGTTTAGGGTTAGGTGTTAATATGCCGATATTTGAAGGTGGCTTGAGGCTGGCACAGGTGAATCAAGCCAAGGCATTATATAATCAATCGGATGCCACTGAACGCAACACCCGTGAAGCAGCTATAGTTACGCTTCAGCAAACCTGGGCAGCGTTGCAGGATACAATTGAAAATGTTGATGTGCGGGCTAAGGCGCTTGCGGCCTCTGAAGAGCGCTCTAAGATAGCCGATGCACAGTATTCGATAGGTTTCGTAACATTTGATAACTGGATTATTATTGAGAACAATTTAGTTAGCGCCAAATTAGCTTATCTCGATGCTCAGGCCAGTGCCTTGCTTGCTGAGGCTAACTGGATTAAGGCGAAAGGAGAAACCTTAGAACATGCGTAATAAAAAAATAAAGATTATCGCGGTAATCTTAGGTCTGGTGGTTTTGGGAGGAATATATTTTTTTAAAATAAAACAACCTAGATTGGATTCGGAAACCACAATAGAAGTGAAGCCGGAAATAGGCTCTATTCAGAGCATTATTTCTACTACCGGCACAGTTTTGCCTAAGAACCGTCTGGAGGTTAAGCCACCGGTTAACGGCAGAATAGAAGAGATAAATGTGAAAGAGGGTGAAGATGTCAAGGTTGGTCAAACATTGGCGCAGATGAGCTCTACGGAGCGGGCGGCATTGTTGGATGCTGCGCGTGGCAAAGGCGAGGATACATTAAAATACTGGAAAGAGGTTTATAAAGCCATTCCCTTAATTTCTCCTATCGATGGAGAGGTTATTGTGGCTACGACTCAAGCAGGACAGACCGTAACTACCGCCGATGCCGTGGTAGTTTTATCAGACCGTCTGATTATCAGAGCGCAAGTCGATGAAACGGATATCGGAAGAATAAAATTGGGCCAGGATGCTTTGGTGATAATGGATGCCTATCCGGATATAAAAATAAAATCAAAGGTGGATCATATTTATTATGAATCAAAGACGGTCAATAACGTCACTATATATGAGGTTGACCTTATGCCGGAGAGCGTGCCGTCGATTTTGCGCTCCGGGATGAATGCTACGATAAATTTCATTGTTGAGGCTAAAAGTGATGCGTTGCTGTTACCTGTGGATGCACTGGTGCAAGAAAAAGAAAATTATTTTGCATTGGTTAAAGAAAATAATTCCGGAATCACCACAAAACGTCCGGTGGCTATAGGTATAAAAGATGACAAAAATGCCGAGATACTATCAGGCGTAAGCGCTAAAGATATTGTGGTATTTAAATCAAAGAAATATTTTATTCCTAAGAATGATATAGGGTCTAATCCGTTCTTCCCCTCGCGTAATAAGAAACCGAATGATAAAAATAGAAAATGATTGAGCTAAAGAATATATATAAGACTTATAAAATGGGCGAGGTGGAAGTCCGGGCATTGCATAATGTGTCCTTAAAGATTTCCACCGGAGAGTTTGTCGCTATTATGGGGCCTTCGGGTTCGGGTAAGTCTACGCTTATGCATATCCTTGGATTGTTAGACCATCCGGATTCCGGTTCTTATCTTTTGGGGGGCAGAGAGCTGTCTAAGTTATCCGATGAGCAGTCGGCAGTCATTAGAAACAGATTCGTCGGTTTTATATTTCAACAATTTCATCTTCTGCCGCGCTTAACTGCGCTTGAGAATGTAGAGTTGCCTTTGGTGTATGCAGGAAAGAGGCATCTGATACAAAAAGCCCGTGAAGAAATCGAGAAGGTGGGATTAAGTGAGCGTCTTACACATCGTCCTAATGAACTATCCGGCGGACAGCAGCAGCGGGTTGCCATCGCCAGATCATTAGTCAATGATCCGATAATTATTTTAGCTGATGAGCCTACGGGAAACCTCGATTCTAAAAGTAAAGAAGATATAATCGGTGTTCTAAAAAAGCTTAATCAGGAAGGTAAGACTGTAGTTATAGTTACTCACGAGAAGGAAGTTGCTCAGCATGCGCAAAGAATTATTTTATTCCGCGACGGAGAGATTGTCTCTGATCAAGAACAAGGCATTTTAAAAGATAAAACTAAGGCGTCGGTATCGGTGGCGGGCATTGAACAGGCGCTTGCCCAGTCAGGCCGGCGCATACAGGGAGTAAAATTCCTGGATTATTGCCGCGAGGCAGGTTTTGCCATGATTTCTCATAAGATGCGTTCAGTGTTATCCATTTTGGGCGTATTAATCGGGGTGGCTGCGGTTATTGCTATGTTGGCGTTGGGTGAAGGGGCTAAGGCATCTATTGAAGAGCAGCTTGCTTCTTTAGGCTCTAACCTTATAGTGGTGCGCGCCGGTTCTGCCAAAGTCCACGGGATTGCTATGGGGGCCGGAGCAGTTACTAGATTTACTTTTAAAGACGTTGATATCATTGCGAAGTTGTCCGGAGTAAAAAGGATAAGCCCCGCAGTAACCGGACGCGGGCAGTTGGTCTATGGTAATAAGAACTGGAGTACCCAGATAGACGGAGCAGATGCGGATTATGCCCAGATGCGCGCATATGAGCCCGCAGTTGGCAGGTTTTTTACTTCTTACGAAGTTAAGACCAGGGAAAAGCTTGCGGTAATCGGCACGACCATTGCGCGCGAACTCTTTGGCGAAGATAATCCCGTGGGCTCAACGATGAAAATAAATCTCATAAATTTTAAAATAATCGGAGTCCTGCCCTCTAAGGGTGCAAATTCTTTTCATGATCAGGATGATACGGTGATAATCCCGGTTACTACCGCGATGTACCGCGTGTTCGGCAAAGATTATATTGATTCTATTTTTGTGGAAGCAGAAGATCCCAAGATAATTAGCGATCTTATGGACGAGATAACGGGAGTTATTACAAAAGAGCATCGTTTGACTAAGAACGACGAAGATTCTTTTCAGATACGCGATATGTCTGATATTAAGAAGACTTTGGAGGCCACGACTAAAACCATGTCTCTTCTTTTAGGCTCCATTGCTGCGATTTCGCTTTTAGTCGGCGGTATAGGAATTATGAATATCATGCTTGTTTCGGTTACCGAGCGCACGCGCGAAATAGGACTACGTAAAGCAATTGGGGCTAATAATCGCGATATCATGATTCAATTTCTGATAGAAGCAATAATGATGTCTTTAATTGGCGGGTTAAGCGGCGTTGCTTTGGGTACAGGTGTTTCTGTATTAGTCACTATGTTTACTGGCTGGAGCGTAAGAGTTTCTTTATTTTCGGTTATATTGGCAACTGTATTTTCCTTTATAGTGGGCATAGTCTTCGGGCTCTGGCCGGCAAAGCAGGCTTCACGCCTGGATTCAATAGAAGCATTAAGATACGAATAAGCATAAAAGATATTGCAAGCGTAGGAATAAAGATATATAATAATTAAATAAGACAACAATAACGGGGAGGCTGTTTAGCGGCCTGAGAATTCCGAGAGAATAATCGGATTACCCGAAGAACCTGATCTGGATAATGCCAGCGGAGGGAAGGAGGAATGATTTTTTATAACCCTTATGCAATCGGCATAGGGGTTTTTTATTGTTGGGCATTATCCTCTTTAGGGTTAATAAAAAGGAGGAGTTATGTTTCAGCGTATAACAGAAGCGCAGGTAACAAAAGCAATAGTAGGTGAATTTAATGCATGGTTTCAGGATTATATTACTTCCGATGTAGTAATAATAGGAGGGGGCCCTAGCGGTTTAATTGCGGGCCGTGATTTGGCCAGAGATGGATATAAGACATTGATAGTTGAGAGCAATAACTATATTGGTGGCGGGTTCTGGATAGGTGGATACCTAATGAATACACTTACTTTCCGGGCTCCGGGTGAAGAAATGCTGAAAGAATTGGATATTCCTTACCGTAAAGCAGATGAAGGATTATTTACCGCAGACGGTCCTGCAGCTTGTTCAAAACTTATCAGCGCAGCCTGTGATGCCGGCGTAAGAATCCTGAATATGACTAAGTTTGACGATGTGGTTCTGCGTAATAACAGGGTGGAGGGGGCTGTTATTAACTGGACGCCTGTTTCAGCGCTGCCCAGGCAAATTACTTGCGTTGATCCGGTTTCTTTAGAGTCAAAAGTAGTTATTGATGCTACCGGTCATGATGCCTGGGTTTGTAAAAGCCTTGAGAAGCGCGGGTTATTGAAGATGCAGACATACGGGCCGATGGATATAAATACTTCGGAAGACGGGGTAGTAGAGAAAACTGGCGAAGTTTATCCCGGGCTCTTTGTTTGCGGGATGGCAGCAGCTACGTTTTTTGGCATACCGCGCATGGGCCCGACATTTTCCGGGATGCTTTTCTCCGGAAGAAAGGTCGCTGGTCAGGCGAAGAAGTATATTGGTTCTATGGGGCAGCGTTCATTTACCAAGAAGGCTGAACCGGCCGTAGCATAGGTTAATTAAATAACAGGGGGCAATAAACCGCCCCCTGTTATTAAAAACTCTTGACATAGGGTAGGGGGGTATGGTATACTCTAACTTAGAGGAGGCAAATACAGATGAAACAGCCAACTACCCATGAAGGGCAACTAGAATATTTAAATAAAATAGAGGGCCAGATACGCGGAGTCCAGAAGATGATAGAGGATAAGAGGTATTGCGTGGATATTATTACCCAGCTTCACTCTATCATCGGAGCGCTATACAGGGTGGAAAACGAGGTGCTTAAGAAACACGTTCAGGGTTGCGTTGTCACTGCCTTTAGGGGCAAATCAGAGCTGGATAAAGAAAGAAAGATCGACGAAGTAATTGAGCTGATGACGAGATTCCGTAAAGGCTAACTAAATAGTAAAGGAAGCATACGTATCGTGGTATAATAAATATTATATGACCGATAAAAAGATCCTCATAGGGCTTACGATTATCATTCTTTTGCTAATGCCCGGTCTGTTGTATCCTGCCGATAGCCCCACATTAAATTCATTGATAGATGAATGCCTTAAGAATAATCCGCAAATTCAAGCGGCAAAACAGCGTTATCTTGCCTCTATTGCCAGAGTCAGGCTCTTGCGTACTCTTGAAGATCCTAAATTTGAGTATGAGTATGATAAGATAACCGCGGATATGAGTGCGGTGATGAATGGTAAAACCAACCCCATGCGCACATTTTCTATTTCACAGGAGTTTCCGTTCCCCACAAAACTATTTTTGCGCAGAGCCGCAGCGCAAAAAGAAGCTAATGCCTACCAGCAGGATTACAAAGAAACCGAACAAAAAGTAATTAAAGAAGTTAAAGAGGCGTATTCCCAGCTATTTTTAAGTAACAAAAAAATCCAGCTCACCAAAGAGAACTTAAGTATACTTTCCCAATTTATCGAGGTCGCCAATAAGAAATATAGCGTAAATAAAGCAAACCAGCAGGATTCATTGAGGGCACAGGTTGAGTATTCCAAATTATCCAATCAGTTAGTTCTTCTGGAGCAGGAAGAATTAATTTCTCAAAGCAGGCTGAATTCCCTGTTAAGCCGTCCTATTGACGCAACTATAATCGCGCCGGAAGAAACAGGCACAAAAACGATTCAGCTAACGGAAGAGAATATCATTAAAATGACTAAAGAGAGCAGGCCCGAATTAAAGTCATTTAAAGAAATGGTGCGTAAATCGGAGATTGATTATTCGTTAGCTAAGCAGGAATATTTACCGGATTTTATGGTGAAATATAAAAGAGAACAAATAGACGGAGGAATGGGCTCGTGGGCCGGGATGTTAGGCGTGACCATCCCAATATGGTTCTGGCAGAAACAGGATTCTTTTGTTAAAGAAGCTAAGGCAAATGTAGGCGTAGCAAATGCAGATTATCAGGCAGAAGAGAATGCTATTCTTTTTGAAGCAAGGGCAGCCTTTGTAAGGTTTGAAGCGGCAAGAAAGTTAGTTAGTATTTATGAAACCGGAGTCTTACCTCAGGCTCTGGCTGCTCTCCAAACTGCGCAGCGTGGCTACCAAGCTGATAAAATAAGTTTCTTGGATTTATTGGATTCTTTACGTTCATTAAAGGATTTCCAAATGGAATATTTCGAAGCCCAGGCTAATGCGGAGATTGCATTGGCAGATTTAGAGCGTTCCGTTGGAACGGACCTGGGGGCTGTGAGCTACCGCTAAAAGGAGATAAATTATGAAAAAGAAGAATATTGCGATTATCGTCCTGGCAATTTTGGGATTAATTGCTATAGGATTTATTATTTCGCGGCTGGTTTCCGGCAGGGCCGGTAGTTCTGAAAGCGGGAAAAATGCGGTGTATTATTGCCCGATGCATCCTAATTTTACTGCGGATAAGGCAGGTTCCTGCGCAATTTGCGGCATGAGCTTGGTTAAAAAGGATAATAATACAGGTAATGCTAAAAAGGCAGATAAAAGCAAAATTATCTATTATCGTAATCCTATGAATCCGGAAGTAACCAGCCCTGTGCCGATGAAAGATTCTATGGGCATGGATTATGTTCCGGTTTATGATGGCGCGCAGGCAAGTGAGGGAGCCGGAATTTATATGAGCCCGGAAAAGCAGCAAATGATTGGAGTCAAAATTGATAAAATCGAGAAAAGGAACCTGGTGTATGATATTTCTACCGTAGGCAAAGTTGCCTATGATCCTGAGCTATATGTTGCCCAGGAAGAATACCTGCAGGCGTTAAAAACAGCAGAGGCTACGAAAAATAGCGCCCTTGCTTCGGTTGGCGCGCAGTCTCAATCATTATTAGAGGCATCCGAGAAAAAGCTGATTCTTTTGGGGATGACTAAAGAACAGATTGCGGAATTATCCAGAAAAGGAAAGCCCCAGGAGAATCTTTATCTGCCGTTAAGCGAAAATACCGCCTGGGTTTATATGACTATCTATGAATATGAAATGGGCCTTGTTAAGACTGGGGAGACGGTTGAGATAGAGGCTGTGGCATACCCGGGAATAAAATTCAACGGTAAGATCGCAGCCATAACGCCTGTTTTAAATGCAGATACCCGCTCAAGCTCTGCAAGAGTAGAAGTTGATGATGCCGAACACAAGCTTAAGCCGGAGATGTTTGTTAATGCCAGGATTAAGGTGGATTTGGGAGAGAAATTAGCCGTACCAGAGACTGCCGTTCTAGATACCGGGATGCGAAAGATAGTTTATTTGAGCAAAACAGGAGATGTGCTGGAGGCGCGGGAAGTTACTTTGGGCCAGAAGGCAGGCGGATTCTATGAAGTGTTGGACGGCCTGAAAGAAGGCGATATGGTAGTAACCAGCGGAAACTTCCTGGTTGATTCTGAAAGCAAATTAAAGGGCGCAAGTAGCTCAGATTCAGAACATAAGCACGGTCAATAACATGATAGAGAAAATAATTGAGTTTTCCGCAAAAAATAAATACCTGGTTATTATTTTTACCATCGTAGCCATGGTGGGTGCAGTTTATTGTGTCAGAAACATACCCTTAGATGCAATTCCCGATTTATCCGATACGCAGGTTATTATTTATTCGCGCTGGGACAGGTCGCCGGATATTATCGAAGACCAGGTGACTTATCCGATAGTAAGCGCGATGTTGGGCGCGCCGAAGGTAAAGGCCATTCGCGGATTCTCTGATTTCGGATTCTCTTACGTTTATATTATTTTTCAGGATGGTACGGATATCTATTGGGCGCGTTCACGTACGCTGGAGTATTTAAGCAAGATTATCCCTAAGCTTCCCGAAGGAGTGCGTACAGAGATAGGCCCTGATGCTACCGGTGTTGGCTGGGTCTATCAGTATGCGCTGGTGGATAAAACAGGTAAGAATGACCTGGCACAATTAAGAACTATCCAGGATTGGTATTTGCGTTATTGGCTGCAAAGCGTTCCGGGTGTGGCAGAGGTAGCTTCTATCGGAGGATTCCAGAAGCAATATCAGGTAAATATTAATCCGAATGCTTT